>ERZ772924.1162-NODE-1162-length-12540-cov-128.395995_pt1 | contig 12540 bp, 7 predicted proteins | sample MGYA00512116_ERZ772924 | MGnify/ENA primary metagenome ERZ772924 (study PRJEB29015, sample SAMEA2737920) | human oral metagenome | biome: human oral; feature: human-associated habitat; material: dental | place: China | collected 2134 ...
ATTGCCGCACCATTGTCGACATTTTCATAAGTAAAAGATACGTTCTCAATTCTTATCAAAGGGAAATCTCCTCCTTGAAGCAGTTTCTGCTACCATCCATAGAAAGTTGAGAGGACAAAGCAAATGATGACCGCGATACAGAGCAGCAGCGCAACGCCGTCCTGCCAATGAAATCCAATCGGGCAGATACTGGTGCGTCGTACAGGGGCATCTAGCCCTCTCGTAAGGGCGGATGTGGACAGTTCATTCCCGATTGTGACAAGACTGGTCAGCAGCGGCACCATCCGATACTCCAGCATCTCCATGGGATTGCGCCATGATCCGACTTCCCGAAGCCGCATGGCATCCCGAATCGCTCTGTATTCCTCCCGTATCGTGGGAAGAAAGCGAAACATCACGGATACTGGGATCGAAAACTTCTTGGATATATGCAGCCTGTCCATAGCTGCAACAAACTCGCTTACCGTGGTTGTCAACACCAGAAGGCAAAACATGGACATCCCCGGAATCAGCTTTGTGAACATGGCGATCATGCCGGTAAAGAGGAGGTTGAGCAGGGGTGATAAATGCGGCATCAACAGGCGGGGAACCGTCGCCGTGACCGCATACATCACTGCATAGTAGGCTGCAATCTGCGGTTTTTTGAGTAAAATGAGGAATAGTAATGGAATCGCGGCAAGGCACGGCAGTACAACGTTCATAATTCCGAAGCTGTCGCTTGAAATCATAACGCAGGAAACCGTCAGGCAAAGCAGAATCTTTGTCCGCGGGTCAAGAAACATCTGCTTTGCTGCCGACCTTGCGTTTCGCAGCACTGTTTCCATCAGACCAACCCACTTCTGACAAAGTGTTTCTTCAGCACAGCCCTACCCAGCAGGCCACCTATCAGACCTCCAACAAAGGCGGAAAGAATGACCAAGGGCAGCATCCACCAATAATCGAACCAATCGGAAATCGTGTACACAAAACCCTGTCCATATGTTGCCGCGTTTTTATCAAGCCACTCTGCGCTGGCGTTCAGCCAATGGATGTAATTGGCACAGGATGTGACCATCAGAATGGCGTATCCCAGAACAGCGCGCTTGGCGCTCTGGTAGTTTCCAGACTTCATAATAAGTTCTACGATCAGGCTGATAACAATTCCGCAGATGAGCGCGTCGGGCCCCATACCCGTCAGTAAAAGGACAACACCATTTACAATCTCAAAAATCAAGATCATTCCAAATTTTTTGATTTTGGTAAAGTAAAGCATCATTGGAATGCCAAGTATGATTGCAGTAACACTTGGGATCAGCATGAAGCCAACGGGTGTCAAACCGATCGCCACGGCAATCAACACAATGCATATGACATTGATTGCGGTAAAAATACCCACATTCATCAGGTCTTTTCCGTTCAACCGGTTCTTGTTCGTTTCTTTTTTCATGTTAGGTGGTCCTTTCCAAAAATAATGATCTCATTCATTTGGCCTTCCATACCAGACTCTCGTTTTGCGGTGAATGAAGGCGATGGTACAAGCCGTCCCTCTGCATCAAGTTCCTCGTGTGTGCCGGATTCTATGGCGATCATGAAACAAGATCGGTTTCTGGTCTGGGTTTGGGTAGGTGTTCGAAGTCGTAGTCGACGGTGCGTCCGGTGATGTATGAGGCGAATGCTCCGAAGGTCTGGTCCGGGGGCTCGTGCTGGATGTTCGCGATATTGTTCTTGGCAGTGCTCCAGACGTGCTCGACGGAGTTGTGGTCGGGCGCGTACGGCGGCAGGAAAATAGGGGGTGATGCGTTCCAGGAGCCGGCCCGGCCGGTAGAGGCCGGTCAACGCTTTCGCGTGGTGGAGCCGGGCATTGTCCAACACGACAGCGACCCGGTCGGCCTTGGTTTCACGTTGGAGCCGCTCCAAAGCAAGGATGATCTGCTCGGTGTTCTGGTTCCCCTCGATCGGATACAGCCGCATTCTCTTGTCAGTCAAAGACAAGACACCGAAGAACGACTGGGACACTTTCTGCCGGTCCACGTAGAACTTGGTGCGCTGCCCCTTGGGTAGCCACATGCGGCGGGTCTCGGCCTCGTTCTCCCAAGCGGACCTCGTCGACCGCGTACACCTCCCAGCCGGCCTCCAACAAGTGGTTGACTTGAGTTTTCACCTCGGCCATCCGCCGGGTGATGGCCTCCTCGTCACGGTGCTCGTCGAACGGATCGGGCGGCTTGAAACTCAACCCGCAGAACCGCAGGAGCAGCTGATACGAAGGATCCGACTCGTACTCGACATCGAACAGAATCTTCACCACGTCACGCAGGGCCGGAACATCCCAAAACTCGACATCGATGCCGGACCGGGAGGGCGGCAGAGCCAGAACAGCCTCGAGGTCCTCCTTCCGGGCGCGGGTGAGTTCCGCCGCGTTCCGGTTCCCCGCATGCCCGGTCAACACCGAACACATCCTGGTGTTCTGCCAGTCAGCCAGCCACTCCCGGATGGTTTTCGCGCTGCGCTCGACCATTTCAGCGATAATACCCACATCGACACCACGAGAAGCACACAGAATGGCTTCGGCCTTCATCCGAACCAGTACGTAATTATCCGTGCGTTCCTTCCATCGGATCAGAACAGCGGTTTCTTCTGGGGTGACCTCAACCTGCATACCCTCATCATATCCAAAGCAAGACCGCAAATCCATCAAAACCACGATTTCGTTTCATGAAGACCATATCAGTTTCCCTTCGTTCAGAACTACGATCTGATCGCACGCTACTACGGATCGTAGTTTATGGGCAATGATCAGTACCGTTCTGTTCTCAATAAGCCTGCCGATGGCCTTCTGAATCATTGTTTCGTTCTCATGCTCAATGGAAGCTGTGCTTTCATCCGACAGGATCAGCAGCATGCCCGACTTGCGCACCTTCGAGTAAAACAGCATGGTGGGGATGCCCAGGACCAAGACCTGCAACGGACTCACCATCACATAGCTCACCGGAGTGATCCCCACGGAAGCCACGCCCAGGCCCACTAGCGTGTTCACGACGAAGAAGATGCTGGAAGAAGATGCTGATCGTCATAAAATCGGTGATCTGCAGTCTTTCGAAGGCCCGGCCTCGCATGGTCCTCATCGCTCATCCTTCTCCTCCACATCTCCTGGGTGATTCGACTGTCGGTGGCGCTGCCGTGCCGACGTTCGCGGGTTCGCGCACATCTCCTCCTCAAGCTCCCGGTAGTAGGCCGTTCCCGGCTGGTGGGGGAAAAAATGGTCCCCCTCGAAGCTCCGCAACTCGAACTGCGCACTCGTCATGGCCTGCCATCCGACCACGAGTTCAGCAGGCGTCTCGGTGTCCTCACACCCGACATGGGCATGAATCGGGCAGCTGAGTATCTCCCCCCGGTGGACCAAGGTCTCGTCTATGCGGTAGTCGGCAATGATCTGTGGCAGTAACCAGCCCAGCAGTTCACGGTCGGCGAGCAGCTCGGCGGGGGTACCGCCGAGCCTGACGAGTTCAGAGATCAGCGCCTCCTCGCCCTGAGAGCTGTGGAAATGGCTGACGGGGCTGCGCAGGGGCTCGTGGCGGCCAGCCACGACCATGAGCCGCGGCACCATCCCATACTCAGACTCGAGGAGCGCCGCCGTTTTGAATCCCAGCATCGCGCCCATCGAATGACCGTAGACGCAGTACTCTTGGTCGTTGATCATCTCGGCCATGGCCCCGGCGAGCGAGCCCACCAGCTGCTCCCCGTCAGTCGCGGGTTTCTCACTGATCCGTGTCGCCTTGCCGGGCAGTTCGACCGGCACGACCATGAGCCGTTCCTGGTACTTGGTCCATGGCCGGAAGACCGCGGCGGAACCGCCGGCATGGTGGAAGCAGAACATCATGCGGAGCCGGGACGCGCCTGTGTCCTCGACGAAGGGGAATTCCGTCAGTCGCTCCATCAGATCTCCCCCTCCTCGACATCAGCCCCCACGCTGGCCTCGATGTGATCGGAAAGCTGACGCACCGTCGGGAGAGCAAAGACATCCCGGATGGAAATCTCCACCGAGATCTCCTTGCGGATCGCGTTGACCAAGTGGACCGCGGCGAGCGAGTCGCCGCCGAGCCGGAAGAAGTCGTCGTCGATACCGGGTTCGTCGCTGTCCAGCAGCCTCGACCACATCGCGACGAGTCGAGCGTCCCGTTCATTACGTGGACCCGTCGGAGCCATGAAAGACTCCTGGGACTGCGCTTCAAGGCTGTCCCTGTCAACCTTGCCGTTCCAGGTACGTGGGAGCTCGGCGAGTGGAACGATCCGTCGGGGCCGCATGTACTGCGGCAGTCTCTGGGCCAGTCGTCCTTCCACAAGCCCAAGGACATCCTCAGACTCGACCACAACGTACAGTTCAATATTGCCGGTGCGTTCGGACGCACGCGTCGTCGATGCAGTGCGCTCGGAAACACCGGCCCTGGTGACGACGGCGACGCACTCCCGCAATCCGGGTACCGTCAAAGCGGCCGACTCGATTTCCCCGAGCTCAATGCGGTAGCCGCCGACCTTGACCTGGCCGTCACGTCGTCCGAGGAAGACGATCTGCCCGTCGCGCCCGTACATGGCCTGGTCGCCGGTGCGGTAGAGCCTCTCGCCCGTCCTCGGGTGCCGGAGGAAGGACTGCCCGGTCCGCACCGGGTCCTTCCAGTAGCCCAGCGCGAGCCCACGGCCGGCGATGTACAGATCGCCCGGCACGAGCTCGGGACGGTCCTCCAGCGCGTCGTCCAGGACGTACATCCGCTGGTTCGCCAGCGGCTTGCCGTAGGGGATGCTCGGCCGTTGTGCGTCGGCGACACTGATCGGATACCAGTTGGACCAGATCGAGGCCTCGGTCGCGCCGCCCAGGCCGTATGCACGGCAGTCCCGGAAACTGTCCGCCATGCGCAGCGCCACGTCGACCGGAATCCAATCTCCGCTCAGCAGCACCGCCCGCAGATGCTCGTCCACGAGTCCCCGGTCGGCCAGGTGTCCGGCGTACATCGAGAACAGCGAGGGCACCGAGTTCCACAGGCTGACCTGGTGACTGCACGTCAGCTCCCACCAGTGCGCAGGATCACGCAGACCCTGCAGAGAGGGCATGACGATCGCGCCGCCGCAGGCGAGCATGCCGAAGACATCGTAGACGGACAGATCGAAATTCAGTTCGGACAGAGCGAGGACACGGTCCTGCGGGCCCGCCCCGAGTCTCGCGTTGACGTCCCGGATGGTGTTGACCACCGCCCGATGGGCGATCGCGACCCCCTTGGGCACACCGGTCGTCCCGGAGGTGTAGATCACATAGGCCAATCCGTCGGCTGCGGGTCCGCTCCCGATGGGCGCCGCAGGGGAACTGACAGGAGAGAACCCGCCCATCACGTCGGCAAGTTCGATCACGGCGCGGCCACGCCCGATAGGCTCGGGCAACCCCTGACGGTCCTTTACCAGGACGATGCCGACCCCCGCGTCGGTGAGGATCCTACTGTTGCGCGCCACCGGGTGGGTGGGGTCCAGGGGGAGATAGGCGCAGCCTGCCTTGAAGACGCCGAGGACCGCGCTGATCTGATGGGTGGACTTCGGCAGCAGGATCGCGACGAGGGAGCCGGGCTCGGGGGACTCGGCCGCGATGAGCCGGGCCCAGCGCTCCGATTCCTCGTCGAGTTCTGTGTAGGACAGTTCGCGCTCGGAGTCAATGACCGCTGTGCGCCCACCGTGGTCCCGCAGGCCCTCGTCGAAGAGCCCGAGCAGCGTCTGCGTGCCGTCACCCGGCCCGGAGTCCTCGCTGAGGACGCCGGTGCGGTTGAGCGCCGCGATCCCGTCACGGTTGAGGCTTGGGCAGACTGTGACTGTCTCCTGCCCCCAGGAGAGCGGCTGCGCTGCGAATCCCTTGGCGAGGGACTCCACCGCCTGCACCAGCGAGCGGAAAATCCCGTCCACCATCTGCTCGGGGAAGAGGGCCTCGACGGCGTCGAGGTTCAGCACCAGCCCCCCGTCGTCCTCGTAGACCTGCAGGTCCATCCACACCTGGGGCGTCTGGGAGAGCCCGTAGTCGATGACGCCGAGATAGGGGCTGGTGGACGCATCGCGTTCGACCACCCCTAGGCCGCAGGTGAAAACCACCGGCATGGTGATCTGCGATCGGCGCTGCCGGTTGAGCATGCGTTCGACGCTCACCCCGCTGACATGGCTGTGGGCCAAATTGCGCCACATCCGCCGTTGCAGGGCTCTGGCCCGCTGGCTGAAGGAGGCGCCGCTGCGAGTGTCGACGCTCAGGATCGACAGGCTCGTGAAATCGCCGACGATCGCGTCGACCTCCGGCGCGAAGGGAGTGCGCTCGAACTGTGTCAAATTGATGCTGAGCCCCGGCTCCTCACTGTATCGGGCCAGCGTCTCCGCGTAAACCTCGGCGAGGAAGGCGGCCTCGGTGAGGCCCTCCTGACGGAGGCCCTCCTTCACGGCCTGCCAGGCGGCGGGCTCCACGAGGGCGCTGTGTCGGACGAAGGCCGACGAAGAGTCCCCATCGGGCTGCGAGACCGGCAGCTGCGGCGCCGGGTGGATGCGGTCCAGGCGGTCCTCCCAGTAGTCGAGGTCCTGCTGGTAGGCCTCGCTAGCCCGGAGCCGTTCCATCGCCTCCACATAGTCCTTGAAGGAGTACGCGGGAGTCCGCCCGGCGTACGAAGCGGGCCCAGCCTCGTAGAACTCTTTCCACTCGCGGAAGACGTGGAACATACTCCAGCCATCGATGAAGACGTTGTCGAAACTCAGGAAAAGCCGTCCCTCACCCTCGCCGGTGCCCGCGTAGCGCACGTCGAAGCACGGCCACTGCGTCGGGTCGAAGCGCTGACGCGACATCTCTTGCCGGATTCGTTCGACGCGCTGGGTGCCCGGTAGACCCTGCCCTTGGACATGGGCGATCCTGTAGCGCGGCACCTGCGGCAGGAATCTCTGGCTCAGACCGTCCTCGCAGACGACGGCGCGGAGCATCGGGTGACGTTCGACGAGAGCGTTGAAGGAGTCCTCCAGGCGCGCCAAGTCGAGCCTTGCGGTGGCCATTTCGAAATAGCAGTGGCTCGACACCTCACCAAGCTCCACGGCTCCCGAGGCGCCGATCAGATAGGACTGCTGCACCTCGGTGAGGGGGAAGGGTGCGTACTGGTCCTCGGCGTGCACGATCGCCGGCAGTTCGTCACCGCTTCCCGTCCGCGCCGCGAGCGAGTCGATCCGGGCAGCCATGTCCTTCAGCACGGGCGAGTCGAAGACGATGTCCAGCCCGAAGTCGACATCGAAGCGCTCCTCGATCCGCTTCCTGAGTCTGGTCGCCACCAGCGAGTCCCCGCCCAGCCGGAAGTAGTCGCTGTCCGTCCCGGCATCCACGTCCAACAGCTCTTCCCAGATGCCGATCAGAGCTTCCTCGGTGGCGCTCAGCTCGACCTCACTCTTGGCCGCCGTAGGCTCGTCCTGAAAACTCTCGGGCGTGAGGAGCCCCACAAGTGCCCTCTGGTCCACCTTCCCGTTCGCGGTCAGGGGGAACTCGCCGAGGCGCATGATCCGCTTGGGGAGCATGTACTCGGGGAGTCTGGCCGATAGCACGCGGACGGCCTCCTCGTATTCCTGGGGCGGCACAGGCACCGGTTCGGCTCCGCCGGCCCTGACCGCCAGGAAGAGCATCAGGGACTCGGTCAGCCCGATGCTCGACAACAGGCGGAAGTCGGCGCCCTCGAGCGCCTCTCGCCAGGCCTGCGCGTCGAGCAGCATCTCTCCACTGCCCTGGCGGGCATCGCTGTACTGCACGCTGAGGAAGGCGGCGCTCACCTCGGCCAGGGGCGTCGAGGAGATCGGCTCGACAAGCAGCAGCAGGCCCTGCTCGGCGAGCAGGGCGTGGATCCGTCGCAGGCTCGCGTCGACGTCGGTGCTTTGGTGGACGCTCTGATTGCAGATCGCCAGGTCGAAGCGCTCGGCGGCCGACACCGGGGCCGGCTTCCCGACAGTTGTGAACAGCATCCGCCCGAAGGAGCCGGGCTCGGACTCGTCCATCCGGTCGAGATAATAGGGCGAGTAGTCAGCCATGGTATAGGAGGACGAGCCGCTCGCCTGGGCGTACTCGCGAGACTCACGGAGGCGTCTGGCGCCCAGTTCAAACACCCGCATCCCCGCCTCGTCCGCCTGCCCGAGCGCGCGCACGATTTCCCTGATGGCAGCGTGCGTCAGACGCCCCACGGCCCTGCCGGACAGGAATTCCTCGACGGGCACGACCTCGGGCCTCTGGACAAACTCGGCCAGTGACTCGGCTTGCGCCGCCTCGACGAAGGCCCTGCCGAAGGGCCTCACGAAGCGATCGAGCTCGGCGCGTTCGGCCTCACTGGGCAGGACCGCGGTCACGGCGTCCCGGTCGGCGAGCCAGTGCGCCCAGCTGCGTTTCAGGGCGACGAGACGGTCGTCGGCGGAGAGCCTCCGGCAGATGAGCTGGGCGGTCCATCGGCGCATGGTCTCCATGGCGTAGCCGCACTGCACGGCTTCGTCGTGCGCGAGCGCGGCGCGCAACTCCTGGTCGGCTAGCACGGGTGCCAGGACGGCGTCGACATCGATACGGCCGACGTCCTCAGCCTCCGTCTCGAGCGCTCCCCCACTCTCCGGGCCGTCCGGGGCCAGAGGCTGCTCGGGTTGGACAAAGACGACCAGCGAGCTCGAGGCCGAGCCCCGCACGGGGACGCACACGGCCCGTGTCACGGGCAACAGGGCCTCGCAGGCGGCCTCGACCTCCCCCAGCTCGATCCGGTGCCCGCGCAGCTTGATCTGATTGTCGGAGCGGCCGAGGAATTCGATGGTCCCGTCCTGCCAGAAGCAGCCCAGATCGCCGGTACGGTACCAGCGGCTTCCCTCTGCGTCCACGAATTTCTTCGCAGTGAGCTCCGGGTCGTCGACATAGCCGGTGGCGACGCCGAGCCCACCGATCCACAGCTCCCCCGCCACGTGGTCCGGGCAGTCCCGTCCCTCGGCGTCGACCACTCGATAGGCCTGGTGCTCCAAGGCGCGCCCGTAGGGGATCGAGACCCAGTCCTCGGGGACGGCGCCGGTCAGTTCGATGGCGTTCGACCAGATGGCGGCCTCAGTCGCCCCTCCCATGGCGAGGATGTGCCCGTCGGGCATGAGCTCGGCCATCCGGCTCGGCAGCCCCACGTCGATCCAGTCGCCGGACAGCAGCACGTGACGCAAGCTCGCAAGCCTTTCCGGCGCGCCGGCGGCGCTCGTCAGAAGCATCTCGAACAGAGTGGGGACCGAGTTCCACACGGTGATCCGGCAGGACTCCACCAGGTCCAGCCAGACGACGGCGTCGCGGCGCGCCTCGTCGGCGATGGTCACCAGGCAACCGCCCGCCGCGAGGACGCCGAAGGCGTCGTAGACCGACAGATCGAAGTCGAAGGCCGAGACACCCAGCACCCGGTCATAGGGCCTGATGCCGAGACGGCGGTTCACCACCTCGATCGTGTTCCAGGCGGCTCCGTGGCTGATCTCGACCCCTTTCGGGACACCGGTGGTCCCGGAGGTGTAGATGACATAGGCGGGGTCCTGCGGTCGTGGCCTGGGCAGGGACAGCTCCCCGCTGCCGCGGCGGGCCTCTTCGAAGCCGATGACGCGCACACCGTTCTCGTACCACCGTTCCCAGGGCTCCTGATCGCTCAGCAGGAAGCCGATCCGCGGGGAGGAGAGGATGGCCGCGAGCCGCTCCGGCGGCTGCTGAGGATTCACCGGGACATAGGCGGCTCCGGTGAGCATCACCCCGAAGGCGGCGATGACCTGCTCGGGGCCTCTGTCCATCATGACCGCACAGAGCCCACCGCGCCGCAACCCGACAGCCGCCAGTGAGCCAGCAACGGCCCGCGCGCGTTCGACGAACTCGCGGTGGTTCAGTGTGCGCCCGTCGTGGGCGCGCAGGGCGGGACGGTCAGGGAATCTGCTAGCCGCTGCGAGCAGTTGGTGGACCAGAGTGGTCTCGGGCAGGGCCCAGTTCGTCAGCTCGGCGCGTTCGGCGCGCCTGGCGAGCACTCCTCGAGGCTCGACGGGCCCAGCGGATCCCAGCTGCGAGGCGATCGCCTGCTCGGTCTCGCGCACGAGACAGTCGACGATCTCGTCGAGCAGGCCCTCGGGGAAAATCTGCTCGACGGCGTCGCAGATAAGGGTGAAGCCGTCAATAGTGTTGAAGACCTGCAGATCGATCCAGACCTGCGGGGTCTGCGAGATCATATAGCCGATCTCGCCGAAGGTCTCCACGAACTCCTCGTTCACCAGCGGCTCACCGAGATTGCAGGAAAAGACGACGGGCGCGAGGAACTGCTCGCCGCGTCGGGCACGCAGATCGCGCAGGACCCGGACCGCAGAGTAGCCACAGTGGACGACGTCCTCGTAGAAGGACTCCTGGATGGCGCGCAGGTCCTCGACGAAGGACCGTCGGCTGCTCAGGTCGACGTCGGTGAGGGTGAGGGTGGTGAAGTCCGCCACGACGTCCTCGATGGCGGGATCGCTGTCACGGTTGAACAGCGGAACGCTCATGAGGAAGCGCTTCTCCTCGCTCCACTGCCCGATCGTGCGCGCATAGGCAGTCAGGAGCACCATCGCCGGTGTCGTGCCGTGCCGCTCGCAGGCCGTGCGCAGGGCCCTCCAGCTGCTCCGGTCGAAGCTGTGACAGCGGCGCACGAAACGCGGAGCCGCGGCAGGTTTCCCGCCCCGGCGCAGGGGCAGCCGCGGGCCTGAGGGGAGTTCGTCGATGCGCGCGAGCCAGTACTGCCTGTCCCGCTCGACGTCCTCGGCGCCCTCACGCGCCCTGGTCTCCAGATAGTCCGCGAAACTCCACTCTGGGTCGGTCCGGGGCGCCTCGCCCGTCGCGTAGTGGTGCGCGAGATCGCGCAAGATGATTTGGAAGCTCTGCACATCGCAGACCAACAGGTCGATGTCGAAATGCAGGAGTGCCCTGTTCTCATCGAGCAGGCTCAGCTGCAGGCAGCACACCTGCCCCTCGTCGATGGCCAGGAGCCGGTGGGACAACGCCTCGCGCATCTCCAGCAGCGCCGCCTGCTGCTCATCGGCGCCCAGGCCGGTCAGATCATGGATGGCCACGGAGGCGTCGGCCGGTTCGGCGCGCACGTACTGTCTGCCGTCGTCGGTGTAGCAGGCCCTCAGCATGGGATGGGCGCGCAGCAGCGTCTCCCAGGAAGCCTCCAGCCGGGCCGGGTCCAGCCAGCCGGTCTCGACCTCCACATAGCCGTGACAGCCGACACCGCCCATGTACTGCCCCTGCCTGCGGCCGATCCAATAGGCGTACTGCACGTCCGTCAGGTCGAAGGGCTCGGCATCACTGCGCGCCCCCGCGGCCTCGGGCGGCTCCGCGCCCTGACCGATCCCGGCATCGGCAGGGTCTTGGGGCCCCGACTGCGCGAACGCCATGGCCATCCCTTCAGCCGAGCCGTCGGCAGGCTCGCCCGGGGAGGCCTCGACGAGCAGCTGCACCCATTCGGCGAGCGTGGGACGGCGCATGAACGAGCCGAAGGAGACGCGGTAGCCCTGCTTGATCCATCCGGCAAGCAACCTCATGGTCGGCAGGGACTCCAGCCCCAGTGTGAGCAGATTGTCCGTGCCAGCGATCTCGGTCTCGGCGCCAAGAATCGCCGAGACCGACGCCGCGAGCCTCTCGCGGATCTCGTCCTTGGTGAGCACCTCTGTCCTTCCTCAGTCTGTCCGCTCGGTCCGCTGCTGGGTCATCGCGCGGAGCGCTTCCTTGTCGACCTTGCCGATGTTGGTCCGGGGGATCGCATCGACGACGATGACCTCGTCGGGCACTTTGTAGCGAGCAATACCCTGCTCCTCGAAGTCCTTCATGACCCTCCGCCGGCCGAGGGGCCCGTCGGTGACGACGACCGCCACCGTCCGCTCCCCCAGCTCCTCATCGGGTGCGCCGAAGACCGCAGCCTCGCGGACGCCACCGATCAGCCCCAGGAGGTGCTCGATCTCGTGCGGGGAGACGTTCTCCCCCAGCCGGTTGATCTGCTCAACGACGCGGCCGCAGACGACGAGATTGCCGTCGGCATCCAGATAGCCACGGTCGCCGGTCCGCAGGAAACCATCGGCGGTGAAGCAGTCGTCATCGGCGTGGGCGCCGTGATAGCCAAGGAAGGTGTAGGGGCCCTTCTCGATGATCTCGCCGACGACACCGGCGGGCAGCTGTCTGCCCTGCGGGTCGACGATCCGCAGGACGTCACCGTCCGAGATCGGCGTCCCCTGGGTGCCGAGGGCCACCAGCTCCGGATCGTCCAGGCGGGTGAACGTGGTGATTCCCTCGCCCAGCCCGTATCCCTGCTGGATCAGCGCACCTGTCCTGGCCATGAGCGAACGCCCCAGCTTCGCATCGAGCCTGGCTGCCCCGATGAGGATCTGCCGGAGACTGGACAGCCGGGCTGGGTACCACTCCAGGGCCTCGTTCCACAGCTGGGCGACGGCTGGCACGATCGCAGTCACTGTCACCCGGTTGGCCTCGATCGCGGCGAAGGCCTCGTCGAAGGCGGCGCTGGC
>ERZ772924.1163-NODE-1163-length-12537-cov-2.634674_pt1 | contig 12537 bp, 13 predicted proteins | sample MGYA00512116_ERZ772924 | MGnify/ENA primary metagenome ERZ772924 (study PRJEB29015, sample SAMEA2737920) | human oral metagenome | biome: human oral; feature: human-associated habitat; material: dental | place: China | collected 2134 ...
AATAAGTTTAACCGAGTGCTGAAGCAACGGAATATTCTACTGAAACAAGACGACTATTCTGCCGAAGAACTAATGATCTGGGACATTCAATTTAGCGATCTTAGTAGTACTATCTCTCAGCGACGTCGTCAATATTTACAAGACATTAGCGAGATGTTGTCAGTAGAATATCAGCAAATCGCCGGGTCGAATCAGATGGTTCAGTTAAGATTTAGTCCGGGGGCGCCAACGACTAGTCAGGCGATTATGCACCGGTTGACCGGCTCTCATGATCGTTTGACTACTATCGGTGCTCAGAAAGACGACTATAAGTTTATTTTTGGTGGTAGCGAGGCAAAATCGGTAGCGAGTCGAGGTGAGAATCGGACGATTATCTTTGCTCTGCTTAGTATCATTGCTAAGCTGGCTCGTCAACAGTATGGCGATCGGGTGGTGGTCCTTCTTGATGACATCGATAGCGAGCTCGACTATAGTCACCGGATCAATCTCTATGATTTACCTAGTTTTCAGAGTCACACCATCGCTACGACTCTCGACTATCAGGGTGATCACCACTCTATCCGGCTAGGTTAGTTGATTAAGGGCGGAGATGATATCTTGTTTCGATGCTTTATAGGCGGGGTAAACACCGGCGATCAGACCGGTCATTGTCGGTACGACTAGCCCGAGTATGATGGCCAGCGGGCTAAAGCTGATTATCATCGAGTGAGTGAGCAGATAGATAGAAGCGACAATATAGGCTAGCAGTAATCCGACTAGCCCACCTCTCAGAGAAATGATTAGGGCTTCAGCTAAGAATTGACTGACGATATCTTTGGTATTAGCCCCGACGGCTTTACGGATACCGATTTCTCGTTGACGTTCGATTACCCCGACCAGCATGATATTAGCTAGACTAATGCTGCTGATCAGGAGGATCAGACTGGTAATACCGAGTGACGACACGACCAGTAGTCGAACCAGATCATTCACCTTAGCTGAGATATCTTCACCACTGGTAATTGAATAGTCGATGCTGTCGGCATGCTGGTGAGTTAAGATTTGGCTCAGCCTGGTCTTAGTCTGATTTATTTTGCTAATCTTAGTGATGATGATCTGACTGACATTATCGCTCCGAATCAGGCGCTGACCGTTGTCTAGGGAAATGTAGGCAGAATGATCGGTATTGTAGCCTCGGATAGATAGGGCCTGGTTAGTCCGGCGGATTATCCCGATGACCGTGAAGCGTTGTCCTTTGATAGTAATGACCTGGCTGCGAGCTTGATTAGTACCGAGCAACTGATTTGCCAAGCCTTCGCCCAGGATAACCAGGTTCTTATCTTTCTCGTCTTCAAACCAACTACCGTTGAGCATGTGGAGTTCTAAGTTAGCCGGGTTAGTTACCGAAGTAGCAATGATTCGGCTGGTGACTTTCGTTTTACCGAATTGAATACCGCCCGAAGTAATCAGCGTGCTATGAATGGCGGAGCTCTTAGGTAAGATCTTGCTGATTTGCTTGATATCGGTATTACGTAAGGTGTCTCTAGGGGTGCTAAAAGGCAGATTGATCAGTCCGCTATCCCTAGCTCCGCTGATGATAATTGATCTCTTGTCTATCCGCTCCAGCTGATGATAAAAGCTGAGTTTGACGCTATCGCTAATGATGATGACTAGTGAAATAATGAAGACACTGATGATGATGCCGATCATCGATAACCTCACTCGTAAACGGTGGTGACGCAGGCTATCTTTAGCTAGGTGAAGAGCTAAGTTCATTTGTGTCGCCTCACTCTGGTTAGACGTTTCTGTCGCTTCAGCGAATTAGTCGCTTTTTTCTGTCGGTTAGAGATAGTCCGTTTGGTTACCTTAAAGGCCTTAGTCTCAGTCAGCTCTTCATCCCGCTCGATCTGACCATCTCTCATATAGATTACCCTGGAAGCAAACTTCAGCAGTTCGGGATTATGAGTCACCATCAGGATGGTGTTACCTTTCTTGTGGAGTTCGGTCAGTAAGTCCATGATGACCCGGCTATTATTGCTATCCAGATTACCGGTCGGTTCGTCGGCTAGGATAATTGAAGGGTGACTGATCAGGGCTCTGGCGATGGCCACCCGTTGCATCTGACCACCGGAAAGTTGGTTGGGCTTGAAATATTCCCGATTCTTCAGCCCGATAGCATCCAGTAGCTGGCTGGCCTTCTCCAAGTTCTTGTAGTTCCAGCCGTGCCGGTAAGTCAGCGGTAAGACGACGTTATCCAGTACGGTCATATTAGTCACTAGATTAAAGTTCTGGAAAATAAAACCGATCTCCCGATTGCGAATCCTGGCTTTACGACTGCTGCTAAACTTGCCGACATCTCTACCGTTAAATAGGTAGCGACCGATGGTGGGCTGATCAAGCAGCCCCAGGATATTCAGCAGAGTTGTCTTACCGCAGCCACTCGGACCCATGATGGCGACGAACTCGCCTCGCTGGATCTCCAGATTGATACTGACGATGGCGTCAGTGGCTGAGTCGTCGAAGCCGAATGTCTTGGTAGCTCGCCGTAATGAAATAACCGGCGTCTGGCTATCACCGGCCGAGACACGAGCAAAAAACACCCGCTCGGGGTGGTTGTCATTACTCACTTCATGTCTCATTACCACTATCTAATATAATACATGTCAAATCGCCTGATAGCAAATCCCGACCCCTTAAAAATGCTTATGTTTGATATATCGCTGTGCTATAATAATGCTCATGGCAGAACATAAAGTTCCGCAGGACGTTGAGGCCGAGGATAAGCTGATCGGTCCATTTAGCTTTCGTCAATTTATGTTCCTATTAGTCGCTCTGGGGGCCGGTTTCGTCGCTTTTTTCTTGGGTAGGATCTCGATTCCGTTAGCTCTGATACCGGCTCCGTTTAGTCTCTTTTTCCTGGTGATCGCTCTTCCCCTGCGTAAAGATCAGCCGACTGAGGTCTATGTGGCGGCATTAGTCCGCTATGCTTTTGCTCCTCGGTTGAAGGTCTGGCAGGCAGATGGCGAGAAGTCAACTGTCGAGATTAGTGCGCCGATCGTTGATACCAGCCCGAAGACTAAGGATCTGGCCGGTGAAGAAGTATCACAGCGGCTGTCCTTCCTGGCTAAATTATCCGATACACAGGGTTGGTCAACCAGGGGTATGGGTGTACCGGTCAATAATACCAACCTCAACGACGATATCGCCTCCAGTGTCAGTAATACTCCTGACATACTGGAGGAAGGTAATATGTCGGAGTCACTAGAGCGGAAGCTAGATCAATCAGAGATCGAGGCTCGTAATCGGGCGATCAATCGGATGAAACAAGTGGCGACTAATCAAGTGCTGGCTAAGCAAGCTGCTACTAAGCTGCAACAGACTGCTACCATGCCGGTCATGCCGGCTCCCCCCGTTCGGCCGGCCACTCAGCAGCCGATTCCTCAGTTAATCAATCACCCTATCCGCCAGACTACCTCACCTGCTCAGCCGGTAGCTAGTGCTACTTATCAGCTATCTACTAATCCGGTTACGGCGACACCGATTCCTAATCCCGGTCAAGCTCAGTACCAAATACCGCAGCAGCCCATGATACCGGTTCAGCAACCGGTGTCAATGGTACCTCAGCAGCCTCAGCCGATCTCACCTCCGGTGCAGCCGCAGCCCCCACTACCTCAGCCGGTTCAGCCACCGGTAGACCCGGTCGCAACCGGTCCGCAGTTCCACCCGATCGTTCCTCGGGTGCGTCAAGTTCAGCCGGCTAATCCGGCGCCGGAAGTAGCTGCGGCATCTAGCCCAATCCCGGCTAAGCCTGCTATAATAGATCAAAGGATATCACCATCGTCTCCATCACCGGCAGTTAAGCCTAATCCGCCTGCCGAGAAACCGAAGCCGGGGACGATCGATATCAGATTACACTAGAGTGGGAGTATATGCAGCCAAACACGAATCAACCGATGCCAAATCAGCCTCAGCCCAATGCTAGAGGTGGGGTTAGCATACCTCAGACGGTTAAGCCTAAGCATCCTAATTCCACCCAGAACGCCCTGAGGTTTAGCGAACTTAGGGACGACATGGTGATCATGAGCGATGGATCTTTTCGGGCGGTGGTGGCGGCTCATTCCATCAACTTTGACCTGGTTAGCGCTAAGGAGCGTGAGAGTATTGAGTATGCCTACCAAGACTTCATTAATGCTCTTAACTTCCCGATCCAGATCTATATTCGTTCGGAGCGAGTTGATATCGGTCCGTATCTAAATAAACTTTCCCAGGTGCGTCAACGCCAAGATAACATGCTTCTCGGCGTCTTAATGGATGATTACATCCGGTTTATTAATGCCATTTCTAAGGAAGCGAATATCATGGATAAGAGTTTCTTTGTGATTATCCCTTACGACACCAGCGAAGGTAAGCAACGGATCGGTGACTCATCCAGTAATAAGGGGCTCATCGCTAAGATGTTCAGTAATAATGATGCCCATATTTATGTCAAGATTCCGGCTGATCAATATGCTAAGGCGAAGAGTGAGCTTAATAACCGAGTGACGGCAGTGATCGGTGGGTTACGCCAGACCGGTGTTAAGTCGGTTCGACTGAATACTAAGGAACTGGGTGAGCTTTATTACAATGTCTACAACCCCGACACTGCTCTACGTCAGCCGATCGGTGATTTTCGACAGTATCTGGGCGACGTAGTTCAGAAAGGTCAGGGTGAAGCTAAACTTAATCTAGTGGGTACGATGTACGATGAGCAGAGACCGGAATAAGAAGAAAGCTCAGCAACAACAGGCTAGCCTGTTAGCTCAGCAGCAAGCTCGAGAAGCCTCCGAAGTAGAGAGTGTCCTGCAAAAAGGCATCACTACCCTACGTGACTTAGTAGCTCCTGCTAGCCTGGAGTTCAAGTCTAATTACTTTAACCTAGGTACTCGCTTCTGCCGGACTCTCTACGTCTACGGATACCCCCGGTCTATTTATACCGGCTGGCTGTCATCAGTCATTAATCTCGATGAAGTCCTGGATATCTCGATGTTTATCTATCCGGTTGATTCCCGAGTAGTCATGGAAAATCTACAGCGCAAAGTAACTCAGCTTGAGGCATCGATGCAGATTAACGCCGAGAAAGGCATGGTGCGTGATCCGGCCATGCAGGCATCATACCAAGATGCGGAAGAGCTGCGAGACAAGCTTCAGGTAGGGTCAGAGAAGTTCTTCCGTTTCGGCTTATACTTGACGCTGTCATGTAAGAGTGAGAGTGAGCTTGCCTTCGTCACTCATAAGATTGAGACTTTACTGGGCCAGCAGATGGTACTGACCAAGGTGGCTAGTGCTCAGCAGGAGCAAGGTCTTAACTCGACCGTGCCGCAGTTTACTGATGATTTGCAGATCCGTCACAACATGGATACCGGTGCTCTATCGACCACCTTCCCCTTCACTTCAGCCGATTTGACTCAGGATAATGGCATCTTTTACGGGGTTAATCTTCATAACAACGGTCTGATCATCTTTGATCGGTTCAGCTTAGAGAATTACAACATGGTCGTCTTCGCTAAATCAGGTTCGGGCAAGTCATTCACTGTCAAGCTGGAGGCGCTCCGGTCGATGATGATGGGGGTAGATATCATCATTATTGACCCGGAGAACGAGTATCAAAAGCTCTGTGAGGCGGTTGGCGGCTCGTATATCCGCTTGTCACTTAGCAGTGAGACCAGGGTTAACCCCTTTGACCTACCTCGAGTGATTGATCAAGATGACGTTAATGCCGGTGACGAAGTCGATGCTCTCCGGGCTAACCTAATCACCCTACATGGCTTGCTGCGTCAGATGCTGGGCTCAAGCCAGGTAGCTTCAGATGGTACGGTAGTTAACATCTTAACTCCTAGGGAAGAGGCTGATCTTGACCAGGCTCTGATCGATACTTATGCTCGAGCCGGTATTACTTCCGACCCGCTGACCCAGAACTCTACCCCGCCTATCATGTCTGACTTGATGGACACTCTGCTCCATATGGGTGGTACCGGTCCGGAGCTGGCTCAACGTCTGCGTCAATATACGACAGGGACATTTGCCGGTATCTTTTCACAGCAGAGTAACGTGGCAATCAATAACCATATGGTAGTCTTTAATATCCGTGATCTTGAGGATGAGCTTAGGCCGGTGGCGATGTATATCGTGCTGAACCATATCTGGGGTAAAGTGCGTTCAGACCAGCGTAAACGCTTCCTGATCGTTGATGAGGCATGGCAGCTGATGAAATACCCCGATAGTGCTAATTTCATGTTCTCACTGGCTAAGCGAGCTCGTAAGTACAACCTTGGCTTGACTACAGTGACTCAGGATGTGGGTGACTTCATCACTTCACCGATGGGTCAGGCAATCGTCGCTAACTCATCGATCCAGATCCTACTGAAGCAATCACCGACAGCTATTGATGTCTTAGGACGAGTCTTTAAGCTAACGGAAGAGGAGTTGAAGCGGCTATCGAACTTCTCGGTCGGGCAAGGTCTCTTCTTTGCCGGGCAGAACCACGTGATGATTCAGATCTTAGCTTCAGAGACAGAAACCCGTCTAATCTCGACCACTCCTAATCAATAAACTATGGATGATATCAAACGTATCGTCGTCGTCTTTTCCCATCACTCGACCAAGGCGAAACGATATCAGCAGGTACGTGATCGACTGGTCGCTACCGGTCAAGAGCTTGGCTGGGGGCTGCGGGAAGTCTGTCTGGACAATATCCCCTACCACCAAGTGATAGAGCGGTTATCTCCGGAGCTGCTGGATGGTGACCTGGTTATTGCGGCGGGAGGCGACGGCATCGCCCAGGTGACTTTTCAGGCGGTTTATCAGGCTAATCGAGCAATTGTTTACGGTACTATTCCCCTAGGTAATGGTAATGACATTTCTCGGGCTTTCAATGGTCGTCACCGTTCGGCTCGGGCAATCCTTAATCAGTCGGTAGTTGATTACCATCCGCTGAATATCGTAGTGGACGGAAGGCTCACCTTCTCACTAGCTTCTTATGTCACTTTCGGAGCGACGACCGTTCTGGTTGATTGTCTTAATCAGACTCCGATCAGACGAGCTCGTCGGACACTTCGACGTTTATCACCGGCTGCTTCCCTGCCGCTTAATCAGTTAGGAAAAATCTCCCGTCAGATTGACCGGCTGGAGTTCCCCGATTTTTACCGAGACGGGCGACTAATGCGGGACGATTCGATCGGCTTTTTCACCATTTCGGCCGCCCATAATGTTTTACGTCTGCCTAAAGACATCAGACTAGCTCGTTCGGAGTTCTTTTTTCATCACGCTATGACTAAAGGGAAGAACCTGGGGCAAAAGATCTTGATGGCCGGTCTCTGGACGGCTAAGTTGCCGGGCGTCCTAACCGATCTGGAAGAGCTGAAGTTCACTAATAACCAAGTAGATATTATTGCTAATATCTCCGGTGACAACATCCACCTTGGTCCGGTTAAGGAGATGGTGGCGATTCGCTCGTCTCGTCCGGTACGAGTCTTATTTAACTAACTCCTGCTTAAACTTCTCTACCAGTGCGACCGGAGTCGGGTCAACACCATTAAGGAAAGCCAGGTAGATACTAGCCATATCACCTAGGATGGCACCATTGATCACTTGCTCGATGTAGCTCTGACCCACTAGGACAAGGTTGTGTGCCTGGGGGCGGAAGCCGGATAAGAGGCGGTCAGTTAGGTCAAGCCGCTGGTTAATTCTGGGGTTATCAAGATTACTTCTCAGATTGATCACACAAAAAGGTTTATCGATCGGGTGGGAAGTCCAGCCGATGAACTCATTATGATTAAACTCAGGAAACTCATTGCACCAGATGATATTCTTAGCATTCTCGTTAAAGCTGGTCTTCCACTTGTAGGCTAGAGGACTAAAGAAATGGCTAGTATAAATCAAAGGGGTTTTGCCGGCGCAATCAAGAGCTAGCTTCTTAGCCGGGTTGTGCTCAGTAGCCACCTCGGGAGCTAATGACTGAGCGAACTGTCGGACACCCTCAGCTAAACTTACTAGTTGAGCGACCGGCTGATGGTCTATCACCTGATAAGCCTCTAAGATGCCGGTGATAGCTAGTAAGTGCATCGGTACGCCATAACGAGGCTGACTGATCTTATCTAGCCGGATATATGGTAGATGCTGCGCTATAGCGAGCTCCAGTAACTTACCACCGCTAGTGATAACGGTCGTCATCGCTCCTTTATTCTGAGCGTCAATCAATGAACTAATCGTCTCTTCGGTATTACCGCTGACACTGACACAGATAACCAAGGAGTGACTGTCGGTGTAAGCAGGTAGCTGATAGTCTCGACTTACCTCCAGCGGCACACTAAGCTGATAATCATGATCCAGCCAGGTCTGACAGATTAGCCCGGCTAAGCACGAGCCGCCCATGCCGCTGATGATGATATTCCTGACCTCGTCGTGTCCCCCTACATCGTGGTGCAGCTTAGGCTGAAAACTAAGCTGATCGGCTGAGTTACTGATGACGGTCAGAGCTTGCTCCGGGTCGGCTTGCTTGATCTGATCGATACTGTCTAGGTTCATATACCTCTTTTCTTGTTTGTTATAACTCTTATGCTATAATTATACTACTTTTATAACTAAAAACAGGTGGGAGTATGCAGAATCAATCGGGTGTTAATGATGAAGAGCTAAATAAGATGATTGCCAGCTTGCGGCAGGAGCAGCAGGCTGGTGTACCGGCCAATCAAACGGTGAGCCAGCCGGCGGCTCAACCGGCTAAGTCAACTCCGGCTGCTCCGGCCAAATCGGCCGGTAAATCCGCTCCGACTCAGCCCGCTGACCCTATCTTGACCGATGTCTTAGCTCAGCCCGCTAAGCCGACTAAGGCGAAGTCGGAGCCTACTCCTGCTACTCCACCGAATGTTAATCTGCTGGGTCGTAATGTCGATAGTGGAGCGCTTGGTGATATTCGTCTGCAAGTTATCTCAGAGTTACGACCGCTGGTAAACAGGCTGGATTTCTTGGCACCGGCTGATAAGTTTGATACTCTCCTACTGCTGATTCGGACGATTGACGATAGTTCGCTTATCCCGATGGCACATCAGACTGCTATGGCAATCCCTGATGAAGTGAAGAGAGCCCAGGCACTCCTGGATATCTTAAAAGAGATCGATTTCTTCACTCAGAAAAGGGGCTAGTTCTACCCCCTGAGACTTAGCTTGACCTAGTCTTAAATTAATATAGCCCGAGTGTGACTCGGGCTATATAGCTTAGAGAGTGCACTAGCTAGTTTAACTAGTAGCCCATTCCCATACCGGGATTACCGGCTGCTTCGGCGGCTGGCTTCTCGGGGATATCTACCACCAGCGCTCCCATAGTCATGGCGGTACTGGCGATCGAAACGGCGTTCTGGATCGCTTGGTAAGTAACCATCGCCGGGTCAACCACTCCGGCTTTCTTTAGGTCGATCAGCTTGCCTCGGTAGTTCGCTACGTCGACACCATAGCCGGGCTTAGCCTCTTGTACCTGAGCTAAGAGTGCTTCGGCGTTTAGGCCGGCGTTAGTAGCCAGCTGCTTAAAAGGCATCAGCAGAGCATTGCGCATGATCTCCGCTCCGGCACTATCGCCGGTAATCTTGCCGGCTAAGTTGATCGGGGTTACTCCACCGCCCGGTACTATTCCCTCCAGCAGGGCCGCCTTGACGGCCGCTACGGCGTCATCTACCCGATATTTCTTCTCGTCGATTTCGGTCTCGGTCGCCCCACCGACCTTAATCACGGCGACTTTACCGCTGAGGGCAGCGGCTCGCTTGTCCAGCTGCTCTCGATCATAATCTGAGGTAGCGACGCCAGCTTGAGCCTTGATCTGGTCGATGCGTTGGCTAATGGTAGTCTTGTCACCGGCTCCTTCGATGATCGTAGTATTATCCTTAGCGACAATCACCTTGCGGGCTGAGCCGACTACTTCCAGTCCGACGTTATCAAAGGTCATACCTTGATCAGAAGTAATGACGCTAGCTCCGGTTAATGTGGCGATATCTTGCAAGACCTCCTTACGCCGATCACCAAAAGATGGTGCCTTAACGGCGACGGTATTGAGAGCACCCTTAAGGCGGTTAAGGATAAGGATACCCAGTGCTTCACCCTCGACATCTTCGGCGATTAGTACGATGTCTTTCTTACCGGAGGCAACCAGTTTTTCCATCAGAGGAAGCATTTCCTGAGCCGAACTAATCTTCTTGTCAGTGATAATAATGGCCGGCTTGTCATAGACGGCTTCCATCCTATTGGTATCAGTCGCCATATAGGCAGAGACATAGCCTCGGTCAAAAGTGAAGCCTTCGGTGATTTCCGACTCCATAGCTAGACCTTGACCGGCCTCGACACTGACTACTCCATCTTTACCGATACGAGAGATAACACTGGCGATCAGCTTGCCGATCTCGGTGTCACCGGCGCTGATACTGGCTACCTCGGTGATGAGGTCGTTCTTACCATCGACCGGCTCGGCGATCTTATTAAGCTCACTTAGCACCTGAGCGCCGGCCTTTTCGACACCCTTGCGCAGCTCCATCGGATTATGTCCTGCGGCGATCAGTCGATTAGCCTCTTTTAAGATCTCATAGGTCAGGACGGTCACAGTGGTAGTACCATCACCGGCTGCTTTGTTCATCTTCTTGGCTGCCTGTTTGATCAGCTCGGCGCCAACCTTCTCGCCCAGATTATCCTCATTTTCCGGCAGGTCGATCGCCTCAGCGACGGTGACACCATCATGAGTGACATTCGGTCCGCCGTAGGACTTACTGATGACTACATTGCGCCCTTTCGGCCCCATGGTGGTCTTAACTGCGTCGGCTAAGGTCTTAGCACCGGCGAGGACTTTCTCTCTTGCTTCATCACCATAGAATACTTGCTTTGCCATTTATTTCTCCTTTACTATCGCTAGGACATCTTCTTCTTTGACGATCAGGTACTCGACTCCATCTACCTTGATATCACTGGTCGAGTACTCTCGCACTACGATTCGCTCTCCTGTCTTGATCTCTTTGACATCCTGACCGACTGCTACTACCTTAGCGATCTGCGACTTCTCCTTGGTATCAGCTGGTAGGTATAGTCCGGTAGCTGTCTTAGTGGCGGCTTCTTCCCGCGTAGCGACTAAGCGATCAGCTAATGGACGAAGTGGAACATTACTCATTTACTCCTCCTTATCATATTGACCGATACAGCTAATATAGCGCAGATAGTTAGCACTTGCAAGCCTAGAGTGCCAGAAAGGGCTTTGTTGCATAATCCCAAACAAAATGAGTAGTGTTATGCTTAAAGTATGAAAAAACATAACCAAAACACTACTCATAGCCATAATAACACTAACCACGCCAACCGCTATACTAAAAGTACTAATCGGGCCTTGTTGCATAACTGATCTGTCAACACTTTTCTAAATAAGGTTTTCCGTTTTTATCATGGGCTAATCGTATTTTTTCATTAGTCAATTTTGTTTGCGCAGTTCTTTCTATTATTTCTCTGCAAGAATCTCTCGAGAATGCTTTTTGCAAATTGTATAGAAAAAAGTTTCGCTCCATATTTTTTACAAATTAGACTTCTAGTACCATTTCTAGATCATGACGAAGAAAACCGCTTTTCTCGTAGACATTGACGGCGTGAATGTTATCGGATAGAACTAGCAATCTAATACTGGTACATTCTTCAGATTTGAAGTACTCTTTCATTTTATCTAGTAGCTCTCGACCGACGCCGCTACCTCTGAATTCCGGCTTCACAAATAATAGACCAATCCAGCCATCCTTTGACGGCTTATGTGATAAATCATAGATTTCGTCATCGCCTTTTCTGTGCTCAATTATTACGCCCTGGATGAAACCGACAACTTGACCATCTTCTTCCGAAACGAAAACCTTACCGTTCATATTTTTGACGTCATCTAGCATTTTCTGCATATAACGATGGGCGTCATCCATATCTTTATACGGCAGTGATTCATGCGTTCGATCGATTTCTGAAAAATATTTCTGAAGTTTGAACTGCATCCTATCTATGTCTTCCCGATCTTTGATGTCCATTTCTCTTACCATTTTTTCTCCTTTCATTTTAAATTAACTTATCGCTAGTTACGATTTCTACTTGTTCAGTATTGTCGGAAAGACCATCGATGAAAGTCCGCACTATCTCATAAATAAGGTTACCCATTTGCTTTCTCCGTATTTCAAAACACTTTACCGGCAGTTCCGATAATACTTCTGGAGCTGAGACTTTGGTTTTTCGGGGATAGTACGCACTAGTAGGAATATCGGTGTGCCTATTTTCCAGTGCCCTCATGAGATTGATTTCTCTAGCTCTCACTAGCATATAATGCTTTACTGCACTAAAACTTCTTTTCTGCGGCTTGGCTGAGCTGGCGCTGGCGACTCATAAGCTCGTTGTAGTCCGCTTGCCAGGTCTTGGCAATCTTGAGCCGGCGCTTAGCCGCCTCCTCCACCGATAGTTCAATTGGGAAGCCATAAGTATCGTATAGCTTGAACACCTCACTGCCCGTTAACCCATCAGCTGACATCTT
>ERZ772924.1164-NODE-1164-length-12534-cov-18.389534_pt1 | contig 12534 bp, 9 predicted proteins | sample MGYA00512116_ERZ772924 | MGnify/ENA primary metagenome ERZ772924 (study PRJEB29015, sample SAMEA2737920) | human oral metagenome | biome: human oral; feature: human-associated habitat; material: dental | place: China | collected 2134 ...
ATTCGTATTTGTCGTCGTTCCCCTCACTTCCAAACAGTGCACACACGGCCTCGTTGTGCTTACCCGAATGGTTTGCTAATTCTTCGGCGGGTATATCGTCTGCAAAACGTTCGGCTAGTTTATTGAAATGAAAGGCCGTGCGATGTGCCAAAGCCCCTTTAACCGACGATGCCGGCACAACGAGCGAAAGGTTTTGGCTGTGCCATCGGCCGCTGTTGCCATCGCCGTCCCATGTAATATGCTGCTCTTTGATATAGCTATGGTCTACATCTTCGTTGCCAAAGCCCGACCCGAAAAACAAGAAATCTTTGGGGGTTATTTCCAGTTTGTACCGCGTATAGCGGCTCTCTTGGGGCTTTTCTAGTTCAAGAGGCTCAAATCCGTCCCACGTTTCGGCCAGACTTGCGCTCTTTTTAAGGTACAAATCTAAGTCGGCAGGCAGGCTAAGGTCTAGCTCGCGATAAAGACAAGCCTCCCCAACAACCTCTATTTTGCCAAAGCCGTTGCGACTTTTTCCGCCAACCCTGAACCCATCGGCCCTCAGCTTTCTCAGCAAATCCTTGAAGTCTTGTTTATATTCTGCAAGTTCTTCTTCGTTTTTGGGGTTGGCCATCAGCTCCATTTCAAAGCAGATTAAGTCGTTGTTCATGATGGGCCTTTCGTTTGCGGTGGTTGAAGGGGCGGTAGGGCGTTTTCAGACGGCCTGTTTATTTTTTCCAGTAGTCGGGTGTGAAGAGGATGAAGACGGTGAAGATTTCCAGCCGGCCGAGCAGCATGACGGCGGCGCACATCCATTTTTGCAGGCCGCTTAATGCGGCGTAGTTGTCGGCGGGGCCGACCGCGCCCAGTCCGGGGCCGGCGTTGGTGATGCAGGCGATGGTGGCGGAGAGGGCGGTGATGAAGTCCATGCCGCTGGCCAGCAGCCCCAGCGTGAAGATGACGACGGTCATGAAGTAGACGAAGATAAACGCCATCACGGCCATGGCGGTGCGGTCGGAGATGGAGCGGCGGTTGAGTTTTACCGTCCGCACGGCGTTGGGGTGCAGCAGCAGGGAGACTTCGCGCAGGCTGAATTTGGCCAGCACCAGCGCGCGGGCCATTTTGATGCCGCCGCCCATCGAGCCGGTATTGGCCAATACGTTGGATAGAAAGAACATCCACAGGGTAACCAGCAGCGGCCAGGTGGCGAAATCGGCGTTGGCAAAACCGTTGGCCAGGCCGATGGAAACGAAGTTGAAGCCGACGTAGCGCAGGGCTTCCAAAGGGGTGTAGTAGCCCTGTTGCCACATGTAGACGCTGGCGGCGGCGATGCTGGCGGCAAGGATGGTGAGCATGGCGCGGGCTTCTTCGTCTCGCCAGTAGGGTTTGGGCGATTTTTCCCGCGCCATGGCGAAGTGGCTGGCGAAATTGACCGCGCCCAACAGGGTGGCGGCGATCAGCACGGCTTCGATGGCGGGTGAGTCGAAGAAGGCGATGCTGGCATCGTGGGTGGAGAAGCCGCCGAGGGAAAAGGCGGACATGGCGTGGCATACCGCGTCAAACCAACCCATGCCCGCCCATTTCAAACCCATGCAGGTGAGCAGGGTGAAGGTCAGGTATACCAGCCAGAGGCGTTTTGCGGTTTGCGAAATGCGCGGTGCCATTTTGCTGTCTTTGTCGATGCCGGGAATTTCGGCTTTGAACAGTTGCGTGCCGCCCACGCCCAGCATGGGCAGGATGGCGACGGCCAGGACAATGATACCCATGCCGCCCAGCCAGTTCATCATGTGCCGCCAGAAATTGAGCGACGGGGCGAGCGTGTCGAGGCTGGACATGACGGTGGCGCCGGTGGTGGTCAGGCCGCTGACGGCTTCAAAGAAAGCGTCGGTGTAGCCGATGTTGGGGAAATAAAGGTAAAAGGGCAGGGCGGAGATGGCGGCAAAGCCCAGCCAGAGGAGGAATACCAGTGTGAAGCCGTCGCGCGGGCGCAGTTCGCGGTCGTGTTTGCGGGTGGCCGCCCAGACGGCGGTCGAACCGGCCAGCGTGGCCAGTGCGGTTCCGGCGAAGGCGTTGAAGGCGGCATCGTGGTAGAGGTAGGACACCAGCGTGGGGACGAGCAGCAGGACGGCGTAGAGCGCGGCGAGCTTGGACAATACGTGGACGATCGGAGCGATTTTATACATGGCTGTGTTTTCGTTTGTGCGGGCGCGGGGCTGTTTTTCAGACGGCCTCAACCGAAAAAGCCCACTTTTACCTGAATCAGTTTTTCCAGTTCGCGTACCACGCGGCGGCGGGACACGAAGAAAATCAGATGGTCGCCGTCTTGCAGTTTTTCGTCGCCCTTATGCCCCATCGTTACTTCTTCGCCGCGCACCAGTGCGGCAAAGTGGCAGCCCGACGGCCATTTGACTTCGGACACGCGGCGGCCGACCAGGGCGGAGGTTTCGGGCGTGCCGTGGACGATGACTTCCACCGCCTCGGCATGGCCGCGCCGCAACGGGTGAACCGCCGCGACATCGCCTAAGCGGATGTGGGTGAGGATGTTGCCGATGGTCATCATGTGCGGGGAAACCACGATGTCTATCTGGTTGCCCTCCAGCAAATCCACATAGCGCGAACGGTTGATGATGGTGATGACCCGTTTCGCACCCAAATCTTTGGCCAAGAGGCTGGCCATGATGTTGTTTTCGTCGTCGTTGGTTAAGGCGAGGAATACGTCGATTTCGTCGATGTATTCGTGCGACAGCAGGTTTTCGTCGGTGGCGGAACCCTGCAATACCAGGCTGGAATCGAGGTTTTCCGCCAGCCATTCGGCGCGGTTCGGATTGTGTTCGATGATTTTGATGTCGTAGAGGTTTTCCACCTGCTTGGCCAGGCGGTAGCCGATGTTGCCGCCGCCGGCAATCATCACGCGGCGGGTGCGCTGCTCCAGCGGCCGCAGTTCGCGCATCACGGTTTTGACGTGGCGGCTGTCGGCGAGGAAGAATACTTCGTCGCCTTCGATAATCACCGTTTCCGCCGTCGGTACAATCAGGCGGTTGTTGCGGTAAATCGCGCAGATTTGGCAGTCCACGCCGTCGGGCAGGTGTTTGCCCACCAGAGAAATCGGCTGATTGACCAAAAGCCCGCCGTTGTGCGCCTGCACCACGGCCATCCGCGCCTTGTCGTCGGCAAAACGCAACACCTGCAATGCGCTGGTGTAGCTCAACAGCGAAGCCATGCGCTCTGTAACCAGCTGTTCGGGGTGGATGGAATCGGTAACGGCAAAGGCCTCCAATACGAGGCGTTCTTCCTCGTTGCCGAATTCCAGATAGTCGCTCAGGCGCACGCGGGCGATGCGGTTCGGAATGTTGAACAGGTCGGCGGCAATCCGGCAGGCGGCGAGGTTGGTTTCGTCGTGCCGCGTCAGGGCCAGCAGCATGTCGCAGTCGTCCGCGCCCGCCGATTGCAGGATGCTGGGCGATGCGCCGTTGCCGACGATGGTTTGCACATCCAGCCGCGTGCCGATGTTGCGCAGCGCGTTTTCGTCGGTATCGATGATGGTTACGTCGTTGTTGGGCATGGCCGCCAGATTCTGCGCCACGGTGGAACCGACCTGGCCGCTGCCGAGAATGATGATTTTCACGTTGTCCGCTCTGCCGGAAAAAGGCGGCATTATAAACCGAAATGGCAGACAGGGCTGCAACGGCGGGCTGCCGTTTTTCAGACGGCCTTCGGGATATTGTGGAATATTGTGTAAAAAAGAAAAAGCCAAGTTCGAAAACTTGGCTTTCTGAATTTGGCTCCCCGACCTGGGCTCGAACCAGGGACCTGCGGATTAACAGTCCGTCGCTCTACCGACTGAGCTATCGGGGAAGAAAGGCGGCATTATATCTCTAATTCCGATTTTGTCAATCTGTTGCGGCGGAAAATGTATCCGGCCCGTTTAAGTTCATCAATTTTCGGTAGATTTGGCCGGGCAGGTGCGGGCAAAATAGCGCGGCAGCGGGCGGTTGCCGCCGCTTTGGTGGAAAAAGGCATCCAAAATGCGGCGGTATTGCCCGAGTTCTTCGGCCGAAGCGGGGCGGTATCCGGCAGAAACGGCAAAATGGGATGCCAGTATTTCCGCCTGCTGTTCCATATTCAGTTCGGCAAAACTGCCGATGCGGCCGAGGGCGGGGCAGTGGTAGGCGCGGCGGCCGAGGTAGCCGCCCCGCGTCCACAAAAGCAGTCCGCCCAGCCAGGTTTGGAAGCCGTGCTGCCATTGCCAGACGTGGGTCAGTTCGTGTATCAGCCAGATTTGGTAGGGCGTGTCGGCTTGGGAAAAATCGTCCAGATAATGCGGCGCAGGGTAGTATATTGACCCGTTGGGGGAAACGGCGGCCGTCAGCCATTTCGGTGCGCGGCAGATGCGGACGGCGGCATAGTCGAGGTGGTTGCCGAATACGCTTCGGGCAAGGCGGATTTCTCCGTCGGTCAGGCGGCGGGATTCGGGCATGGCGCGTTCCTTGTTTGCGGGCGGGCAGGGCGGTTTGGCCGGCTGCTGTGTGCAGGCCGTTGCCAAGAAGGGTTCTTTTTCCGACAATAGCGTTTGTTTTGCGGCAGGCCGTCTGAAAAACGGTTTCTGATTGTTTGCGAATGTTTTCAGACGGCTTGGCATTGTACCTTTTATTAAATCAAAATGACCGACAGCAAATCTCTTTCGTTGGCCGTAGTCGGCCACACCAATACAGGTAAAACTTCGCTGCTGCGCACATTGCTGCGCGACGGCGGTTTCGGCGAGGTGGCCGATGCGTCCGCCACCACGCGCCATGTCGAACGGGCGGCAGTGTGCGACGGCGGCGGCACGCTGCTTTATTTGTACGATACGCCCGGGCTGGAAGACGCGGGCGGCGTGTTGGACTGGCTGGAAGCGAACACATCGCCGCGCGAAGACGGCGTAGACCGCCTGCAGGCCTTCCTTGCCTCGCCAGTGGCTGCGGGGGAATTCGGGCAGGAGGCGAAAGTGTTGCGCCAGCTGCTGCAAAGCGACTCCGCCCTTTACGTTATCGATGCGCGCGAGCCGGTGTTGAACAAATATAAAGACGAGCTGACCGTATTGTCGTGGTGCGCCAAACCGCTGATGCCGGTGTTTAATTTCACCTCCGGCGGCAGCCTTTCGGCTTGGACGGATATGCTGGCGCGGCGCGGTCTGCACGTTTGCAGTAGCTTCGACACGGTGGCTTTCGATTTCGACGGCGAAATCCGCCTGTGGCAAAACCTGGCCACCATGCTACCCGACGACGGCACGCTCCGCCGCCTCATTAGCTGGCGGCAGGACGAATGGCGGCGTTTGGACGGTGCGGCGCGTGAGGCCGTCGCCTCCTTCCTGCTGGATGCGGCCGCCTGCCGTCGGGAGTGTGCCGAAGGCAGCGATACCGCGCCCGTACTGGAGGAAATGCAGGCAGCGGTCAGACAGGCCGAACGCCGTCTGCAATCGCATTTGCTCGAGCTTTACCGTTTTTATTACAGCGAGATAGACAACGACGGCGGCTGGGCGTTGAGCGCGTTCAGCCAAGACCCGTTCGACGGCGATTTGCTGAAAGAATACGGCATCCGCACCGGAACGGGCGCGGCGGCGGGCGCGCTGATCGGCATGGGGATAGATTTGGCCACGCTCGGCGGTTCACTCGGGCTGGGCACCGCCCTGGGCGGCCTGATAGGTGGCGTGTTGCCGAATATGGGCGATTTGTCCGACAAAATCAGCGGCAGGCAAACACTACATATCGATTCCGCCACGCTGACCCTGCTGGCCGCCCGCGCCCTCGACCTGCTGCACGCGCTGCAAACGCGCGGCCATGCGGCGCAAAGCCCGGTGGTGCTGCAAAGCGGGAAAACGCCGTGGCCGGCCGACAAACTGCCGGCCGAATTGAACCGCGCCCGCCGCCATCCCGATTGGTCGCCGCTCAACGGCGGCTCGGAAATGTCGGCCGAACGCCGCGAGTGCGCGCGCACGTTGGCCGAACGCCTCAAAAACGCAAAAACGGCTTGAGGCCGTCTGAAAAGTCGCTTTATCCGTTTTCAGACGGCCTCAAGCCGTTTTCCGTATGTTCAGGCCGTCTGAAAACGGTATAATTCGCCGTTTTCCCCCTTTGAGATTTTCTTTTTTAAAGCAGAACCATGATACAAGAACACTATCATCCGTCACTCATCGAACCGGTAGCGCAGAAAAAATGGGATGACGCCCGTATTTTCAACGTCTCCGAAGACGCTTCCAAACCCAAATACTACTGCCTCTCCATGTTCCCCTACCCCAGCGGCAAGCTGCACATGGGGCATGTGCGCAACTACACCATCGGCGACGTATTGAGCCGCTTCAAACTCTTAAACGGCTTCAACGTCATGCAGCCTATGGGTTGGGACGCGTTCGGCATGCCGGCGGAAAATGCGGCGATGAAAAACAACGTCGCCCCCGCTGCTTGGACCTACGACAACATCGAATACATGAAAACCCAGCTCAAAAGCCTGGGTTTTGCGATTGACTGGGAGCGCGAAGTCGCCACCTGCAAACCCGAATACTACCGCTGGGAACAGTGGCTGTTTACCAAGCTGTTTGAAAAAGGCATCGTCTATCGCAAAAACGGCACGGTAAACTGGGACCCTGTTGACCAAACCGTCCTTGCCAACGAGCAAGTCATCGACGGACGCGGCTGGCGTTCGGGCGCGCTGATCGAAAAACGCGAAATCCCGATGTATTACTTCAAAATCACGGATTACGCCGAAGAGCTGCTCAACGATTTGGACAAGCTGGAACACTGGCCGGAACAAGTCAAAACCATGCAGCGCAACTGGATCGGCAAATCTCGCGGTATGACCGTGCGCTTCGCCGTTTCAGACGACAGCAAGCAAGGCTTGGAAGGCGATTACGCGAAATTCCTGCAAGTTTATACCACCCGCCCCGACACGCTGATGGGCGCGACTTATGTTGCCGTTGCCGCCGAGCATCCGCTGGCAACTGCCGCAGCAGCCGACAAACCTGAATTACAAGAATTTATCGCCGAATGCAAAGCGGGTTCCGTTGCCGAAGCCGACATGGCGACGATGGAGAAAAAAGGCGTGCCGACCGGCCGCTACGTCGTCAACCCGCTCAACGGCGACAAGCTGGAAGTGTGGATTGCCAACTATGTATTGTGGGGCTACGGCGACGGCGCGGTCATGGCGGTTCCGGCGCACGACGAACGCGATTTCGAGTTCGCCACCAAATACAATCTGCCGAAAAAACAAGTCATTGCCGTCGGCGACAACGCATTCGACGCAAACCAATGGCAAGAATGGTACGGCGACAAAGAAAACGGCGTATTGGTCAACAGCGGCGACTTGGACGGCATGAATTTTCAGACAGCCTTTGACGCCATCGCCGCCAAGCTGCAAAGCCAAGATGCAGGCGAACCGAAAACCCAATACCGCCTGCGCGACTGGGGTATTTCGCGCCAACGCTACTGGGGCTGCCCGATTCCCATCGTCCATTGCGAAAAATGCGGCGACGTTCCCGTCCCTGCCGACCAGCTGCCCGTCGTTTTGCCCGAAAACGTCGTACCCGACGGCATGGGTTCGCCGCTGGCAAAAATGCCCGAGTTTTACGAAACCACCTGCCCATGCTGTGGCGGCGCGGCGAAACGCGAAACCGACACCATGGATACCTTCATGGAATCGAGCTGGTATTTCTTCCGCTACATGTCGCCCAAGTTCGCAGGAGGCATGGTATCGACTGAAGCCGCGAAATACTGGGGCGCGGTCGACCAATACATCGGCGGTATCGAACACGCGATTCTGCACCTCTTGTACGCGCGCTTCTTCACCAAACTGATGCGCGACGAAGGCTTGGTCAGCGTGGACGAACCGTTTGAACGCCTGCTCACACAAGGCATGGTCGTTTGCGAAACCTACTACCGCGAAAACGCCAACGGCAGCAAAGACTGGATCAACCCCGCCGATGTCGAGCTGACTTTCGACGACAAAGGCCGCCCCGTTTCCGCCGTCCTCAAAGCCGACGGTCTGCCCGTCGTCATCAGTGGCACGGAAAAAATGTCCAAGTCCAAAAACAACGGCGTTGATCCGCAAGAACTGATCAACGCCTACGGCGCGGACACCGCCCGTTTGTTCATGATGTTCGCCGCACCGCCCGAACAATCCCTCGAATGGAGCGACAGCGGCGTCGAAGGCGCGCACCGCTTCCTGCGTCGTCTGTGGCGTACCGTTTACGAATACCTGAAACAAGGCGGCGCGGTCAAAGCGTTTGTAGGCAGCCAAGACGGTTTGTCTAAAGAACTCAAAGACCTGCGCCACAAACTGCATTCCACCATCGCCAAAGTCAGCGACGACTACGGCCGCCGCCAGCAGTTCAACACCGCCATCGCCGCCGTGATGGAACTGCTCAACCAATACGACAAAACCGACACCGGCAGCGAACAAGGCCGCGCCGTCGCCCAAGAAGTATTGGAAACCGCCGTACGCCTGTTGTGGCCCATCGTGCCGCACATCTGCGAAACCCTGTGGAGCGAATTGAACGGCGCGAAACTGTGGGAAGCAGGCTGGCCGACAGTCGACGAAGCCGCCTTGGTCAAATCCGAAATCGAAGTGATGGTTCAAGTCAACGGCAAACTGCGCGGCAAAATCACCGTCGCCGCCGACGCCTCCAAAGCCGACCTCGAAGCCGCCGCACTCGCCACCGAAGGCGCGGTGAAATTCATGGAAGGCAAGCCCGCCAAGAAAATCATCGTCGTACCGGGCAGACTGGTGAACATCGTGGTGTAAAGCCCGTCGGCACAATAAAGGCCGTCTGAAAAGCGGATTTGGGTTTTTCAGACGGCCTCAATCAATCAAAACAAAGGAGACGGAACATGGACTACACCGTCCACCCCACCGCCATTATCGACGAAGGTGCGCAAATCGGCGCGGGCAGCCGCGTTTGGCATTTTGCCCACATCTGCGGCGGCGCGAAAATCGGCAAAAACTGCTCGTTCGGCCAAAACGTGTTCGTCGGCAACAAAGTGACCATCGGCGACGACTGCAAAATCCAAAACAACGTTTCCGTGTACGACAACGTTCACTTGGAAAACGGCGTATTTTGCGGCCCCAGCATGGTGTTCACCAATGTCTACAACCCCCGTTCGCTGATTGAGCGCAAAAGCGAATACCGCGACACACGCGTCAAAACCGGCGCGACGCTCGGGGCAAACTGCACCATCGTCTGCGGCGTAACCATAGGCCGTTTCGCCTTTGTCGGCGCGGGCGCGGTGGTGAACAAAGACGTGCCCGACTACGCGCTGATGCTGGGCGTGCCCGCCCGCCAAACCGGCTGGATGAGCGAATACGGCGAACGGCTCGATCTGCCGCTCACCGGCAGCGGCCAAACCGTCTGCCCGCACAGCGGCAGCGTTTACATACTTTCAGACGGCATCGTACATAAAGCAGAGGCCGTCTGAAAGCCCACAGCAAGGAAACACCATGCAATTCATCGACCTCGCCGCCCAACAGGCGCGCATTAAAGAGCAAATCGACGCGGGCATACAGAAAGTGCTCGCGCACGGGCAATACATCCTCGGCCCCGAAGTGGCCGAGTTGGAAGAAAAACTCGCCGCCTTTTGCGGCGCGAAATACTGCATCGGCGTGGCCAACGGCACCGACGCGCTGCAAATCGCGCTGATGGCCTTGGGCGTGGGCGCGGGCGACGAAGTGATTACCCCGGGCTTCACCTACATCGCCACCGCCGAAACCGTCGCCCTTTTGGGCGCGAAGCCCGTGTATGTCGATGTGTGCGAACACACCTGCAACCTCGACCCCGCCAAACTCGAAGCCGCGATTACAGAGCGCACCAAAGCGATTATTCCCGTGTCGCTCTACGGCCAATGCGCCGATTTCGACGCGATTAATGCCATTGCCGCCAAACACGGCCTGCCCGTCATCGAAGACGCGGCGCAGAGTTTCGGCGCGAGCTACAAAGGCCGCCAATCCTGCAACCTGTCCACCATCGCCTGCACCAGCTTTTTCCCCAGCAAACCGCTGGGCTGCTACGGCGACGGCGGCGCGGTGTTTACCAATGACGAAAACCTCGCCGCCGCCATCCGCCAAATCGCGCGGCACGGCCAAGACCGCCGCTACCACCATATCCGCGTCGGCGTAAACAGCCGTTTGGATACCTTGCAGGCCGCCATTCTGCTGCCGAAACTGGCGATACTCGACGAAGAAATCCGCCTGCGCGGCGAAGTGGCGCAAATGTATGCGCAGGAACTGGCCAGAGCGGGCATAGCCGCGCCGTTTGTCGAGGCGCACAACGTCAGTGCGTATGCCCAATACACCGTGCGCGTGCCAAACCGCGCCGCCGTTCAGGCCGCCCTGAAAGACGCAGGCATCCCCACCGCCGTGCACTACCCGATTCCGCTCAACAAACAGCCCGCCGTCGCCTCCGATGCCGCGCTGCCCGTGGGCGACCTGCTGGCCGCCGAAGTGATGAGCCTGCCCATGCACCCGTATCTGGACGAAGCGCAGGTGCAACGCATCGCCGCCGCGCTGCAACAGGCCGTTGCCCAAGCGTAAACGCGTTTTGCAAACAACAGGCCGTCTGAAAGCAGCAATCCGCGCTTTCAGACGGCCTGTTTCCCATCCGCGATGCCGAACCCGTTGCAGGGTGTGTGGCGCAAGCCACGCACGCGGTTTGCGCCGCCCAAACCAAAGGCCGTCTGAAAGCCGCGTAATACGCTTTTCAGACGGCCTTTCTGATACGTCGGCGGCGCGGGGATCGGTCAGAAATGATGGTGCCCGATTTCCCCGTCCAGCCGGTAAATCGTGCCGCAGTAGGGGCATTCGATGCTGCCGTTGGACTGGATGGGCAGGAAAACGCGCGGGTGGCCGTTCCAGGTTTCGTGGCGCGGGCCGCTGCAATGCAGCGGCAGCTCCTGCGGCGTGATGACGACGGTTTCTTGGTTCGGGTTGCTCATGGCTGGTTCCTTTATTTCCGGCTGCGTAGGGCAGCTTCTCAAATGGTTCAAAACGGCGGCATTCTACTGGATAAACCACTCCCTGTGCACGGCAGAGGCCGTCTGAAAGCTGCGTTTCAGACGGCCTCGCCGCCGCAGTTGCGCTATAATCGCGCCTTTTCGCAGCGGCTGTGCGTGCCGCGTTTTTTCAGACGGCTTCCCATGCTCCTTTCCGATTTCGACTTCCACCTGCCCGAACACCTCATCGCCCAGCACCCGCCCGCCGAGCGCGGCGCAAGCCGCCTGCTTGTCGCGCTGCCGGACGGGACGCTGCGCGACGAAACTTTCGCCTTCCTGCCGCAGCTGGTTCGCGCGGGCGATTTGTTTGTGTTCAACAACACCAAAGTCGTCAAAGCCCGCCTGTTCGGGCAGAAGGAAAGCGGCGGCCGCATCGAAGCCCTGATCGAGCGCGTGCTCGACGCGCACACCGCGCTGGCGCACATCCGCGCCTCCAAGTCGCCCAAGCCCGGCACGGTGCTGCTGTTTGACGGCGGCATCCGCGCCGAAATGACCGAACGCGCGGGCGAACTCTTCACCCTGCGTTTCGCGGGCGAACAAAGCGTCTGGCAAATCCTCGAACGGCACGGCCGCCTGCCGCTGCCGCCCTACATCGCCCGCGCCGCCGCAGCGGAAGACGAAGCGCGTTACCAAACCGTGTACGCCAAACACCAGGGCGCGGTGGCCGCCCCCACCGCCGGCCTGCACTTCACCGAAGCACTGCTGGCCGAACTTGAAGCGCGGGGCGCGCGCACCGCCGAAATCACCCTGCACGTCGGCGCGGGCACCTTCCAGCCGGTGCGCACGGAAAACGTCGCCGAGCACAAAATGCACAGCGAGTGGTACGACATCCCCGCCGAAACCGCCGAAGCCGTGGCCGAAACCAAGGCGCTGGGCGGGCGCGTCTGGGCGGTGGGTACCACCTCCGTGCGCGCCCTCGAATCCGCCGCCCGCGCCACAGGATGCCTGAGCGCGGGCAGCGGCGACACCGACATCTTCCTCACCCCCGGCTGCCGCTTCAACGTGGCCGACTGCCTCATCACCAACTTCCACCTGCCCAAATCCACCCTGCTGATGCTGGTTTCCGCCTTCGCCGGCACGGAGGAAATCCGCCGCATCTACCGCCACGCCGTCGAGCGGGAATACCGCTTTTTCAGCTACGGCGATGCGATGGTGCTGGGCAGGAAAGAGGCCGTCTGAAAAACGATTTTGCACATCCGCCCACTTTTTTAACCGACCTGCCGTTGCCCCAACCGCAGAAGAACCGCCGCCCGATGCGGTGCAGGGGCTGTTTGCAATGGGTTTGTGAACAGCCCCTAAGGAGACCCCCCATGCCGAACAAGAAAACCAGCAAACGCCAGTGGCGCGACGGCGCTTCCGCCGCACCCGCCAAAACCGCCCTCGCGGCGAAAAGGCCGTCTGAAAACCGCTTTGCCGAAGGCGGCAGGCCGTCCGGACACGGCGGCAAAAACGCCCCGCGCCGCGACCAGCCCGCACGCGGCGGCGCACAGGGCAGGCCGTCTGAAAACCGGGTTTCAGACGGCCTCGTTTCTCTCCTTTGTGA
>ERZ772924.1170-NODE-1170-length-12512-cov-4.221402_pt1 | contig 12512 bp, 12 predicted proteins | sample MGYA00512116_ERZ772924 | MGnify/ENA primary metagenome ERZ772924 (study PRJEB29015, sample SAMEA2737920) | human oral metagenome | biome: human oral; feature: human-associated habitat; material: dental | place: China | collected 2134 ...
CTTCAAATCTCTAACCAAGATTAAAGAAGCCAGTGTCGACCAAATTGTCGAAGTCGGTGTACCGCGAGCAGTGGCAGAAGCAGTGCGGGAGAAGTTGAATCCGAAAACTCAGGAGCGGGAACAAACACAGTTGCAAGAGGTGGCGGAGCCAGTTGTAGACATAGATTGAAAGATTAGTTTATCGGATTTTAGAGAGTCTTATAAAATAAACTTAAATGAAAGCTTTTCAAAAATTGGGAAAATTATAACTGTTATAATGGAGTTGTCTTTGGGAATGGATAGTCATCAGTTGCAAAAAATATCTGATATCTTGTATGCTGAAAGCAATGCTAAAGCTGTATCGTATATTAAGAGTCTTCAAACCGAAGATGAACTGTTTGTTTTACTTGATAATTTTAACTGGGATAATGGTTTTGAAGTACCCCAAGCAGTTATTGAACATTCTAAGTGTACTCTTTCAATTGTTTTATTATCCTCTTATCGAGCAGCTGGCATCAGGTATTTATTAGAAGCAGAAGCAGCCTTTGTAAATTCTTCATCTAAGGAGTGGGAAGAATTTGTAAAAGATGTCTATGATAGAATTATCAGAAGGAAATTTCCGGATGGTAATATCTCTTTTCGACCCGAAATAACGAGAATTCAAAAGTTCAAACTTAAAAAATTAAAATCGGCATTAAATCCACTTTTCATTGATGGAGTTTCTGGAAAAGATTTGAATATAGTAATTTAATTAAAATAACCATCCAGACATTGTGGATGGTTTTTGTGTTATGTCCTAAAGCCATAATAAAAGGATTGGCGAGCGCCAATCCTTTTATTATTTCAACTCAGAGGAATCTGGTAGGTAGGAACCACCAAGGTAGGTATTGCTGAGTTTTTCAAGGCTTCCGTCTTGATAGAGTTCTCTTAATGCATTATCAAATTGTTCCTTGAATGCTTTTTCTTCGCTAGAAAATATAATATAGTTGTTAGGACTGTCAGTGGAAGGAAGATCAACAACAGATAGATCCAAGCCACGTTCTTTAATAATTTTTTGAACGGAAACTTTGTCAAAGATTAGGAAATCAAAGTCACCATTAGAAAGGTCAAAGATACGTTTTCCTATATCTTCTCCTGAGTAATGGATAGTGGCTGGATTTTCAGTGTGTTTTTGATTCCAATTGTTGATGAATTGGGCGTTCGATGTTCCGATATCCTCTTGAGTTGTTTTACCAGCAATTTGCTCAAGAGAAGTTAAAGGATTCTTCTTATTACTAACGAGTACTAAAGGATTTTTTGAGATAGGGAGTGAGTAGAGGTATTTATCTGCTCTCTCTTTTGTGTAACTCAAGTTATTGGCTGCAGCTTGATAGTGACCGGAATCAAGTCCTGGGAAGATACTTTCCCAAGCGGTTCTTTGAAAGTGAATTTCGTAATCACTGAGCTTCTCATCAATTGCTTTAAGTACTTCAATATCGTAGCCAGTCAGGTTGCCGTTTTCCTCATAGGCGAATGGTGGGACATCGCCAGCTGTTGCAACAGTAATTGTTTTTGGGGACGAATTTTTTTGAGGTGTGCTCTGGTGACTGCAAGCGGCTAACAGTGGAAGGATGACTAGTAACAGGACGATTTTTCTCATGTTTTACTCCTTTCAAATTGGTATTATTTTATAGCTTATCAGAAACTATCTTGATTATCCAATATATATTTTTTATAGCTGCGATAAGAAACCTTAATAATGAAAAACTTCTGCAAACTCTTACAAAATATGATAAAATGAAGCTAGTATATTTAGAAAAGGATGCGACTTATGAAATTTCTAGAACTCAATAAAAAGCGTCATGCTACCAAGCATTTCAATGACAAACCTGTGGATCCAAAGGATGTGCGCACAGCGATTGAAATTGCGACTTTGGCACCAAGTGCTCACAATAGTCAGCCGTGGAAGTTTGTAGTAGTACGAGAGCGCAATCAGGATCTAGCAGAGACAGCTTTCGGTGGAAATGTGGACCAGATTAAGGAAGCTCCAGTGACCATTGCCCTCTTTACAGATACAGATTTGACCAAGCGGGCTCGCAAGATTGCGCGTGTAGCTGGAGTTAAGAATTTCTCTGATGAGCAGCTCCAATTCTACATGCAGAATCTGCCTGCTGAGTTTGCTCGCTATAGTGAGCAGCAAAAGAGCGATTATTTATCTCTCAATGCTGGTCTGGTGGCCATGAATCTTGTTTTGGCTCTGACTGACCAAGGTATCGGCTCTAATATCATCTTAGGTTTCGATAAATCTAAGGTTAATAAGGTTTTGGAAATTGATGAACGTTTCCGTCCGGAACTCTTGATTACGGTTGGTTATACTGATGAAAAACTAGAACCTAGTTATCGTTTGCCAGTTGATGAAATCATTGAGAAGCGTTGATATAGTTATGTTTATGATTTAATTCGTATATTCATCGATTTAAATCGAATTAGAAATTGGGGTAAAATAATGACAATTGATTTTAAAGCGGAAGTTGAAAAACGAAGAGAAGATCTCTTAGCTGACTTGTTCAGTCTTTTAGAAATCAACTCAGAGCGGGACGATTCCAAGGCAGACAAGGAGCATCCTTTTGGACCTGGTCCTGTTCAAGCTCTGCATAAGTTTTTAGAAATTGCTGAACGAGATGGTTATGAAACCAAGAATGTGGACAATTATGCTGGCCACTTTACTTTTGGTGAGGGTGAGGAAGAATTGGGAATCTTTGCCCACATGGATGTGGTTCCTGCTGGAAGTGGCTGGAATACAGATCCTTACAAACCTGAAATTATTGATGATAAGCTTTATGCGCGTGGTTCGTCTGATGATAAAGGGCCAACCATGGCTTGTTACTACGGTTTGAAAATCATCAAAGACTTGGGCTTGCCAGTATCTAAGTGTGTGCGCTTTGTGGTGGGGACAGACGAGGAATCCGGTTGGCAAGACATGGACTATTATTTCAAGCATGTTGGTTTGCCTGAGCCAGACTTTGGTTTCTCACCAGATGCGGAATTTCCAATCATTAATGGTGAAAAAGGGAATATCACAGAATATCTCCACTTTGGTAACAGTAATGATGGCAGCTTTAAACTCAAAAGCTTCACTGGAGGACTTCGTGAGAATATGGTGCCAGAATCAGCGACAGCCATTTTTACAGCGCCAATTGATGCAGCGGAATTGGATACCAAATTACAAGACTTTGCTGCTACGCACAAGGTTTCAGCTAGTCTGAAAGCAAGTGGCGACGCTCTTGAAGTGACAGTTATTGGGAAATCAGCTCATGGTTCTACACCAGAGGATGGTATCAACGGAGCAACCTATTTAGCTCTCTTCCTCAACCAATTTGACTTTGCTGGTGACGCCAAGGCTTATCTGGAAGTTGCGGCTCAAGTTCTGCATGAGGACTTTACAGGTGAGAAGTTAGGAATTGCTTATACAGATGCTAAAATGGGTGCTCTCAGCATGAATGCTGGTGTTTTCCATTTTGACAGCGCCAAGGCTGACAATACTATTGCTCTGAACATCCGTTACCCTCAAGGAACTGATCCGAAAACAATTCAGGCCGGTCTTGAAAAAGTTGCTGGTGTTGTGTCAGTAAGTCTGTCTGAGCATGGGCACACTCCGCACTATGTCCCAGCAGATGATGAATTGGTAGCAACACTTTTGAGTGTTTACGAAAAACAAACTGGTCTCAAAGGACATGAGCAAGTCATTGGTGGTGGAACCTTTGGCCGTCTTTTGAAGCGCGGTGTGGCTTTTGGGGCTATGTTCCCAGACTATGTCAACACTATGCACCAAGCCAATGAATTTACAGATGTAGAAGACCTTTTCCGTGCTGCGGCCATTTACGCGGAAGCTATCTACGAACTAATCAAATAAAAAAGAAGAACTCGTTTGGTCTTGCCAAATGAGTTTCTTTGCAAGGAGCTGCCATGCATACATTAGAAGATATTACTAAGGCCATCATGGCCGACCCAGAAAATCAAGAATTTACAAAGCAGGGAATCAAGCCGCTCTTTGCGGCACCAAAGAATGCTCGGATTAACATTGTTGGTCAAGCGCCAGGGTTGAAAACTCAAGAGGCAGGGCTTTACTGGAAAGATAAGAGTGGTGACCGACTGAGGGAATGGCTGGGGGTTGATGAAGACACGTTTTATAATTCTGGCTACTTTGCAGTTTTGCCCATGGATTTTTATTTTCCAGGACATGGGAAATCTGGTGATTTACCGCCTCGTAAGGACTTTGCGGACAAATGGCATCAGCCGATTTTAGAGCTTTTGCCAGATATTGAGCTGACCATTTTGATTGGTCAGTATGCACAGAAATACTATCTGCATCAAAAAGGAAATATCAAGCTGACCGAGACAGTTCAGCATTATCAAGACTACCTGCCTGATTTTTTCCCTTTGGTACACCCATCGCCCCGCAACCAAATCTGGATGGCTAAAAATCCTTGGTTTGCAGAGCAGGTTGTGCCAGACTTGCAAGCGTTGGTGCAAAAGATTATTCATCAATAAAGGAGAAAAACTATGGATGCTTATCAACAAGTGGCTAATAAGTTGCAAGAGTTGGGGATCACCTTTGATGTGGTGGAGCACCCACCTGCATTTACGACAGAGCAGGCGGATAGCTATATTGAAGGCATGGAAGGCGTTCGGACCAAGACCATGTTTTTGACCAATAAAAAGAAAACTCAGTATTACCTGCTGATTATGGATGATAAGAAACGATTGGATATGAATGACTTTAAAATTCAAGTGGGAGCTGATAGGATTCGCATGGCCTCATTGAACTCCTTGGCTGAGAAAATGAACCTACCAGCAGGAACGGTTTCGCCTTTTGGTCTCCTCAACAACGAGGAAAAGGACATTCAAGTTTATTTTGATAAGGACATTGTATCTGAGGATATCATGACTTTTCATCCTAATACCAATGAAAAGACCATCTTTGTCTCTACAACAGATTTGTTTAAATTCCTGCATGATTTGGGCTACTCTTACCAAGTGCTGGAGCTTTAACTAACTGTTTTGCTGAGATAGAGTAGTACTATCCAGCTGTTCTCTCAGGTTGTCAAACCGAGCAGATTGGTATTACTCATTTGCTAGAGAATAGTCCCTCTATCTTGATCTTGGATGAAGGACATATCCAGCAACGTGCTTCCCCTCAGGAGATTCTCCAACAGCCGGCCAATGATTTTGCCAAAGTTCGGTTTGATTTTCAGGAGTAGCTGACTGACTTTTTGATAAGTCTAAGCTTAGAATGCTAAACTTTGTAGAAAGCGAGGTGATTCTATGGAAACGATGAAAGCTATAGTCATTTACGAAGCAGGTGGTCCAGAAAAGCTTCTGCTGGAAGAAAGACCGATTCCAGAACTTCAAGAAGGCTGGACCTTGGTCAAGGTCAGAGGGTTTGGGATTAACCGATCGGAGATTTTTACTCGTGAGGGTTTATCGCCTAGTGTCACCTTCCCTCGGATTTTAGGCATTGAGTGCGTTGGTCAAGTGGCCGAGACGACTCGGCCTGATTTAGAGATTGGTCAGAAAGTAGTTTCCATCATGGGAGAAATGGGGCGAGCTTTTGACGGCTCTTATGCCGAGTATGTCCTCCTACCTAACGATCAAATTTATACAGTCGAGACCAATCTGACCTGGACAGAGCTGGCAGCAGTGCCAGAGACCTATTATACTGCCCTAGGCTCTATGAAAAATCTACGCATCGAGCCTAATGATAAGATTTTGGTTCGGGCTGCCACTAGCGGTGTCGGTTTGGCCTTTGCTCGTCTGGTCAAGGCACAGTTTCCAGACACACATATCGTGGGCTCGGTCAATAGCGGTTCCAAACAGTTTCTGCTCAAGCACCAAGCCTACGACGATATCATCATAGACCAGGATGGTCGACTGGAAACAGAGGAGAAGTTTGGTAAAATCCTTGAGTTGGTCGGCCCAGCAACTGTCAAGGATTCATTTGACCATATCGCTGAGGGGGGGATTATCTGTGTGACCGGACTCTTGGGAGGTCAGTGGGAGCTGGATGATTTCAACCCAATTGAAGAAATTAAAAACAACAGTTTTTTGACAAGTTTTCACTCAGCTCATGTGAGTCAAGACTTGATGGACGAATTATTTGACTATATTGACCGCTATCAGGTCAATGTTACACCAAGGCGTGTCTTTTCCCTAGAGCAAGTGCCCAAAGCTCATGCATTTATCGAAGGGACGGCAGGTTTTGGAAAAATCGTGATTATGAATGAATAGGAGAAAAATGATGCAAAAAATTAGTGCGAAAGATTTATATGACAAATTACAGGCAGAAGAACTGCAGTTGATTGACGTTCGCGAGGTGGATGAATTTACTGCTGGACATATCTCTGGGGCTCAGAATCTGCCTCTCAGCACCTTGCCTGAAAATTATAGAAAATTAGATAAACAAATCTCCTACCATATCATCTGCCAAAAGGGAGGCCGTTCAGCGCGCGCCTGCGAATTTTTGGAAGCTAAGGGTTACCAAGTAACCAATGTTGAAGGAGGAGTAGAAGCTTTTCCTGGTAAATTGACGATATGACAAGCGATTAAGAAGAGCAAATGCCGGAATAGATTGAATTTTCAGTATTTTTTTTGTATACTATACTGGTATAATAATTTATAGATAGGAGATATTTTATGTCAAAACAAGATTGGCTTGAATATTTTGAGGCCGTTAATGGACGCTCGGCTACAGAGGAAGAAATTGCCCAAGCTTTGGCTGCCGGGGAATTTGTTGAAGCTGAACAGGTAAGTGCGGAGCAAGCCTCTAGTGAAGCTAGTCCGGCTTCATCAAGCTTTGAACAGCCGCAAAACTTCCAACAGCCTTTTGCTCAGCAGGCTTCTCAACAATATCAAGAAGTTCCTCAGCAACAAGCAAATCCAAATCAATTTGCAAATCAGGGACAAGCTTATCAGCAACAAGGATTTCAGCAAGCAAGTCCCTTTGCTGGACAGCCTCAGTCTTCTGGTCCGCAAGCTTATCAGAACAACCAGCAGCAAGGACAGTTCAATTCACAAATACCTCAACAAGGACCACAGGCTTATTACAGTCAGCAACCTCCTCAACCCAGCGAGTTTTCTAAAACAATGAAAGGTTTCTGGGCTTGGCTCGTTTCAGCTTGGAAATCACCGACATCTGAAGTTGAGAGCAGTAAGGTGAATGGTTACCTTTCTCTAGGTTTGACAGCGTTCTTTTTTGCTATTGTTGCAAACTACAATATTTTCAGTACCATTGGTATCATGAGTTTTGGTATGTATAATGGACCGACTTTTAATTTCAAAGTCTTCTTTGTTTCTCTGATAGCAGCGGCTCTCTTCCTTTTCTCTATTATATTAGGTGGTTTTGTTGTGAAGCGTTTGGTCTACCAAGATAGAAGTTTTACCTTTAATAAGGCTTTTGATTGGTATGGTCGACTTTATGCCATTGTTCTTCCATTTATTGCTGCTTCAGCTCTGTTTGCTCTGTTGGGTATTATTCATTTATCTCTGTTTTTCACATGGATTGTTCTTTTGTTAGTCGGAGTTGGAGCGACCTTTGCTTTGATTTATTCCAAGACAAACAACTCTATGGATCCTTTTTATAAATATCTATTGGCCATTATTATCAATGGTGTGATTACAATTATCTTCTCTTTCATCGCTTTTTCTCTACTAGCTAGTATCGCAATGATGTAATAATTGGAGGAGATTTATGGCAACAAAAGAAAAATGGGTTGATCTCTTTGAAAAAGTAATTGGTCGAAAACCAACTGCAAGTGAGTTCCAAGCCGGCAAACAATCTAACTTTGATCCAAAAATGATTAAGGAGATTGCAGGCGAAGCAGAGGAAGCGACCACAGATACTTCATCAGTAGAAAATACTACTGATGAAGCTTCTGATAATCAAGATATTGTTCAGGAGACACCTTCTGAAGATTCTGTCACAGAAGAATTGATTCAACCAACCTCCCAACATGAGAAGCAAGGCGCGTTTGAATCTAGCCAATATGAAGAACTTCGTAAGAATTGGCTGCAAGCTTTTGAAAATAATATTGGTCGAAAACCTACCAAAGAAGAATTTGCAGAAGCTAAGAGTCAAGGATTCTCTAACTTGCCTATTCGGTCTGAACTGCTCGACTCGCAATTACCACAGAAACCGGTAAAAAAGGCTAAAAAGAGAATATCAAAGAAGCAAGCAATCATGATTGGGGCTCCAACCGTTTTAGTTGCCGCTTTGATTGGAGCTTTCTTCTATCTAAACTCTATAACTGGAGTTAAAGTGGTCACAGACCATTTTGCAAAAGCCGTCTCTAGTAAAGACTTCGATGAAGTGGCAAGTCTTCTTTCTACTCAATCCGATAAGTGGACACGCGCGGAAGCAAGAGCTTTAGTTGAGCACCTAGAGAGCCAGGAGATTAATCTCGAAACTGAGCTCGATAACATTGTTGAGTCAAATGGCAAATCTGCTTATATTGATGACAACAATAATAAAATTTTAGGTGTTACTGAAAAGAGTAAGAAATTTGGTATTTTCCAGGAATATCAGATGGTTTCCTATCCAGTCAAAGTTAAAGTCAATACAAATTTGGATAATGCTACCATTAAACCTGGTGAGAAGAAAACTATTACTCTTAAGAAAAATACAGACACTGAATTGGGCGAATATCACTTTATCAAACAAGACTTTACACTCAAAGGTAAGACGGATGTTGGAGATGTAGAGAGTAAGGTTCAGCTTGATTTAGCTACAGCTAAGGATAATGAAATCAAACTGGATCTCAAGTCTGAAAAGAAACAGCTAAAAATTACTATGCCTTCTGAAACTTCAAAAGCAACAGATATTAAAATCGTTGTTAATGGTAAAGAAAGTGGTAGCAGTTTGACCCCTGAGTTGCAGCTTGTTCCTTATCAAGAACTTGAAATTTATGCCAAGTTTACTATCTCTGATACTACCTTTACTACCAATAAAGAGACAGTGATTGTGGAAGATGATACCATGAATGTGAAATTATCTCTTCCTAAGGAAGTGCTTTCTAAGATTAGAGAAAAGAACGAAGAAGCGAAAAAGGTTGAGGCTCAAAAGGCAAAAGTCTCTACTTTCCTTAATGACTACCGCAGTGCTGTTTTCAGCTCTGTTTCTAACAGAAGCAACAACTATTCTCAATACTACGATACCTCTAGTGCAGTATATCGAGAAATGGTTGAGTGGACCACTGGTGGTGGTGTTAAGAAAGCAAAAATTAACTATTATGAGCCAGGAGCTTTGGATATCCGCGAAATCAAGGAAGAAAATGGTTCCTATATCGTGACAACATATGAGGACTATACGGTCCACTATACCGATAACACTCCAAATAGTGTAAATCGTAAAAATAAGACTTATTACTTGAAACCTAGCGGGGATTCTTTTGTAATCTATAATCTTGAAGTTTCAGAAGGTTGATATTATGACAATGAAATACAGTAAACTAATTCTTCTTGCAGCATCTGTTCTTGTTCTAGGCGCGTGTTCGTCTGGTAAAGACACTACTGGAGATAGCTCTGATAAACAAGCGGCTAGCTCAACTAGTACAGTTAAGAAACAAGATGCTGAAAAAGATAAAAAGTCTAGCCAAGATACGGCATCAGAAAGCACTGATACTAAAAAGGAGCAAAATCACGAGGCCAAAACTCTTGATCAAAATGTTTCTTATAACGGCAGCTACTACAGTGTCAAAGGGAAATATGATGAGATTCTTCTTGTCAACAAACACTATCCTTTGTCAGCTTCCTATAACCCAGGTGAGAATGCGACTGCTAAAGCAGAATTGCTCAAACTGATTGCAGACATGCAGGCACAAGGCTATGCCATTAGCGACCAATACAGTGGTTTCCGTAGCTATGATACTCAGACAGAACTCTATCAAAATTATGTCAATCAGGATGGTAAGGCAGCTGCAGACCGCTATTCAGCTCGACCAGGCTACAGCGAGCACCAGACTGGTTTGGCATTTGACTTGATTGACAAGAATGGCAATCTCGTACAAGAAGCTGGAGCAAGTCAGTGGCTTCTAGATAACGCCTATAAATACGGTTTTATCGTTCGCTATCTAGAGGGCAAGGAAGGTTCAACTGGCTATATGCCTGAAAGCTGGCATCTGCGCTATATTGGTCAAGAAGCCAAGGAAATTGCTCAATCAGGCAAATCTTTAGAAGAATATTTCGGCATTACTGGTGGAGGCTATGAAGATCAGTAGTCACATCATCCATTAGAAGGAGGAAGAAAATGAAATTTTTTGTTACCAATCCCAATAATGATTTTGCAGAAACACCTGTGCAAGAAGAAGGCAGAATCATCCATCATCTGCATCTTGCTAAAGGAAAAGAAGTACCAGAGCACAGTGCTGATGCACTAGTAACAGTTGTTTGTTTGTCGGGAGATGTAAGCTTTTCTGCTGGCGAACAAACCGTTCGGTTAGTGGCAGGTTCCTTTTTGACGATGGAGCCCAATGAGCCACACAGCTTGGTCGGGGAGGAAGATAGCCACCTCTTGGTTATCAAACAACTCAAATATTAATAAATTCAAAATACTAGAAGCTGGAATAAATGCTTCTAGTATTTTTTACTACTTTTTAAAGCTTATTCATTTCTGTAAATAAAAACCCATAATAAAGAAATGCATAAACAGATTCTTTGATTCTTAAAACAAACTTAAGATAAGCTTAAAAAAGGCTTAAGATAAGCTTAAAATAAACTTAAATAAAAAATCGAAATGAGAGGGTGAGAAGTTTTTATAAATAAACAATAAAAATAATTTACACTGTGTAAACCAAATTATAAACATTTTTTCTATTATTTTGGTTCGTTAAAAAGAAGATTTTATAGATTTTCAAAGATAAAAAACAGAAAAATAAACAAAAAGACGAACTATAAAAAATTACCCATGAAAATAATTTACACCTTGTTAACTAAAATGCTTGCATTCAAAAATTTCTTGTGCTATAATTCGTCTTGAGGGTGAGATATGCATAAAAAAGTATTTTCAAGCATATTGACTTCTTTCTTTCTAAATCAAATGTTATAAAAACATTTATGTGCAACCTTTAATCAGGTGGATTCACTAACTAGTGATTCGTTTTTTTGCGTTTGATAATGATGGAGCAGTCAACTGTCAGCTGGCAGTATTTCGTGAAATTCTTTTTTATGAAGTTGTGCACAAAAAATAAATTCCCCCCACAAAAAATAAAGTGATGTTGGTCACTTTGGAGGTTTAATTAATATGAACAATCGTTTCAGACTCTTATCAAGATCTGTTGTAGCGGCTGCGGCTATTATTCCAGCAATTGCTGTTGCGAATAATGCTCAGGCTCAAGATTATGGTTATAACTACTATCAACCAGGTTATAATTACTGGAATGGTGGTTACAACAATTATAACTATGGTTATAACAACTATAATTACCGTAACAACCGCAACTACCGTTACAACAATTACAACTATGGTTACAATAACTATAATTATGGCTATAACAACTATAACTACGGATATAACTACGGTTACAATGGCTATAATTACGACTATGGTTATAATAACTATTATCCTGGTTATAACAACTGGAATTATAACTATAGCAACAACTACGGATATAATGGTTGGAATAACTACAACAATCTAGCAAATGATGAGAACTATATTTACTGGAATGGTAACCATTACTACCGTATGACAGATGGTTCTTACCGTATCTATCGTGATGGTGAGTGGAAACCACTGACAAATACTAACAATAACAGCACATCCAATAACAACCTGGAAAACGATCCACATTATCGTTATGAAAATGGTTATCATTACTATGTATTGGATAATGGTGACTATTACTACTATCAAAATGGTAAGTGGGTGTTTGTTAAGGATTCTACTGATAACTCAACTAATCCAACAACTCCAAGTCAGCCGGAAGAACCAAAACCAGAAGTTCCAACTCCGACTCCAGCGGAACCAGAACAACCAACGCCAGCTCCTACTGATAAACCAGATGAGCCTACTACACCAGCAGAACCAAAACCAGAGGTACCAAGTGTTGATTTGCCAGAAAATCCTCCAATTAACGGTGCAGAAGGCGACCTCAATCCATTTGCTCCAAAACCAGAGCAACCAGCAGAACCAAAACCAGAAACTCCAACAAGACCTGCTGTACCAGAGACTCCTGGTTTGGTAACAACTGATAAACCAAGTGAAGATCAAATTCCGCCGTATGTTGAAAAACCAGCAGAAGGTCTTGAACATTTGACATGGGCACCGAATGGACGAGCTCCAAAAATCATCTACCCAAGTGGAAAACCAGGTGACAAGGCTCTTGAGTCAGATCCTAACTATTACTTTGATGGATCTACTCATTATTACCGTATACCATCTGATTCAGAAGCTAATGGATACTCTCCATATTGGAAATGGTTTGGTGACAAATGGAAACTGCAAGGCATGACTGATCCAAACGATCCAGCTCTTGATCCAAAACTTCACGAAAACACTGCTG
>ERZ772924.1172-NODE-1172-length-12502-cov-3.678959_pt1 | contig 12502 bp, 6 predicted proteins | sample MGYA00512116_ERZ772924 | MGnify/ENA primary metagenome ERZ772924 (study PRJEB29015, sample SAMEA2737920) | human oral metagenome | biome: human oral; feature: human-associated habitat; material: dental | place: China | collected 2134 ...
TAGAATGACAGGAGTAATGGCGGAGTATAAACTACAGACTAAGTATCAGCCGACCGGTGACCAGCCGAGGGCGATTGCTCGTCTGACCGAGGGGATAGAGCGGGGTGAGAAGTACCAGACTCTGCTGGGCGTGACCGGCTCGGGTAAGACCTTTACTATGGCAAACTTGATCAAGAATACCGGCAAGACTACCTTGGTGCTGGCTCACAACAAGACCCTGGCGGCGCAGCTATTCTCAGAGTTTAAGCAATTCTTCCCCGATAATGAAGTGCATTACTTCGTCTCGTACTTTGATTTCTACCAGCCCGAGGCTTATATCGCCAGCTCAGACACCTATATCGAAAAGGATTCACGGATCAATGAAGAGATCGACCGCCTGCGGCATGCTGCGACCAGTGCTCTACTGACCCACCGAGATGTGATCATCGTGGCTAGTGTCAGCTGCATCTACGGCATCGGCTCGCCGGGTGATTATGCCGAGACGTCGATCAGGCTATCGCTAGGTCAACGCTACAAGCACGACAAGTTCTTGCGTCATCTGAGCGATATCCAGTATCACCGCAACGACCTGGATTTTGCTCGGGGCAACTTCCGAGTGCGGGGCGATACAGTCGATATCTATCCCTCGGGGCGAGAGACGGCCTATCGGGTAGAGTTCTTTGGTGACGAAGTGGAGCGTATCCTGGAGATCGACCCATTGACGGGCGAGATTATAGGCTATCCACAGCATGTGACTATTTTCCCGACTAGTCACTACGTGACACCGGAGCAAAAGATGAAGCAGACGATCGAGCAGATCAGACAGGAATATCAGGTGCGACTTAAATACTTCGAGGATCATCAGAAATATCTCGAGGCTCAGCGCTTAACCCAGCGGATCAAGTATGATCTCGAGATGCTGGAGCAGACCGGCTTTGTCAAAGGTATTGAGAATTATAGCCGCTACTTGACCGGCCGGGCGCCTGGTGAGCAGCCGGCTACTCTGCTGGACTATTTTCCTGACGATTTCCTGCTGCTGATCGATGAATCACATATGACTATTCCACAGGTGCGAGGTATGTACAATGGCGACCGAGCTCGTAAAGAAACACTGGTCGAGTATGGCTTTCGCCTGCCCTCCGCCCTGGATAATCGCCCGCTGACTTTCGCTGAGTTCGAGTCGCACATTGACCAGGTGGTCTTTGTCAGTGCTACGCCGGGCGAGTACGAGCTGGCGCACTCGAAAGAGCCTGTCGAACAGGTGATTCGCCCGACCGGGCTACTGGACCCCAAGATCGAGCTTCGTCCCAGCGAGCACCAGGTAGATGACCTGATGAATGAGATCCGGCTCCGGATCCAGAAACACCAGCGCACTCTGGTGACCACCTTGACTAAGCGGATGGCAGAGGACTTGACTGAGTTCTTGGTCGAGGCGGGAGTGAAGACGGCTTATATCCATAGTGATGTGGGCACACTGGAGCGGAGCGACATTTTGCGGGAGTTGCGGGAGGGTGTCTACGACGTGCTGGTGGGCATCAATCTACTGCGAGAGGGCTTGGATCTGCCGGAGGTTAGCCTGGTGGCGATCATTGATGCTGATAAAGAGGGCTTCCTCCGCTCGGAGTCGGCCCTGATTCAGACGATCGGTCGGGCGGCTCGCCATGTCGAGGGTAAGGTGATCATGTACGGCGATAAAGTCACCGGGGCGATGCGCTATGCTATCGACGAGACAGAGCGACGCCGGGTGATCCAGTCTCGCTATAATGAAGAGCATGACATCACCCCGCACTCAGTCAATAAGCTGATTGATGAGGGGCTACGGGCGGTCATCCCGGTCGATGAGTCAAAGGCGAAGCCCAAGCTGAATCTGAATAAGATTCCGACTGACGAATATCAGCACTTGATCAGCGAGCTGACGGGGCAAATGGAGATAGCGGCGGCCAACCTGGAGTTCGAGCAGGCGGCTGAGCTGAGAGACACCATTAGCGAGATCAAACAGAGGCTGGCGCAAAGTAAACGTCGGTGATGAGCGACACGGCCGGATGTGACGCTAGCACTTTATCGCACTGAGTGAGTGCTGCGCCGGGTGAGCTGAAGATCTGCTATAATTTCCATAAGCACTATGAATAGACACAATAGTCATCAACAGCCGGAGACGACAGCGGATGATGCCAATGCTGACCAATGGCAGATTGACGTGTCGGAACAAGGAGCTGGTAAAGCAGGTGGCTACGGCAACGCCAGTGGGGTCAATGGTGGTAAAAATGCTAATGATACCAACCACATTTCAGATCAAGGCGAGACCGTTGAAGTCCGGGTAATTAAAGGCGACTGGGGCGAACCTAACGACCGGCTCAGCCAGGTAGAGCAGGGTGGTCGAGCCGGTCAGACCGTCCGTACTAATGCCGATGAGTCACAATATAGCACTAACGTTGACTCGGAAGAGCGGAGCGGTCGGGCCGTCCAGACTAGCACCGAGACACAGCCTAAGAAAAGAGGAATAATAGAACTGCTTGGCTCCAGCCCCTTGGGCGTCATGGCGCAGACGGCACTCGACTCGGTAAGACATTCTGTCCACGAGATTCAGGTAGACAGGCAAATTAAGCTGATCGACAAGACGGCTCAGGATAGAAGTACCGAGGAGCAGGAAAGGTGTAGCCAGTTGAACCGGTTGGTTGATGAGGACAGGGTAAAATTGCAGGATGGTCGAGTACTTAAAAAGTATTTGAGTTGGGTGAGCTGTTTGGATGAGGACGGAAGTAACACTAATTTCATAAATAAGCTTATTCAAGAGAACAAGGTTGATTTGTCCAGACCGGATGTCAGGGAAGTGTACCTAAAGGTTGCACTATCCACTGAGCTGAATTCTGAACATCTTGGGGTACAAGAAGCTATTAATACCGGTAAGCTTGACCTGAGTAACGAAGAGATAGCTGATCAATTCTTGGGTGCAATGAGTCAGTTCGTCGCATTTAATACTAGCATGCTAAAGGAGTCGAGCATCTCGCCGGAGAGGATTGTTAACAACGATCATATCCAGGAGATCGCCGTCGAGCAAATGGTAAGTGCTGCCGATAGAGTACACAATGGTAAGAGTGCTGAATTACCTATTTCTTCTCAATATCAATATCAGACTGTAACCGATGGCGGAGCGTATTTGGCTGATGTACTTGAAAAGGTTTGTTCTAGCGAAGAAGGCAGGCAATGTTTAGTGGATTCAATTAATAAGTCTGGAGCAAGCGTTCAGGAGCTGGGTGAACTCTTTGAAAAAATGGAGACTGATATTTTAGAGGAAATAGCATGGAGAAAGGATAGGATTGAAAGGGGTAGACCGTTTTTGAATGCTAATTTAACTGAAGATACCCTGAGTGATGTGGATGAACTGTTTGCGAATATGGCTACAGATATGACCAAATACAATGATGTGCTTAAAGGGCTCGGCTGGGAGCCGTTTAAGAAAGATGAGTCGCTAGCCAAGCTATTTTACACAGAGTTCTTAGGGCCCTTCAGTAAGAACGATAAAAAGTCTATTGAGATTCAAGATGGCGCATACAAGTTGGGGCTAATAACTCCTGAAGTTACCGATAGGCTATATAACTACCAATTTAAGGAGTTATTCAATGCAACAAAGAGGGGGTCTATCTTGGGGTACAATGACAACAGTAGTGCGTATGCCATTAACCCCGATTTGGTGCCTAGTGGCGAAGATGTGAAGGCGAACTATTGGCATGAACAGTCCAAGCTTCTTGGTGACGATGCTATGCGACTCTGTATGGTGAAGGCGCTTAATATGACTGAAAAAGAACAGGACGATGGACGGAGACTTGATCTATCCGATTTAATAGACGAGGATGGTACTCTCAAGGACGCATTCTTTCAAAATCGTCCAGGATCATTCCTGCAAGACGTCTACGATGCCCAAAAGACTTATGATCCTTGTGATGGCGAGGAATACGCAAGGGCTATTAGATTTCTGGAAGCGCACAAGGATCAGACTAGCGAAGCCGACGGCAGTAGAGCACTGGTCGATCTGCTGAGCAAGATGAAAAACGAAAATGGCGGTTATGATATGAAAGCTATTACTGATCTACAGCGCTTAACCAGTCTTACTCATAACTATACGGAATTATTTGACGCCAATGGCCCGAAGCCAGAAGTCTGGCAAGATGCTTTCTCACGAGGAGGTTACCTTGCGATTTTTAGGTACTCTCAAAACCAAGACGAAGCCGGTAAGAAGCGGATGGGGCTGGATGACAAGCAGATAGCGGTCGTAAAGGGCTATGGTAGTATTAGCGAAGGCGATGACTGGAATGACTCTCGAAAGCTCTTCGAATCATATGTCAAAGAGCATTACGATGAACTAACCATTGAGCAGATCAGACAAGTATCCGGCATTATCGCTCGCCTGTCCAACTCTAATGCCAGTGAACTGGCTGAGCGCTCTGAGGCTTTCACTCGTGAGCTGCTCAAGCTGGATTCGGACAAGATTCCGGAGGCTCTAGATAAGATCGAGGATATCTATATTCATAACCACTTGCCATACGTCGGTAAGAACTACCTGGTCTTTCGCACTATGCACCCGTCGCCGAATCTGGAAGATGATTTTAATTTCAGCCCCCTTAGTTATGGTAGACCTAATACGATCAGCCCCGTCCTCCAGCAAGCCACCGGTGATATAAGGAGCGGTAAGCTGGATCAGATGCTGAATAGCCGGGATACTATCATCGTCTCTGACCTGCTCCGAGCTTCATTAGGTTCTAACAACCGCTCCATCAGAGAATACCTGACTACACTAAAGAATGGCCAAACCCTGCTTGACCAGCTAAGCTCAGGTGAGTTAGATTGGGACACTTTTAACCAGCCGACTAGCCTAATGGATAAAGACACTAAAGCTAATTACGACACTCTCAGCACCTTCGCTTGGCACTTAGCCACTATCTATAACAGTACCTTGCCCGGCAAGGAACACCCCTATCAGCTGATTCACCAACAAGCAGATCAACAGTCAGACCAATCCAACGCACTCCAGACCGACTTTACTAACCTGACTAGTCTCATCAAACCAAATAGCCGGTACACTCTGGCTGACCGAGCAGTTCGCTACTTTGCTCACTTCGTCGGCATTGAGGATTTAGCCGGTGCTGAGCGGTATATGGATAATGTAGTTAAGGAAGCGGACGCCAGAAACCGTAAAACAGCTGAATATCTTGCTACTACCAGTGAGCCCAAGCTTCAGTTGGGCGACTTAGTCAAAGATATAGGTGGAACTGATGGTTATGGTATCCGTTATCTCTCCGACATCTTTCAAAACGGCTCTATTTCCAAGGAGTACTTGGGTAACTCATCTCGTAGTGAGTCTACGCCACTTGGTACCGATATGAACGTGGTATTACGCCAACCACGAGGTAAGTGGGCGGTCAACCAAATCACCGATAATCACGGCAAGCGTATGCTAGCTGGGGTTCATGGCGGTGGCCTCTGGGCGGTGCTACGGAGTGACCAGGCTACCGGCGAGGATAGGTTTATTGTCACTAGACGAGATAGGGGTGAGATTGATCAGGCTGTCTTCGACCCAAATGAGCCGGACTGGGCCCATAAGAGAGAAGCTCTCGCTAAGCTGGAAGCTTTTGCTACCAGCGTGGACGGTAGCGGGCACTACGACATCCGGACCGGCTTTGGCATGGACTCAGTCGACTTCTTTGTCACTGATTCCGCCCTCGTCTCCGAAGTTACCAAGCTGGAAATTGTCCTTAACGGCTTCTATATCCCGATAATTGATAGGGACAGCGAGGAACTCATCTTCACTCCGGCTGACTATGATAAGATGCGTCAGCAGATGTCCGGCCTTAGTCACTACCGCACCGGTGACTACCAGTTTGCCCCGGAGGATGAGCTGGAGCTCCCTTCCACTAATATCAAAGAAATCACCATCCCCGATACCACCGTTATCATTGACCAGCTTCCGGCCAACATGGCTGAGACTGACCGTAAGCATGAAGTGATAAACCAAACCATCAAACAAGCTATTACTAATATCCCGGAGCTAAATCTCAGCTACAAGGATTATCTGGATGGTGATCTAACTGAAAATATAGTTGAGATGATCGATACCGGCTCTACCGGCAGACAGACTAACGCTCCCGGGCCGGGTGACTTTGACTACCTGGCTAGGCTGGATAGAAGCATCCTTAACGATCCGACCAAGAAGCAGAGGGTCATTGATGCCCTGCTGACTGCCTTCGGCAAGACGGATGAAATCAACGACAATACCAAGCTAAACCAAACAGGCAGCTTAAGGCGTAATGAGAGCAAAGTGAGTGAGAACCAAGTAGATAACAAAAGCGTCATAGTCAATGGTACCCTTCGCCTGAAAAAGGTATCCATTGATGGGTTAGCTGAACCGGTCGATATCGACATTACCCTGACTCAGAAGACTAATAAAGTCCAGTACTCGACCGACATGGCTTTGGCTGATCGCCTAGATAATATCAAGCAACAGTCAGAAGCTAAATACCGGCAAGTCCTGGCTAACATCATCTACGCTAAGCAGTTCCTCAAGGCTGCCGGTGCCTATAAACCAAGACGTAGTCCTGAGGCAAAGGGAATAGGTGGACTAGGCGGTGTCGGCATAGAGAACTGGGTTCTGCAGCATGGTGGTTCATTCAAGCAAGCTGCCAGAGATTTCCTGGCTGTAGCCGATAGTTGCTCAAACTTTGAAGACTTCTGTGCTCACTATCCGGTCTGGGACTATGGCGAGAATCATAAAGGCATTCGCAGTAAGCCCCACGATAACTTCGTCGCCGATAACATGAATCCCGAGGGCTATGAGCGGATGAAAGAGGCGCTAAGGACAGTGGTGGGGTAGAGGTTGCTGTCGGGTCAGACAAAATGTAAACATTTTGCTTGCCCCGACAGACATCATTATATCCCCGGTGGGTATATAATGACTTCGGTGAAGCTCAGATCAAACCCTGAGATATCTCTCATAACCGAGGAAGACTCATGCTCCTGGCAGACACCATTATTTTCGCCTGCCGGGTCAGACAAAATGTAAACATTTTGCTTGCCCCGACAGACGAAAATAACGCCCCTCACGGGGCGTAAGTCTTCTTCGGTTATGGTGGGCGATTCAGGACTTGAACCTGAGACCTCGTCATTATCAGTGACGCGCTCTAACCAGCTGAGCTAATCGCCCAAGTAACTCTATTGTAACACCTAAAAGTGGTGGAGATAAAGAGGCTCGAACTCTTGACCTCCTGCTTGCAAAGCAGGCGCTCTAGCCAACTGAGCTATATCCCCACGCCATGCATTCTATCAGATACGGGCGAATTGACGCAAGGCAGTGCGAGGGAAGCGCTTAGCGGTGAGCATAGCCAGATTAGGGGTGAATTAGTGTATAATGCTTGTATAAATATATGCATCGATACGAAAAGCCACCGATCAAAAAAGTTGACCCCTCTAACGAGTGGGGCGGGGAAGATGTGTTCAGACTACCTGAGCCTGATCAGGCGGGTGAATTAACGAACTCGTCTCAGCCCGGCGAAGCTGTAGCAGCGGAAGAGTCCTCTATCCAGCCTGAAACGACCGGGGCTACACCCTCGCTGGAGGTGGCGGAGGGTGAGCCGTCTCTGGAGCAGATGTCACAACACTTATTAGATATGATTGTCGATCTTGCTAGTAGTGATGACGAGGAGGCTATAGAGCCGCCTCCACTGGCTGCCGCCAGATGTCTGGCAGAAGCCGTACCGATTATCAAGGCGGATGATCCGGCTAAAGATGAGGTGATCAGAGGTGTGCTAAATAACTGCCGGCGCTACGACGACTCTATCAAATATCACCTGGTTAACGATATCTCGACTCTGTTTAGCGAGCAGGATGTTACTCTGGCTAGTCATGATGGACTGGGAGATCTGGCGGTAGACTGCCTGAGCCAAGCGGTGCGAGATCACCGGAATCGGTTTGTCGAGCCGGTAGAATCTATCTCCAGTCCGGCTTACGGCTATTTTATTAACAAGGTATTAGCCGACACAGAGTCGGCTAACGAAGTGAAGGAGCGTCTTGACCGGGATGATATCAGTATGGCGGATGTCGCCGGGGCGACTATTCTAGATGATAGATATATCTGCCTGTATAAGCCTGGCGAGGATAATCCCGAGCTAAAGCAGCAGGTGTTGGATAACACTAAGAGTCTGGTTGATAGTCTAAAGAGCTTGGGCTACGACCCGCTGGAGGACAGGCGGTTTGTCGAGCGATGTTGCGATGAGAAGCTGGGTGAAGCTACTCAAGAGAATCTATATCAGGCCGGAGTGATCAATGATGACAACGTTGCTAGGCTGTATGATTATTTGATCAGTAGTGGTAGAGGTATGGTGGCTGTCGTCTCGACCAAGATCTGCCCTGATGCCCCGGCGACCAAATTTTGGAACACGGTTGATGTAGATGACAGCTCGGGGCACAAACCGGCTAGTGAACGGACGTTGGTGCAGTCAGTTGAGTTGAGCCGCTTCAGTGGCTTTCTAAACTCGATTAGATCAAGGGGTAAAGACCGTCCCATCAGCGATTATTTTACTGACGGGGTGCCAAACGAACTTTTTATCGAGACCCTGGATCAGAGCTTGAAGCTCAAGAAAGAAGAGTACAACAGTAGCTTTGTGCATGATTGCATCGGTCGTACCCCGATGACGCCGCTGATACTGGACAAGCTGGGCGATGTGCAACGGCGGTCGGTAGAGGCCTATGATAGCTTGGAGTCGTTTGAAGAGGGTCAGACTTTCTGTGAGGTCATGCAGGAGGGGCGAGAAGAGCATGCTGACCCGGCTAAGGTGGCGGAAGATATTCGGCATCTTGCTCAGCGTTTTCCATTCTTGCGAGGTACTTATACCAATCTCCTCCGGCTGGAGCACGATGGCAAGGCGGCTATCCTGGGCGATGACTACATCGGTGATATCGTCTACTACGATAGTCACGTCGACGATATCATCTGCGATAAAATGACGAGTCGGCAGAAGATCGAGACGATAAAACGTCGCCTGGATACATTACAACGGTATGATTTATTTAATGGCGACAGAGCTCGGACGACCAACTACGCCATCTTGGTGGGGGAGAAAGAGGGGTCGGGCGAACTATTTGACGATCTGACCGATGTAGCCGAGCTGAGCGAAGAGACCAAACAAAATCTGGTAAAGGTACTGAGAACTGGCAACTTCTGCCATATTCGCTCGTTTGAAGAGCTGGAGAATTACCGAGCGATCGTTTCAGAGCGGCTTTGCGACGACTTGATCAGCGGCAAGAGAGACGAGGTTGTCAAAGCGGCTCGTTTCATTATGCGACCGGATAGACCAAGTCGCACCCTGGCGGCTTATGATCTGAAGCACCTTGCTGAGGCCGGTGCACTGACGATTAATGACCGGGCGGTGATGCTGCTGCGCAAGAAGATAAAAGATGCTAAGAGCGCCGAGGATGTCCTGCGGGTGATTCAGAACTCTCCCTTGTGTACACCGGTAGTGGGTGACGACGGAGTGGCTCGGATTACTAAGATTGAGGGCTCAGAGTCTGACCTGATGGATAAGCTGACTCGCTTTGTCACCGACGATTGGAACCGGGCTCTATTCGACCCTGACGCCGACAACGATGGGGTGGAGCGTACTCAAATAGCTGATGACCAAGGCGAGGGCAAGATTGACGTGGTTAAGTTGAATGGCGCTCCTTTCAATATCCTCAGTCATACTATCTACATGTTTGGTAATGCGGGTATTTATAGCGCCTTGATGAAAGATCCCGGTGTCTGGAACACGGCTCGGGGATCATCAACCATCTCGGCCAGCTGTGTCAGTAGCGATTATCTCTATTATCTGAAAGATGAGAGCCGTGAGGGGGTGACGCTGGGTTTTAACAATATTGGCTATGGCGGCATCATCGGCATGTGTCCGCAAGATGGCTATCTCAGCGGCAACTTCTTACCTAATATGTTTAGTCTGCCTCTGACGACTTGTGATGAGTTTATCAAGCGGTGCATTAGCAAGCGGGAACAATCCGTGGCGGGCGAATTGGATACGATGCACTATAACGAAGTGGGACTATTCCGTAACTCCGGTGATCTAAACGTCCGACATGGCCGCCTGCAACCGTCCTATATCGTGGCGCACGGTGCTGATGTGACGGTGATTAACGACAACAGCAAGAAATTTGCTCGGTATTTTGGCATACCGATAGTGTTGATTGATGACAAGGCGTACTATAGAAAAAATAATTTTGCTTATTATAATAAGAATAGGCTAAAGGAGGCAAAGCATGAAAAGCAGCAATAACGAACCGCAACCGAATCCGGGACGAGATAACGAGCGACGCCCTGAGGGTCGTGGTCCGGTCTTCATCGGCTATAACGAAGAGTTTGATAGCAAGCTCAGGGAGAGCGCTAAGCGAGACTTGATCGAGAGTAGCTTGCTGCAAGACACTCTGATGAAGATCTACCGAGGTGAGTTTGATAAGCTTCGCCCGAAGGATCAGCCCCGGCGAGAGACCGACCGAGAAGAGACTGATGCTCAAGCCAAGAGCAATTCTGACGACAAGCGGTAAATCAGTCTAGCCGTCACGACAGCCGGAAGTCTGACTACCGGTTAGCTCAGCTGTGACCGATTGGCGGGGCGGTCGTGCTATAATATCTGTGCCAGTTTGCCGGATGGTCGCTGGCGAGGCGATAGCCTCACGAGAGGAAAGTCCGGGCAGTGTAGAGCAACGACAGTCGCTAACGGCGACCGGGGGCGACCCTAGGGAAAGTGCCACAGAAACGATACCGCCCGGCACCTTTACTAGCTTTGTGTCGGATGTCGGCCGAGTCGACGGTAGCTCGCAGAGCTAGTAAAGGTGCCGGGTAAGGGTGAAAGGAGTGAGGTAAGAGCTCACAGTCGGGTGCGGTGACGCATCAGAGAGGTAAACCCTGTTGACTGCAAGGAGATCGGACTACTGGTGGCTCGCCAGCCGATCGTTTTAACCCGCTAGACGTGATTAGCAATAGTCATGGTAGATAGATGACCATCTAAACAGGACCCGGCTTATAGGCAGACTGGTAGACTTAATAAAACACCCTCTAAGTAAGAGGGTGTTTTAGATTTAGCGATTCTCCGGCGAAGCTATTTTTGGGTAGCTTTGACGATAGCAGTGAAAGCTTCGGGTTCACGCACTGCTAAGTCAGCCAAGGTCTTGCGGTCAAGCTGGATATTCTTAGCTTTGAGACCGGCTATCAGCTGAGCGTAGGTAGTACCATTCTGCCTGGCGGCGGCGTTGATACGGGTAATCCATAGGCTACGTAGATCACGCTTGCGGTTGCGCCGGTCACGAAAGGCGTACTGTAACGCTTTGATGATCCGGGCGTTCGCTAGACGGAAGCTGCGCCCGGCGCTGTTATGCTTCATGCCTTTGGCTTGCTTTAGCACCTTGTGGTGGCGAGCTCTGGCGGTGACACCTCGTTTTACTCTCATTCTTACTCCTTCTTCATGTAGATTAAATAATTTTAGACACCTAGAGCTCGGCGAATAGTCTGCTTAGCCGAACCATTGATCTTAGTGTCAGCTTTCTTGGCTCGCTTGCTTCGGGCAGTCTGATGGGCTAGCTTGTGGTGGGTGGCGGCGTTGCGCCGTAATAGCTTGCCGGACTTAGTCAGGCGGATGCGCTTGCTAGTGCCCTTGTGCGTCTTTAGCTTTGGCATGAGGGTTACTCCTTATGATGATATTCAGGTTGCGACCTGCCATCACCGGCTTATTATCGGCGACGGCGACGTCTGACAGCTGATCGAGTATTTTACTGAGTAAATCTCGACCCACCTCAGGGTGCGCCATCTCTCGACCGCGAAAAATCAGCTGAATCTTGACTTTATCGCCGTCTAATAAGAACTTACGGACTTTGCGTAGCTTGATGTTGAGGTCGTTTTGGCTAATCTTGAGCCCCAACCGCATCTGTTTGATCTCACTACTATGCGCATTCTTGCGATTACGCTGTTGCTCTTTCATCTTCTGATACTGGTACTTACCCCAGTCAACGATTTTAGCAACAGGTGGTGCTGCATTGGGTGATATCTCTACTAGGTCAAGACCGACTTCACGGGCTTTATCGAGGGCTCTCGCAGTAGGCATGACGCCTAATTGATCGCCGCTTGCACCGATAACACGTAGCTCACGAGCACGGATCTGACCATTTATCCGAATTGAATGATTGGCTATATAGATCCTTTTACCTGATATTAGTTTATATGGCTCCGGAGGCCGGATTCGAACCGGCGACCCATTGATTAACAGTCAACTGCGCTACCGCTGCGCCACTCCGGAATAGTTACCTAACCACGGTGACTAACCGCCGGGACTTTATCTGCCCGGGCTCAATCATCGTGTGTTCGCTCATGATTATAACTAAGTTACCTCTGAGCAGTCAACCCCAGCAGCCCATCAGGATACGATCAGCGTATTAGTCGGTGCTGGCGGAATTGCAACGCTTCGGCGACGTGTTGATCGGTGACTGTATCTGATCC
>ERZ772924.1173-NODE-1173-length-12500-cov-9.133548_pt1 | contig 12500 bp, 9 predicted proteins | sample MGYA00512116_ERZ772924 | MGnify/ENA primary metagenome ERZ772924 (study PRJEB29015, sample SAMEA2737920) | human oral metagenome | biome: human oral; feature: human-associated habitat; material: dental | place: China | collected 2134 ...
CAATTTATCCAGCAGTTGATTGAACTTTATCACGAGATGACGACTGCTCAGATGAACTTTTTAGACTTGGAAAGTTTGGCTGATGAGGACAAGCGAGCGGATTTACTCTTGATTTTTGAGAAAGTGACTGCCTATCTTAATCAAAGCCAGTTGGCTCAGGGGAGTCAGTTGTCCCATTTGATTGAGGCTATTGAGAACGACAAGGTAAGTAGTGATTTCAGTCAGCTGGCTTTGGTTATCGACGGTTTTACCCGTTTTTCTGCTGAGGAAGAGCGTGTAGTGGATCTGCTCCATCGCAAAGGTGTTGAGATTGTCATTGGTGCTTATGCTAGTAAGAAATCCTATACCAGTCCTTTCGCTGAAGGGAATCTTTACCAAGCTAGTGTGGAATTTCTACATCATTTGGGGGCAAAATACCAAACACCTGCTCAGGATTATTCTCAGACGCATGAGAAGATCGATAGTTTTGACAAGGCCTCTCGTTTGCTGGAGTCTTCTTATGACTTCTCAGAACTCACCTTGGATATCGATGATGAGGACCGTGAAAACTTGCAAATCTGGTCTTGTTTGACGCAAAAAGAAGAGTTGGAGTTAGTAGCCCGTAGCATTCGTCAAAAATTACATGACAATCCAGACTTGAGTTACAAACATTTTCGTATTCTGTTAGGAGATGTGGCTTCTTATCAGTTGTCCTTGAAGACTATTTTTGACCAGTACCAGATTCCATTCTATCTTGGTAAAAGCGAATCCATGGCCCATCATCCCTTGACCCAGTATGTGGAGTCTATTTTACGTTTAAAACGCTATCGTTTCCGTCAGGAGGATTTGATTAATCTTCTCAGAACAGGCTTGTATACTGACCTAAGTCAGGCTGAGATTGATATTTTTGAGCAATACCTCCGCTATCTGGGTATCAATGGCTTGCCAGCTTTTCAGCAGGCCTTCACAAAATCCTACCACGGAAAATTCGATTTGGCACGTTTGAACGCCCTTCGTCTGAGAATTTTGACGCCACTTGAAACCTTATTAGCCAGTCGGAAACAGAAGGCTGAAAATCTCTTGCAAAAGTGGAATGCTTTTCTAAAAAATGCTGCTTTAAGCAAGCAGATGCAAGACTTGACAGCTACTATGGAAGCTCTAGAACAGGAAAGACAAGCTGAAGTTTGGAAAGCCTTTTGTCATGTTTTAGAACAATTTGCGACGGTTTTTGCTGGTTCACAAGTTAGTCTGGAGGACTTTCTAGCCTTGCTCCACTCAGGGATGACTTTATCTCAGTATCGCACTATTCCAGCAACAGTAGACACTGTTCTAGTGCAGAGTTACGATTTGATTGCTCCACTGACAGCTGACTTTGTCTACGCTATTGGGCTGACTCAGGATCATTTACCAAAAATTGCGCAAAACACCAGTCTATTGACAGATGAAGAAAGACAAAGCCTAAACCAAGCTACTGAAGAGGGAGCACAATTACTGATTGCAAGTAGCGAAAATCTCAAGAAAAATCGCTATACCATGCTTTCCTTAGTCAATGCTGCTCGTAAGCAGTTGATTTTATCAGCACCAAGTCTTCTCAATGAAAATGAGAGCAAGGAATCGGTCTATCTCCAAGAACTGGTGAGTTTTGGATTTAGCCGGATAGAGAAGAAGATTCATCACAAAGGTCTGTCTAAGGATGATATGGGTTCTTATCACAGTCTCTTGTCCAGTCTAGTTGCCTATCACCAGCAAGCAGGTTCTAGTGAAAATGAACAAGATTTGACTTTTGTCAAGGTTTTGGCGCGTGTCATGGGGAAAAAACTTGATCAAAAAGGTCTTACAAATCCAGCCCTCCCAACCAGTCCAAGCAGCAAGCCATTAGAGAAAGAGACCTTGCAGGCTCTCTACCCTGCTGACAAGGAGTTTTACCTGTCTACGTCTGGTTTGACGGAGTTTTACCGCAATGAATATAGTTATTTCCTCCGTTATGTCTTAGGTTTGCAGGAAGAATTGCGCCTTCGTCCAGATGCTCGCAGTCATGGAAATTTTTTGCATCGTATTTTTGAACGTGCCTTGAAACTGCCTGCTGAAAATCCCTTTGATCAGCGTTTGGAACAAGCTATTCAAGAGACCAGCCAAGAACGCGAATTTGAAGCTATTTATCAAGAAAGTTTGGAAGCCCAATTTACCAAGGAAGTTCTGCTTGATGTGGCTCGAACAACTGGCCACATCCTTCGTCATAATCCAGCCATCGAAACCATCCAGGAGGAAGCAACATTTGGTGGCAAGGATCAGGCCTTTATTCAATTAGATAATGGTCGCAGTGTCTTTGTGCGAGGCAAGGTTGACCGTATTGACCGCCTGAAAGCAGACGGTGCGCTAGGAGTGGTGGACTATAAGTCAAGTTTGACCCAGTTCCAGTTTCCTCATTTCTTCAATGGGCTTAATTCCCAGTTGCCAACCTATCTTGGTGCCCTTAAAAAGGAAGGGGAGCAGAACTTTTTCGGCGCTATGTACCTAGAAATGGCTGAACCTGTCCAATCTTTATTAGCTGTTAAAAGTTTGGCTGGAGCAGTAGCAGAAGCCAGCAAATCAATGAAATACCAAGGCCTCTTTTTAGAAAAAGAAAGTAGTCATTTGGGCGAATTTTACAACAAAAACAAGGTCAATCAGCTGACAGATGAGGAGTTTCAGCTCTTGCTAGACTACAATGCACATCTTTACAAGAAAGCAGCTGAAAAGATTTTAGAAGGCCAGTTCGCCATCAATCCTTATACCGAAAATGGTAGAAGCATTGCTCCATATGTTCAGCAACATCAAGCCATTACAGGATTTGAAGCCAATTACCATTTAGGTCAAGCTCGTTTCCTAGAGAAGTTAGACCTAGCGGATGGCAAACGTCTGGTTGGAGAGAAGCTCAAGCAAGCTTGGTTTGAAAAAATGAGAGAGGAGTTGAATCGATGAAGCCCATTTCCTTTTTAACTGAGGAAGAGATTCAAAAATTGCAAGAAGCAGAAGCGAGTTCGAGCAAGGAACAGAAGAAAACAGCCGAGCAAATCGAAGCCACTTATACGGCAGGGCAAAATATTCTGGTTTCAGCGTCTGCTGGTTCAGGGAAAACCTTTGTCATGGCCGAACGCATTCTGGATCAATTAACTCGTGGTGTAGAAATCAGTCAACTCTTTATCTCGACCTTTACTGTCAAGGCTGCCACTGAACTAAAAGAACGCTTGGAGAAAAAAATCAGCCAACAAATCCAAGAAAGCGATGATGTCGATCTCAAACAACACTTGGGACGACAGTTGGCAGATCTGCCAAACGCGGCCATTGGAACCATGGACTCCTTCACACAAAAGTTTCTCGGCAAACATGGCTATCTGATTGATATTGCACCGAACTTCCGTATTCTGCAAAATGAAAGTGAACAATTGCTCTTAAAGAACGAAGTTTTTCATCAAGTCTTTGAAGACCATTACCAAGGTGAGAATAAAGAGAAATTTAGTCGTTTGGTGAAGAACTTTGCTGGGCGTGGTAAGGATGAACGTGGTCTGCGCCAGCAAGTCTATAAAATCTATGATTTCCTTCAATCCACTAGCAGTCCTCAAAAATGGTTGAGAGATTCTTTTCTCAAAGGGTTTGAAGAAGCTGACTTTGTAATTGAAAAAGACAAATTAACTGAGCAAATCAAGCAAACGCTTTGGGATTTGGAAAGCTTTTTCCGTTATCATCTGGATAATGATGCTAAGGAGTTTCCCAAAGCTGCCTATTTAGAAAATGTTCAGCTGGTTCTGGATCAAATTGCCTCCTTAAATCAAGAGTCCGATAGTCAGGCTTATCAAGCAGTGCTTGCTCATGTTGTCGCCATCTCTAAGGAGAAAAATGGTCGTGCTCTAGCCAATTCCAGTCGTAAGGCTGAATTGAAGCCACTGGCTGATGCCTATAACGATGAGAGAAAGGCTCAGTTTGCTAAACTAGGACAACTGGCGGACCAGATAACGATTCTCGACTACCAAGAGCGTTATCATGAAGACACCTGGGAGCTAGCTAAAACTTTCCAAACCTTCATGAGTGATTTTGTGGAGGCTTATCGTGAACGTAAACGCCAGGAAAATGCTTTTGAATTCGCTGATATCAGCCATTTCACCATTGAGATTTTAGAGAATTTCCCACAAGTCCGCGAGGCTTATCAGGAACGTTTCCACGAAGTCATGGTCGATGAGTATCAGGATACTAACCACATTCAAGAACGAATGCTGGAATTGTTGTCGAATGGTCACAATCGCTTTATGGTGGGGGATATCAAGCAGTCCATCTACCGTTTCCGTCAGGCAGATCCACAGATTTTCAATGAGAAATTCCAACGCTATACGAAAAATCCTCAAGAAGGCAAGTTGATTCTTCTTAAAGAAAATTTCCGTAGTAGTTCAGAAGTGCTGTCAGCAACCAACCATGTATTTGAACGTCTCATGGACCAAGAGGTCGGCGAAATCAACTATGATAGCATGCACCAGCTTGTTTTTGCCAATACCAAACTGACTCCTAATCCAGACAACAAGGCAGAATTTCTCTTATACGACAAGGACGATAGTGGGCAAGAGGAGGAAGAGAGCCAAGCAGAAACGAAACTCACTGGTGAAATGCGCCTGGTCATCAAGGAAATCTTGAAACTTCATCAGGAAAAAGGTGTTGCCTTCAAAGAAATTGCCTTTTTGACTTCCAGTCGCAGTCGTAACGATCAGATTCTCCTCGCCTTGTCTGAGTATGGGATTCCTGTTAAAACAGATGGCGAGCAAAACAATTATCTCCAATCCCTAGAAGTGCAAGTCATGCTGGATACCCTGCGTGTCATTCACAATCCCCTGCAAGACTATGCCTTGGTTGCCCTGATGAAGTCTCCTATGTTTGGTTTTGATGAGGACGAGTTAGCACGTTTGTCCCTTCAGAAAGCAGAGGATAAGATCCAAGAAAATCTCTATGAGAAACTGGTCAATGCTCAAAAACAAGCAGCTAGCCAGAAAGAGTTAATTCATACAGCTCTAGCTGAAAAACTAAATCAGTTCATGGATATTTTGGATTCTTGGCGCCTGTATGCCAAAACCCACTCTCTCTATGACTTGATTTGGAAGATTTACAACGACCGTTTTTATTATGACTATGTTGGGGCTTTGCCAAATGGTCCAGCCAGACAGGCCAATCTCTACGCCCTAGCTCTTCGAGCTGACCAGTTTGAAAAGAGTAATTTCAAGGGCTTGTCGCGTTTTATACGTATGATTGACCAAGTTCTAGAAGCCCAGCATGATCTCGCAAGCGTTGCCGTAGCACCACCCAAGGATGCTGTTGAACTCATGACCATTCATAAGAGTAAAGGACTTGAGTTTCCTTATGTCTTCATCCTCAACATGGATCAGGACTTTAACAAGCAAGACTCGATGTCAGACGTCATTCTCAGTCGTCAAAATGGGCTTGGTGTCAAATATATTGCCAAGGTGGAAACAGGAGCAGTGGAAGCACACTATCCTAAAACCATCAAACTCTCCATTCCCAGCCTAACTTATACCCAGAATGAAGAAGAACTGAAACTAGCTAGCTATTCAGAGCAGATGCGTTTGCTATATGTTGCCATGACACGGGCTGAGAAAAAGCTCTATCTTGTCGGTAAAGGCTCTCGTGAAAAGCTAGAAGCCAAGGAATATCCAGCAGCAAACAATGGAAAATTAGATGGCAATACCAGACTGCAAGCCAAGAATTTTCAAGATTGGATCTGGGCTATTACCAAAGTATTTGCCAAGGAAAATCTCAACTTTAGCTATCGTTTTGTTGGTGAAGACCAGCTGACTAGAGAAGCTATCGGAGAGTTGGAAAACAAGAGTTCTCTACAAGATATTTCTCAAGCAGACAATCGCCAGTCAGAAACCATTAAAGAAGCTTTGGAAATGCTGAAAGAGGTGGAAGTTTATAATACTCTTCACCGTGCAGCCATTGAGCTTCCTAGCGTTCAAACCCCAAGCCAAATCAAGAAATTCTACGAACCCGTTATGGATATGGAAGGGGTAGAAATTACTAACCAAACTCAATCACCGGAAAAGCAAATCAGCTTTGATTTACCAAATTTTTCAACTAAAGAAAAGGTAACTGGAGCTGAGATTGGTAGTGCAACCCACGAACTGATGCAAAGAATTGACCTTAGTCAGCAACCAACACTTGCTAGTCTGGCAGAAACTCTCAAACAAGTTCAGACTAGTCCAGCTGTTAGAAGAAATATCAATCTTGCTAAAATCCTTGCATTCTTTGACACAGCACTTGGTCAGGAAATTCTTGCCAATACCGACCATCTCTACCGCGAGCAACCTTTCTCCATGCTCAAAAAAGACCAAAAGAGTCAGGAAGACTTTGTTGTCCGTGGGATCTTGGACGGCTATTTGCTTTATGAGGATCGTATCGTTCTTTTCGACTACAAAACAGATCGTTACGATGAACCAAGTCAACTCATAGACCGCTATCGTGGTCAGTTAGCTCTATATGGAGAAGCTTTATCACGAGCTTATTTGATTGAAAATATTGAGAAATACCTGATTTTACTAGGTAAAGATGAGGTTCAAGTTGTAAAAGTATAACCTAGAAAGGAGACCTCATGACACTTCCAGTTAGAAAATCCCTGCACGATGCGGTTTTACAGGCTTCAAAAGCTGATACTTGGGAACAAGCTACCGAGGAATGGAATGAAGTTTCCTTGATTTTTAACGGCATTGGCCGTAGCAATTGCGTCTGTGGGAATGCCATTAAATACGCCTACGAACTCTTTAACGGCGTTACAGGCCAACGACTCTTTCCGATTGGCAGTGATTGTGTTCGCCATTTTCACCGACTGAGTTTAGACCAGCAACTGGAAGAGGAAGAAAAACTACTCAGAAAAGTTGAAAACCTAACCAGAAAGGCTCAGAAAAAGGGAAAAATCAAGGTAAATAAAAGCGATTTTGACGAACGACTTCTAAAATGGTTTTGGGAGAAAGGTGTTTTCAAAGCCAATCGTGGCAACCAATTTGCACCTGAGAAAGATTATCAGCTCTTCCTAGAAGTCTTTCAAGGCGGAAGTTGGACCAAGGCAGAGCCAAAGAAAAAGGCTCGAATGGAAGAAGTGCTGGAAAAGTGTATCAAACCTTTTCTACTTGGTAAGTCTGATGACCAACTCTACCTTGTCAAACTAGGCAAGGAGAAAATCGACTACGAGCAGCATCTACGGATTCAAGCAGAGAAAGAACGTAAGAAAAGAGATAAAATCGCCAAGCAATACGCTGACAATCTCATTCTTGCCATGGGACCTGCTGAACGCGCCTATCAAGATTACTTTGGCTTTACAGAAACCTTGACCCAAGAAGAACGAAAGTGGGAGAAAATCCTCTTTGGTAAGAATGGAGACGAACGGGCTATCAAGGCTAATCAAAACCAGAAAGAGCTGGAAAAGGATCAGCGGATTGCAAATCAAGATCCGATTGAACGAAAACAGAAGCAGACTTGGCTTCTTAATTCCTATTTTCGGGATTTGTCTGATGAAAAAGCTAGATTTTCTCGGCTTCTATTAGAATATCGAAAAAGTGGAAAAGTTCCCTTTTCAGATGATTACTTATCTGAGCATCTCATCGACTTTTTCTACAAGATGAAAGCCTTTGAGTTTGAAATTGCACCAGAACAAGTCCGCGATTTTCTAAAAGAATGCCTTCAGGCAGAACATCTATCATCTGCACAAGAAAGCTGGATTAGAGGAATTCTCCTTAATTGCCTTCACCCGTTTCTAGATAGGTTACTCATATAGAAAAAATCCTACCTTGTCTATGCATGGTAGGATTTAAGTATCTCCAAAGATGTACTGGTAAAGTTGGACGACTTTCTGAAAACATTGCGTGTCCATTCTTGTTATTTTTTGAGCATTGCGCATCCGAAAATCAAAAGTATACAGTTGAAATGGATTGACAGCACCATCTACCTTATCCGACGAGACAGGAACGATCAGGCCTTTTTCTGCTAAATGCTTTTGACCATGGGTAATGGGACAGACAGCCACAAAACCAGTTTGCAAGGCATATTCTCTCCTAGAAACAACCAAGGCAGGGCGCCGTTTTTGAATTTCCCGACCAACTGATGGATCAAAGTCGAGCCAAATGATATCTTGCTTTTCAGGAATATACTCAGATTTCGCTATCAAGTGACATTACTCCTTCAAAATCATTTGTCATTCTTAAATCAGCAATCCCATCAAAAGGATCTTTCAGTTTCGGAGCCAAGACAATGACTCCATCAATTCCTTTATAGACAACCATTTCTTGACCTTCTGTCATACCCAAATTCTTAGGAATAGTCACAGTGAGAGAATTCCCCACCTTCCGAGTCTTTACTGTATTCATCAATCTACCTCCACGAAAATGTATATACAAAGTATATACCAAACAGCACATTAAGTCAAGTAAACACTAAAATACATAAATTAAGTTATGTATTTTAGTATGATTTTATTTCAGTCAAAGCCTGTGCAAAAGCACCTAATTTATGATAGAATAGATAGTGAGAAAGAAAACGTTTTATTACGTTTTTTTAGTCGGAAGGGGAAAATATTATGGCTACTATTCAATGGTTTCCGGGCCACATGTCTAAGGCTCGGCGACAAGTTCAGGAGAATTTAAAATTTGTTGATTTTGTGACGATTTTGGTGGATGCGCGTCTACCTTTATCTAGTCAAAATCCTATGTTAAACAAGATTGTGGGTGATAAACCCAAACTCTTGATTTTAAACAAGGCAGACCTAGCTGATCCAGCGATGACAAAAGAATGGCGTCAGTATTTTGAATCACAGGGAATTCAAACACTGGCCATCAATTCCAAAGAGCAAGTTACTGTGAAAGTTGTGACTGATGCAGCCAAAAAGCTCATGGCTGATAAGATTGCACGCCAGAAAGAACGCGGTATCAAGATTGAAACCTTGCGGACCATGATTATTGGAATTCCAAACGCTGGTAAATCAACCCTCATGAACCGTTTGGCTGGGAAAAAGATTGCGGTAGTCGGCAATAAACCAGGTGTTACCAAGGGGCAACAATGGCTCAAAACCAATAAAGACCTTGAAATCCTAGACACACCAGGGATTCTTTGGCCTAAGTTCGAAGATGATGCTGTCGCACTCAAACTAGCCTTGACCGGAGCTATCAAAGACCAGTTGCTTCCTATGGACGAAGTGACCATTTTTGGTCTCAATTATTTCAAAGAACATTATCCTGATAAGCTAGCTGAACGTTTTAAACAAATGAAAATTGAAGAAGAAGCTCCTGTTATCATCATGGATATGACTCGTGCCCTTGGTTTCCGAGACGACTACGACCGCTTTTACAGCCTCTTCGTCAAGGAGGTCCGTGATGGAAAACTCGGTAACTACACCTTAGATACATTGGACGACATCGATGACGACGATTAGAGAAATCAAAGAACTTCTTGCTACTGTCAAAGAATTAGACAATCCCCTTTTTCTTGAACTGGAAAAAGATACTCGTTCTGGAGTTCAAAAAGAAATCAGCAAGCGTAAAAAAGCCATTCAGGCTGAACTGGATGAAGACCTTCGTTTGGAATCTATGCTTTCCTATGAAAAAGAACTCTATAAGCAAGGATTGACCTTTATAGCAGGTGTTGACGAGGTCGGCCGTGGTCCTCTGGCTGGTCCTGTGGTCGCTGCAGTCGTTATCTTGCCGAAAAATTGTAAAATTAAAGCCCTCAACGATAGCAAGAAGATCCCCAAAAAGAAACATTTGGAAATTTATCATGCTGTTCAAGATCAAGCCTTGGCAATCGGTATTGGTATCATGGATAATCATATCATTGACCAAGTCAATATCTACGAGGCGACCAAACTAGCCATGAAAGAAGCAATATCCCAGCTCAGTCCACAACCTGAGCACCTTTTGATAGATGCCATGAAACTGGAGTTACCAATTTCACAAACCTCCATTATCAAAGGAGATGCTAACTCCCTTTCTATCGCAGCTGCATCTATAGTGGCCAAGGTGACACGAGATAATATTATGAAAGAATACGATCAGCAATTTCCTGGCTATGATTTCACGGCTAATGCAGGCTATGGAACAGCTAAACACCTAGAAGGACTGGAAAAATTAGGTGTCACCCCAATTCACCGAACCAGTTTTGAACCAGTCAAAACACTGGTTTCAACTAAGAAAGACAAGTAAGAGGAAATGATTATGGAGGAACAGTCAGAAACACTCAGTTCCAAGAAAGAATTTGCCTTTGCCTCAAGCACCATATTATCCCAAGTTGGACGAGGAATCATTGTTGGTCTCGTCGTCGGGCTAATCGTCGGATCTTTTCGTTTCTTAATCGAAAAGGGCTTCCACCTGATACAAGGACTCTATCAAGATCAAGCGCACCTAGTGCGCAATCTTTTTATCATTGGTCTATTTTATGTATTCGTTTACTGGCTCAGTGCGAAACTAACTCGGTCAGAAAAAGATATCAAGGGTTCAGGAATTCCTCAAGTCGAAGCCGAACTAAAAGGACTCATGGCTCTTAACTGGTGGAGTGTCCTCTGGAAAAAATATGTCCTAGGGATTCTTGCTATTGCCAGTGGACTTATGTTAGGACGAGAAGGGCCAAGCATTCAACTTGGAGCTGTTGGTGGTAAAGGTATTGCCAAGTGGCTAAAATCTAGCCCAGTTGAAGAACGTTCCCTGATTGCCAGTGGAGCTGCTGCAGGTTTAGCCGCTGCCTTTAATGCACCAATCGCAGGTCTCCTCTTTGTTGTAGAAGAAGTCTATCACCATTTTTCACGCTTTTTCTGGGTCTCAACTCTAGCAGCCAGTCTCGTAGCAAACTTTGTCTCACTACTCATATTTGGCCTAACACCCGTACTGGATATGCCAGACAATATTCCTCTCATGACCCTAGACCAGTATTGGATTTACCTCCTTATGGGAGTTTTTCTCGGACTCTCTGGTTTTCTCTATGAGAAAGCTGTACTCAATGTTGGTCGAGTGTATGATTGGCTTGGTCAAAAAATCCATTTGGATAGAGCTTATTATCCAATCTTGGCTTTTATCCTTATCATACCAGTCGGCATCTTCTTACCACAAATTCTCGGTGGTGGAAATCAGGTCGTTCTTTCTTTAACTGAGCAAGATTTTAGTTTCCAAGTTCTATTAGCTTACTTTTTGATTCGCTTTGTTTGGAGCATGATTAGCTATGGAAGTGGTCTCCCAGGAGGAATCTTCCTTCCCATTCTGGCGCTTGGTTCCTTGCTTGGTGCCCTAGTCGGTGTCATTTGTGTCAATCTTGGGCTTGTCAGTCAAGAGCAGTTTCCTATATTTGTCATTTTAGGAATGAGTGGCTACTTTGGGGCAATATCCAAGGCTCCCTTAACCGCTATGATTCTTGTTACTGAGATGGTAGGGGACATTCGCAACCTCATGCCACTTGGCTTAGTGACCTTGGTAGCTTACATCGTCATGGATCTACTCAAGGGTGCTCCAGTCTATGAGGCCATGCTAGAAAAAATGCTACCAGAAGAAGCGACAGACGAAGGAGAAGTTACTCTTATTGAAATCCCTGTATCAGATAAAATCGCTGGAAAACAGGTTCATGAGCTCAACTTGCCACATAACGTACTCATCACCACACAAGTCCATAATGGCAAGAGCCAAACAGTTAACGGATCAACCAGAATGTATCTGGGTGATATGATTCATCTGGTCATTCCAAAAAGTGAAATTGGAAAAGTCAAAGATTTGTTGTTATAAGTTCCGTTTACATAATTTATTTTACGTAAAATATTATTGAAAGGATTCTCAATGAAAAGAAATAAGGCAATTGCGGTATATTTGCTAGGCACATTTAGCCAAATAGTATCAGTTTGTCTCCTTTTCTTTCTCTCGAATCATTTTTCTGTTCAGTCTAATCTATTATCTATTTTAGGAATCTTTCTAGGTGGGATTTCTTCAGCTCTTTGGGGAATAATTGTTGCAAATCACTATTTTCATATTCCTTTTAAGAAGATCGTTAACGATTTTTTTAACATTCATACCAGTTACAAACATTATTTATTATCTTTTTTCCTTATTGTCCTTGATTTTTCTTTTCTAATGTTTGGTGGGAAATAATAGAATTTAGCTGGTATCTCCCATTTTTGATGTTCTTCAAATTTATTGTCTTTGGTGGTATAGAAGAGATTGGATGGCGATATGTTTTTCAACCAATTTTACAAGAAAAGTTGCCATATTTTTACTCAGCAATTCTAACCTTTTTCAGCTGGGCGATTTGGCATCTGTTGTTCTTTTACATAGATGGCTCCCTAGCAACTCTGCAAACTCTACCGTTTTTATTTGGATTGCTGACGAATTCCTTCGTACTCTCAGCTCTTTATATCAAAACAAAGAATCTCTGGATTTGCGTTATGACACATTCGATCATTAACGTCTTGTCTCAGCTAACCATAGATACTGATCAATATGAAACCTACCTGCTTAAAATCTTCA
>ERZ772924.1174-NODE-1174-length-12499-cov-2.849807_pt1 | contig 12499 bp, 9 predicted proteins | sample MGYA00512116_ERZ772924 | MGnify/ENA primary metagenome ERZ772924 (study PRJEB29015, sample SAMEA2737920) | human oral metagenome | biome: human oral; feature: human-associated habitat; material: dental | place: China | collected 2134 ...
CCTTCGTTCCACGCTGTCGCGGTAGGTTCCTTTCATGTCTAGGTACCATGGGCGGTCGGCGCGAACGGCCTCACGGTTCTTCCTGGTAAGGTCGGCCAGGTCGAGAGCATACTTCTTTATCGGCGCGTACTTGCCCTTGTACCTGATGAGCATCTTCTCCCGGAGGGAAAACTCGTCCTCGGCCGATCTAAGCTTTGGGCGGCTGTACCGACTTGGATTCAGCAGATTCTTATTGTCCTTGCGGCCGATGGGATTGAGTATTCCCCGCTTGGTGATATCACGCGGCTCCTTGTGGTCGTAGGTACCGAGCTTCACCTCGATGTCGGACTGGCAGTATTCGGCAGCCTCCTTCGGCTCCCTGATAGGAGAGAATGCGGCAGTCAGGATGACCTGGCCAGTGTAGTACCCATCACGAACCAGCGAGCTTGGCATGGGGAAGTCGTTGATCTCGATCTTCTGTCCTCTCGGGAGAAATCCGTGCAGTACCAGGGTCGACGAATGCTCTTCGTCCGAGAGTATCGAGCGAAGGTTGGCCGGGATGCCGAACCCCATCTCCTCGACCTTCTCGGTGTTGGGAATGAGGCTGTCGCCGGGAAATGACGTCGAGTGTACGATGAGGGCCTTTATGAGCAGTGGGTCGAACTCTCCTGCCAAGGCAAGTTGGAGGTTTGCCGCCAGGGCTGACACGCGAGGCGTCGAGAAGCTCGTGCCGACGGCTCCCGCAGGATCTCCCGTGACGTCGAATGAATGGACCTCCGATCTGACGCAGCCCGTTGGCGTCCTTCCCGCGTTGCCACCATAATGCGACACCTCGGGCTTGATGATGTACTGGGGACCTGGGCCCTTACGCGAGAAGGGCGAGGCCTCGCCAACTCCTGCTTGATCGAGCGGGGCCTTCACCTGGGCGGCAGAACCGACCGTGAGGGCGCGCACCGAGTCCGATCCAACGTAGAGGCGGCCCCTGGTTCCATTCGCCCTTACATCGCAGTTGCCCGCCGACTTGCAGATGAGGACGCCGTAGTCATCTTGGATTGCGTCCAGCGCCATGCCGAATTCCGAGAACTCGTTGTCTGAGATCTCGTCCATGAAGCTCAGTGAGAGGTTCCACACCCTCACACGATCGCGCATCGCGCCAACGATGGTTTTGATGGAGTCAACCATCGTCGACTCATCGACATTCCCATCTGCTGGGAACACGGCACCGTCCAGGAGCTTCGGCGGCAGGCCTCCGACCCACTGCGAATGCTCGAACCTGTCGCCATAGGTGATGACACCCGCCACGAACGTGCCGTGCCGTTTGTCGAGTTCATTGTCCGTGTATATCGACAGGCGCTTCTCCATGAGCCACGGTTGTAGCTGGCCGATCGGCGCAATTCCGCTGTCGAGCACTCCGACGACGGGATACTCCATGTCCAAGTCGGGCTTCATGGGGTCGGGTGTTTCCGTGCTGGGCATCCCATCGAGCGTTGCAACGCATCGCGGCATAGGGCGTATGAAGAAGAGCGTCTCGTTGGCTACGCCATCCGCAATCATCTCCACCTGTGACTGATTAGCCTCAAGCCGATACACGTTTAGGTCTTGCGCGTAGCTGACCTTCTGGAATGCGATGCATAGGAAATCGAGCTGATCTTCAAATACCTGCTCGCATAAGGTGGCGTCCGGCCCGAAGTCGAGGAGTCGCGCCTTGTATACGGTCTCATCCGGGGTAGACTTGATCTCGGGCACAAACCGGCTGATGGACTCGATGCACGTGAGCGGCAGGTCGTAACGCTCTTTATCGGATAGGCGCTCTTCTATGGCCCTTACCTGGCCTGCATCCTTCGCCCTGACAATGAGGCTATTGGCACCTCGCATGCCTATGACATTAGCGTCGCCGTTGGCACCATCGACGTTGAGCATGTCAACGATTGGCTTGCGCTTGGTCTTGGATGTGTCCCTCTCGTTCAGCTTTACGTCGTAGACATAGGGAAGTCCCTCGTTATGGAGCACGCCCTCATAGGCATCGCTCAGCCCCGCGATGAGCGATTGCGCATGTTCGTGAAGATCCGCGCCTGACAGCACCCATTTCGGCTTGTCCTTGTTCCCCATGCCCTCGACGCGCGTTTCATCTATCTCCCGCTGGCGGAAGACCGTTATGGGAAGGAATTCCTCTGCCATGGTTTACACTCCTTCCTTGAACGACCGTGAAACTGCCTGAATCTTGCGCATCGAAATGGAAGTCTTATCGTGTATTTCCCTAAGCGTGCATCCCGCCTCAATGAGGTGGCGGATGTACCCCTCCTGATCATCGAGACTGTGATGCGTCAAGGTGTAGGCTTCTCTGGCCAGCTGGTAAGCCGTGAAGCCATTTTCGCTCCCATCAAGCGCAGCGCTGTAGAACGCGTTCTTCGTCGCTGTGCTGAGGGCGGAGTAGCTGAGGCCCTCCAGCACGCTATAGAGCCTCTTCTTGAACTTCGTGGCCATGTGGGGCTGGATGAACCGTTCAGCATATTCCTCCAGCTCCGCCCTGCCGGGCATGGGCACCTCCACCACCTTGTTGAAACGACGCCATACGGCTGGGTCTAGGAGGCCCGGGTGATTGGTGGCCGCGATAAGGATGCCGCCCTGACCGAAGTCGTCAATGTTTTGCAGTAGGCTGTTGACGACACGCTTGAGTTCCCCCAGCTCGTTTTCGTCATCACGGCGTTTGGCGACCACATCGAACTCGTCAAGAAGGAAAACGCACTCCTGCTGGGCCGCGTAGTCGAAAACCTTACGGATGTTCTTTGCGGTGCTGCCTAGAAGCGATGAGACGAGGCTATCCAAACGCGCCGTGATGAGCGGCAGTCCGGTCTGGGCCGCTACGTATCGGGCTATGCTCGTCTTGCCGCAGCCGGGAGGTCCATAGAGCAGCAGGTAGTTCTGGGCATCGATACCATGGCGAGCAAGCACGTCGCGTTTGCCGCGCATTGCCACTACGCCGTCGATCTCCTCCTTGAGAAAGGAGCCGAGCACGATGTCCACATCATCGGGGAGGATGGTCTGCACATCCACAATGTTCATGCGGCTCTCCTGGTCCACCGGCTTGGCCGCAAGGCCGTCGAGCGTGGCGATGCTCGACCTTTTGCCGGCAATGGTGCTCCGAATCCTCTTAGCGAATCGGGCATCTCCTGACTGCTCAAGGTTGTCGGCAAGCGTGTTCGCATAATTGAGGACTTTGGTCTTGTTACCGGTCAGACCACCCTCGATGATCCTCAGAACTTCTGCCTGCATGTCCCACCTCGTACTCAATTAGCCCATCATGTACACAAATTTGCTAGAATATATACACCCTGTAGCGATTATACACGCTAGACTGTCTCTTGCGTACATGGCAGAGGTCTTATCCTCAGACGGACATCTCCTCCCCAAAATGGGGGGAGGAGAATTGCCGGCGCACCCCTCCGCCGCGCCCGGCGCGGCTATCCCATCTCTTGCAGGTACTTCCTGAAGCCCGGGATAGCAAACCTGAGCACGCCACGCGACAGCTCCTCGACGATACCGGCCGCCACGAGGCGACCTCGGTACTTTGACGCGTAGCGACTCGTTACGCCCATGCGCCTCGCGATATCAGCGAGGCGGCTCTCGGCCTTGTCAGGAAGCATCGCCTTTGCGAAGCGCAGGTCCACCGCAGACAGCTCTCGATACGTTGATGCCAGGACGTGCTCCCTGAAATCCTCTTGCGCAGCCCGCATCCCCGCTCTCGCGTCCTCTTTCCCCACCTCGGCCTTGCCCAGCGCCGACTGCCAGCTTCGATACCCCACGAGCTGAAGCATGTAGGGAAATCCCCCTGTCGCCTCGACGCAGATCCCAAGTGCCTCCTCGTCTATGGTCTTGCCACCTGAGGCCACGGTCCTTTTGAGCGCGTCGCGCACGTCGGCGTCGGCGATGGTTCCCAGGGGGTGTCGCTGCGCCCTTCTCAGGAAGGAGACGCTCTTGTCGTTGAGCAGGGCGTGCACGTGGCTGGGCAGTCCCGCCATGAGAAGAGCGACCTTGCGGCGCTCCCGTACGAAATGCTGGTAGACCACGGCCATCGTGATGAGCTCGCTAAGCGAGGCGTCCACCTCGTCCACGGTGATGAGGAGGCCCACGTCGCGCGCGTTGAGCCTCTCCAGCAGCGCAGACATCCTCGTGCGCCAGTTACCTCGCTCTTCGTCACCCATGTCCCAGCTCGCACCAATGGGGCCAACGCTCAGCCCCGTTAGCTGTCTTTGCGGCTTCGGCTTGACGAGTTGCGCGCTCGCACGCCGTGCCTGCTGCAGAATGTCATCGAGCAACCCGGGTATGGCGGAGGAGCTGGCGCTCACCCAGCCCGCGTCGCTAGCATCCTCACAGAGGCGCGTGAGGCAGGCCGTCTTGCCGGTACCTCGGGCGCCGACGAGGATGCTCGAGAGGTTGGGGTCGCCGACCCCCTGCTCGAGGGCGGCATGAAGCTCTGCGAGGAGTCGGTCTCGACCTGCCATAATGGGTGGGACGGTGCCGAAGGCGGGCGTAAATGGGTTTCTCTCTGCCATGGGTGGGTCAGCTCCGTTCGCCTTGTTCGCCTATTTTCGCCTTGTTCGCCTATTTTCGCCTTGTTCGCCTTGCTTCGCAACGGACACTCGAATAAAACGGGTAGAAGCTGCCCTGAGGCATCGGGCAGAGGAGCGATCGCTCGCAGAGGAGGAGAGACATGACCCACGTCCACCGTCCGCCCACCCATATCAAGGTGCGTGGTGCTCGCGTCCACAACCTCAAGGGTGTCGACGTGGACGTGCCGCTGGGGCAGTTCGTGGGCATCGCCGGCGTATCGGGTTCGGGCAAGAGTTCGCTTGCGCTGGGTGTGCTCTATGCGGAGGGGTCGCGCCGCTATATGGACGCACTCTCCACCTACACGCGTCGCCGCCTGTCGCAGGCCTCGAGGGCACGGGTGGACGAGGTGCTGCACGTGCCTGCGGCGCTCGCCCTACGTCAGCGTCCGACGGTCCCGGGCGTGCGGTCTACCTTCGGCACCGCAACGGAGCTCTTGAACCACCTGCGCCTGCTCTTCTCGCGCGCGGGGACCTATCGCTGTCCTAACGGGCACGAGGTCCCGCCCAGCATGGCTGTCGCGCTCGAGCGACCGCTCGTGTGCCCCCGCTGCAACGTCGAGTTCATGGGTTTGGGAGCCGAGCAGCTCGCCTTCAACTCCGAGGGGGCCTGCTCCAGCTGTGGGGGTACAGGCGTCACGCGCGTCGTGGACGAGTCGAAGCTCGTGCCGGACGAGTCCCTCACCATAGACGAGGGCGCGGTGGCGCCCTGGGGCAACCTCATGTGGGACCTCATGAAGCAGGTGTGCAAGGAGATGGGCGTGCGGACCGACGTGCCCTTCTCAAAGCTCACGCCTGAGGAGCGCGACATCGTCTTCCACGGCCCCGCCGAGAAGCGGCACATCCTCTATCGTGCGAAGAAGAGCGAGACCTTCGCCGAGCTTGACTTCACCTACTACAACGCGGTCCGCACCGTCGAGAACGCGCTCTCTAAGGTCAAGGACGAGAAGGGCATGAGGCGCGTCGAGAGGTACCTCAAGGTGGGTTCCTGCGAGGACTGTGCGGGCACGCGTCTCAACGAGCGGGCGCGCTCCGTCACTATCCGGGGTGTAACCCTCGCCGAGGTCTCGGCGCTCACGCTCGATGGGCTCGCGAAGTGGGTGGCCGATGTGCCAGGGTTGCTTCCCGTGGAGCTTCGGTCCATGGCAGAGGCCATCGTGGACGGGCTGTGCGAGCCCTTGCTCCGCCTTCAGCAGCTTGGGTTGGGGTACCTCTCGCTCGACCGCGCGAGCTCGACCCTCTCGACGGGAGAGCTACAGCGCGTGCAGCTCTCCCGAGCGGTGCGCAACCGGACGACGGGCGTGCTCTACGTGCTCGATGAGCCCTCGATAGGCCTTCACCCATCGAACGTGGACGGCCTTCTCAAGGTGGTAGACGACCTGCTCGCAGATGGCAACACGGTCGTCGTCGTTGACCACGACGTGCGCGTCCTTGGGCGGGCGGACTACCTGATCGAGGTGGGGCCGGCGTCCGGTGCCGACGGCGGGACCATCATCGCCCAGGGTCGTGTCGCCGAGGTAGGGGGTGACCCAGCCTCTCGCATCGCGCCCTTCTTGACGGGCGAGCGGCGGGTACGGATGCGTGAGCGCGCAGGCGCGGGGGCGAAGGCGGCGGTGCGCGAGGCTGTGTTCGAGCAGGGAGCGATCGAGCTTGTCACCAGGAGCATCCATACCGTGAAGCCACTTACGCTACGCATCCCAAAAGGCAAACTCACGACGGTGACCGGTGTCTCGGGCTCGGGCAAGACGACGATGGTGCTCGAGAGCCTGATACCTGCCCTGCGAGCCCAGCTGGCAGGCGAGGGACTGCCCGAGCACGTGGTGAGCGTCGCGGCGCCGGGCATGCGACGCGTGAACCTCATCGATGCCACGCCCATTGGCGTGAACGTGCGCTCCACGCTAGCCACCTATTCGGGCGTCCTCGACGAGCTGCGCCGCAGCTTCGCGAAGACGCCTGACGCCGAGCGGTTGGGGCTTCGCGCAGGGGACTTCAGCTACAACACGGGCACGCTCCGCTGCCCCACCTGCGACGGTACGGGACAGATATCTCTTGACGTGCAGTTCCTGCCTGATGTTGACATACCCTGTCCCGACTGCGAGGGATCGCGCTACGCCTCACGGGCATGGGAGGTCAGGATGCGCACGCGCCATGGCGCAGGCGGCGAGGGAGAGGGCCTCGTCTCCCTCCCTGAGCTCATGGCCTGCACGGTGAGCCAGGCATTGGAGAGGCTCTCGGGGCTGAGGAGGGTCGCCTCACGCCTCAGGGTGCTCTGCGAGCTGGGTCTTGGGTACCTGACCCTGGGAGAGGCCACGCCCGCGCTCTCCGGGGGAGAGGCGCAGCGCCTCAAGCTCGCGAGCGAAATCGGCAGGCGCCAGGACGACGCGCTCTTCGTCTTCGACGAGCCGACCATCGGCCTGCACCCGCTCGATGTGGAGACGCTCCTGCGCGTGCTGCAGGGACTCATCAGGAGCGGGGCGACGGTCATCGTGATCGAGCACGACCTGGACATGATAGCGAACGCTGACTGGGTGGTGGACATGGGACCTGGAGGCGGCGAGGAGGGCGGGCGCATCGTGTGCGCGGGCACGCCCGAGGACGTGGCGGCCGAGCCCAGGAGCGTCACGGGCCGCTACCTGGCGCAGGAGCTGCGAGCGGGCGGCTAGCGACCGCGCTGGGCAGGGGCAGGACATCGGCCCCACAAGCTCACCCGTACGGCAGCACGTCGGGCGGCATCCAGCTGGGGTCGGGGCTGACGCCGGCCCTGCGCGCGCCGTCGTAGAGCCTCATGCGCTCCCGCGTGCCGATGAGGCCCTCGAGATAGAGGTCGTCCGCGAGGTTGCGTATGCGCCAGACGGCGTAGAGCCTCGCGCGCGGGTCCTTCCTGAGCTCCCTGTAGTAGTCGTAGGCCTCACCGTAGCGCCACGAGAGGGTCATGGCCAGGTAGTGGATGTCCTGCACCTCCCTGTCGTAGGGCCAGCGCCCGAGGTAGGAGCGCGCCGCCTCGGCCAGCCTGCGGCCCGAGGGGCAGTCGCTCGGGAACGCCCGGTCCCCGTGGTACAGGTCGCGGAGCGCCCTTATGCGGGCGCGGCAGGCCTCGCGGTCCTCGGCGAGCGCGGGGTCCGCCTCTATCTCGGCCACGAGCGCCTCGACCGGCTCCGTGTCCCACCCCCCATGTATGGCTGCGCCATGCTCGCGGTGCTCCTCGCGCGCGATCCTCTCGTACGCGGCCACGTAGTCCTTGGGCATACGGCCTCACCCTCCACCCGGCGGGAGCACGTCCACACCGCCGTCCGACAGCTTTGCGCGTATGGGGTCGCTGAGATCCGCAGTGATCCAGTAGTAGATCTTGACCCATATCCGGCAGCCGGTGCCCGGCAGGTCGTAAGCATACTCGAGTATCATTGTGTCACCGTCGATCTTGTCCACGATCTCCTTCCCATGCTGGTATGCCTGCTGCAGCAGTGCTAGGGCGCGCGGCCAGAAGGTGGGGTCCTTGGGGTCGGGGTTGATGTTAAGCTTCCTCCAGCCCTCCTCATGACGCCCGTCCGTCCCCTTCGCGATGTGGTTCTTCCTGTTCTCCTCGATCTCCCAGTCGATGTCTCCGACGGACAGCGAGATCTCGGGCAGTATGGTGCCGACGTTGTTCGCGACATACTGGGCAAGCTCGTAGGTGAGCCAGTTGAAGCCCATCGGAATGCCGTCGATGACGACTCCCAGGGCCGTGAAGATGACGCTGATCTCCCTCTCGATGCCCCTCAGGGAGCCCTTGGGCAGCACATAGGCCGGATACTCGACGCTGGTCGTGATGGTCGAGAGACAGAAGGTGTAGTTTAACTTCAGGAATACCATGTAGACGCCCACACCGACCGCGACGAGGCCGGGACCTGCCTCGATCGCCGTCTTGACCAAGATGTTGGCGTAGTCGGAGGCCGCCATGGCCGTCATGCGCGGCCTGTCGCTCATCTTCCTGATGCGGGGCAGCGCCTGGACGAGCTCGTCGCGCGTGAGGGTCACGCCGTCTATCGTCACAGTGGAATTTGAGAGCTCTACAGCCCCCTCGCCCAGGTCGTTCGCGTTGTCAGTCTGATCCTCTGTCTGCCCTGCCTGTTGCTGTGTGATTGCCCGTTGTGTCGCCTCCGCTCTCGTTGCTGCTGCCGCTGCGGTCGGGGTCTCGCCCATCGCGAGCGAGAACGAGAGCGCGAGCACGAGGAACACCCTCGCCGCCTCCCTCAGCCGTGCGCTCATCCTCCCTGCCATCACGCTCTCCCTCCTGCTCATGCTGGGTATGTCGTCACATGAAGAATACCACTTATTCATAATTATACCATATAGGGGACGCATGGGCAAGCGAGGGACTTGCTTTTTCAGGGACGCTATGGCGGTCCGGGCTGGTGGGGGGCGCTCGGACCGGGATGCCGGTGAGCAGACGCGCAAGCTCGCTGTATCCCACAGAAGGAACCACTGGCTGTCGACGTTGCCCGACGTGCGGGTGCCGGGCAACGGCTCCCACCACAGGTGCGTCGCTGCACTCCTCTGCGCGATGACGGTCGGCCTGATCCTGGTGTCCGCCCTCTACCTGTGGGCGTTCGTGCGCGCCAGGCACGTTCTGCCCTTGTTCGGGCGACCCGTCGGGTTGACCATCACGTTGCCACGTTGGTGTCGCCGCCGAGGCCCAGGCACGAGCCGTCCGTGGGTCTTCCGGAGGGCGAGTGTCGACTCGCGTATCCCCACCTTTTCCGGGGAACTCGCCCGTCCCTTGACCACCGGCCCCCCGTTATGGCAGGCTCGCCACGCTCGTGCCCCACAACCTCCCCGCGTGACGGTTCGCCATGCGCGAATACACGTGGAGAGCGACCGTCGCACGTGTCCCGCCCACCATTGTCCCACAGACCTGACCTGTACGTTAGCTGTCCGGGGACTCAGATGTCGTCGAGGGAGAGTGCGAGGCCTTGTCCTCCTGCTGCCCTCGGGTGCATCCGGCTCGAAGTCGTCCTGCGCGTGGTCGTGCTCGCGCGGCAGACGGCAGGCATGTGACGAGTAACCTGTGCATGCCCTGAACTGCGGAGTAGGGCTCTTGCGCCTACCGCCACTACGCGCGAGTCATCGAGAGGTGATGCACGGCGAGGCCTTTCGGATGCCTGGCAATGTGCTGACCAGACTGTCCCTAGAACAAGTACCCCGGAAGTAGGGATAACTTTTTCCACTTGCATATGTACACACTGAAAGGGTGCACCTATTCTTGTAAGTAGATACAGCTAATTGGAAATACGGCACCAATTTAGCTGCGGTAACAATAAAAGCGTCCGAAACAGAGGCTTCCTGAAACGTAAGGCGTGCTTCGTCTATTTTCCCTAAATTTGTATATGAGGTCATAGGAACGGAGATTTTCTTGGAGAGCACCTCTTTCAAGATCGAGAGAGGAAGCATACGGTATAAAATATGTAGCAAAATCGGTTCCTTGAGACACAGACTACTGTTTTTCTGTACGCACATCTGCGCAGAAATGCTATTGCAGACCTTTTCAAAAGTGCTATTGTCACTAAATCGAACATGGCAATAATAATTTCCTGTCAGATTGCAGACGGAGTTATTTGCGTTTATGTTGAACCTGCGAAGATCGACCGGGCAGGGAATGGTAATGTCGTTCCACCGGAACATATTGTGTAATGTCAGCATATATGCTGCTAACAAAATATCATTTATGTTGGGTCTATGCCCTTCTACGCAAGAACGATATTGTTCTAGTTTAGGCAAATTGATTTGTTTTGTTATAAGCCTAGGTTTTCGGCCACCTTCATTAAGCGGTAAATGCAGTTTCGCATCCATACTTTCTGCCCGCGTCTTTGAGCATAAAATTTTTATCTTTTGCATCATGGTAAATCTACTGGTTATCTGAGCAAAACTTCTATTCGTATTTATCTGTGTTTCTATCTCCTTACCAGAATATAATTCAGCCAGAAGATATAGCAGCTGCTCAAATCCTCTCCCATCACAAAGTAAATGACTTGCAATTATACAAAGAGAGTCACTCTTTTTTCCACATATCCAATAGATTTTCAGTGGTCTATCAATTCCGATTTCAAGCGATGACAGTAATGAATCGTTCTCAAAAATTGAAAAATCACTTTTAGCGCTTATAGTTGTCAACAGATTTTCATACGAGATACTGTCTTCATTCCAGATACCCTTTTTTATCTCATATTTACATCGTAAGATTGGATAAATTGAACTCAACACTTTTACTGCTCTTTTTAAACTTCCACTTTTCAATTTTCCATCAAAGCGAATACATGCTCTGATAATAGGTTTCTGAGAATATCCATAAATATACTGCATTAAATCAAACGGTTGTCCATATAATTTCATAAAGCACTTATATCCTTTAAATGATCTTCACTATAAATATACTATATTCATAATTTCATAGTATACACACATTCCCGTCTCTGTGTGACGTGAACTGATTGTCGCCACATCGTGTACTACACGAACGCCAACGCCGACGCGCCAGTGGGGAAGAGAGTGCCCCTCCTCGCGAGGATAGAGCTCAACCACAATGTCATTAACCCAAGTGGGCGGTACTCACGCGGTTGGGAGCCTGGTGGGCCCAGTGGGGCTCCATTGGGGCCTTTCTCTTCCCGGTAGTGGGAGATGGTCGCTCGGCCTGCCCGTCCCATGTCCCATATGTGTTAGAATGTAGTGGGAAGTCCTAAGATAAGATTCCAGATAAGAGCACTATCAAATGGTGGGTGGGAAGTTGTTCGTCAGGGTACAGCGAAAGAGGGCCGCCGACGGCAGCGAGATGCTCTACGCGTCCGTCGTAGAGAACAAGCGCGTCGGCGGGAAGGTGGTGCAGCGCACCGTACTAAACATAGGACGCGTCGAGCCCGAGCAGGTGCCGTACCTGAGAGCCGCGTGGGCGAAGAAGAGGCCGAGGTTGGTCTGGGACTGAGCGGGGGTGCACTGCGGGCATCGCGGAACACATCGGAAGCGACGTGGCCCTGGTCGGGAGCGTGAGGCTCGCAGCCCGACGCGGGGTGTCGCCGACGGCCCTCGCGCGAAGGCGCGAGATACCAGCCGGCATGCTGGCGAGGACCGTGCTGGCGCGCAAGGGGCGCACACTCATGGTCGAGATGCGCGAGTTCGCGAGGAAGCTGGGGGATAGCAGGGGACACCGGCGCACCCGGGTACCAGAGGGCCCGGGAGAAGCCTGACCCCCAGACGCGCTGCCGTGCCCGGCGTAGCACCGTGCCGCCGGCCCCTGCGCCTGGGAGGGCGACTGGCTCGGTGCCGGCCAGTCCCTCTGGTCCGCCCTGCCCGGGATCGGAGACGCCTTCCAGGGCTCCAAGGTCGCCACCGGGGTGAGCAAGTTCGCCTCGCACGGGGACGACGTGGCGGGGGCTGTTGCGAATAGCAGGCGCGCTGCCTTTCGACAGGCAAAGCGGGATCTTGGCATTCCGGTCAGCCGACAGCCAGACAAGGTGCATAAGGTCATCAAGGATATACACGGGAAGGTGATCCCCGGAGGGAGAGGGTATCAGTTCAATACTGGCGTTATCATAGATGAAAACGGGTCTCCCAAGGTTCTACACAGGGATATCTTTGACCATCCGAACGGCCACGTGTTCCCCGACGGTGGGAGGGTGGGTCCACATTTCAACACGCAGGTTGTTGACAAAGATAAGGTGACCTGGGGGAAGGAGCACTATTGGTACGGGAAGGGGACATGACGGGGGGCGTCCTCCCGATGGACGGGCCCCTGGGCAGCTGGGGCTGCGAGGTGCGGCGCCCGGGCGAGGGGGACGAGCTCCTGGACTCGCTGGGGCCGGGGCACATGTGCCTGGGGCTGGGATACAACGGCTGGCTGTACCGCGAGGGCGAGGGCGCCGATCGCGACCTCGCGGCCTGGGCGC
>ERZ772924.1182-NODE-1182-length-12439-cov-3.556444_pt1 | contig 12439 bp, 16 predicted proteins | sample MGYA00512116_ERZ772924 | MGnify/ENA primary metagenome ERZ772924 (study PRJEB29015, sample SAMEA2737920) | human oral metagenome | biome: human oral; feature: human-associated habitat; material: dental | place: China | collected 2134 ...
CGTTGTATACCGAATATTCTGCAAACTTCGATCTTCTTCATGCCCTGCTCCAGATGCGCGGCTATGGCTCTTTTAGAGTAATTGTAAACAGCCCCTAATGCGCCGTGCAGACTTGCAGGGTGCGTGGCGCGGCAAGGGCAAGCGCACCACAGCAACCGCGGCAGCCAGTACCTGTCGCTGCGTTACAGCGCATGGCTGGAGGAGGCAGGCGTGAAAGCATCGGTGGACACGACCGGCGACTCCTACGCCAATGCACTGGCGGAAAGCATCATTGGCCTGTACAAGACGGAATTCATTGAAAGGCAAAGCTGGCGTGGCGCAGGCGACGGGAGCTTCGACACCGGAATGGGTGGATTGGTTCAACCAGCGCCGCCTGCTGAATTCCATCGGCTACACTTCACCAGCAGAATTTGAAGCGGCGTATTACTGCCAATAAGGCGGATTAGGCAAAGCTGCCTGTTCCAGTCAATCCGCCCTCCGATAATTTTGGGGTGGTTTACTAAAATCCTTGTCTCACAATCCATTACGGTGAACCATGTCCGGCACAACCCTTTTCCTGCTCTCCGTCATCCTGATAACCATCGCATACTTTTTCTTCCGCACGGGGCAAAACGCGCGGCAGCAAGCGGGCGACAGGGAAGAACAAGAAACCGCAGAAGGAATTGCACCGCCGGATGGGGAGAAGCAGATTGCGGTATCACCCGTGCCGCATGGCGTGCACGAATCGCCGGAGAAAATTCATGCGGCGCGTGTGGTCGGGGAGGGGCGACCCATCGCGCCACAGGCCGAAGCAGAACACGCCGCTGCGGCGCCGATGTTGCAACCGGCGGCGGCGACAAAAGAACAACCGGCACCGCAACCGCCGACAACCGCAGCAGCCGACGAAGCCAAAGATTTGCAACGGGTCAAACAGGGCGGTTATCAGCCCATTCCGCTGATGAACAAAACTGAGAAAGGCGTTTTTCGCCATCCAGAGCTGCATCAAGGAACACAAGCTGCAACATGAGCTGTTCTGCCGTTGCCAGGTCAGCCTGGGCTCTATCCTGTCGCATGAAAACCGGGACGCCTACGACCTCATCAACTGCAAGCGCGTGGATTTTCTCCTCACCGACAAGGATGACCTGCCGCTGCTGGTGATAGAAATTTTCGGACCGGGACATTTCCCGCAGAACGTGGCGGGAAGAAAGGATACCGAACAGCGGGACGCGATGAAGCGGCACGCCCTGCAATCCGCCGGGGTCGGCTACCTCGTGGTGGACGTGCAGGAAAAATACGCCGCCGGACAATGGGCCAGCATCACCCGGCAGAAAACGGGCGACGCTCTGCGCGACTGGTTTACCAAAAAACATTACGGTCAGTAGGCATTAGCCCATTGTCAGTCGGTGTACAGAACGCAAACCAGGCTTGACGTCTTGATGAAACAGGGCTTAATATCACATGACTAATCTAAAGCAGGAGGTCGTTATGGATGCTTTCTTAAATTTTTTGATAGCTTTCACTATTATATTTATTATAGTGCGTGTGGGAATTTTCTTTTTCGCACCAGATTTGGATGCACTTTTGAGCGGTTCCAAATCTTCTAATAGAAAGAGTCATTATAGTCATAAATCTTACAAAACAAAGTATATAGATCATATGACTAATTCCGTAGATTCTCCAAATCATTATGGTCAAAGAATGGAAGGCTCCGATTATTCACCTAATATTGGAATACATGATGATAATTAATTAAAGCAAAAGCCGGAGATTTTCTCCGGCTTTTGCTGATTAATAGCGGCTTCCTCCTGGCGGTAAGCCTGCTTGCTCCTTCCTATCTGCGCGCCATTTACGCCAACCTTCAATACCTTTTCCTATACCACGACCAGCAGAATTTATTGAGCCCGTGGCTCCGCCACTTGCCATTTGCCCACTAGTCCCCCCAATATTTTTGGATTGTGAGTCTGTCGCATTAAATGCTCCTCCCGGTCTTCCACCACCTGCTTCATTAACCAGATACATCAATATCAACGGAAAAATGACGTTAAACGCCATACTAGCAGCATCTAATAATATACGTTCTACATAACTGGCATTACTAACTTTAGATAACGCTGCCAACGATTCCACATTCGGATATAAAGCTTGCCATAATGCACTATCTAAGTATTGACTAATTTCCCATAAACTTGGTAATAGTGATATAATAAAAATTAATATAAGGCCTTTTAAAATAGTCTCCCATCTATAATCAGCAATAATTAAATAGATTCCCCAAAAGGTAAAAAAACCCATTAATAACATTGGTGTAGCATTTGCAAAACAACGCGATAAAAGAACATCTGTGCATAAAAACTAGTAGCATTACCAACAATAGAAGATAAAATCTCATTCCCTAATTCTGTAAATGCAGTAAGTATGGATCCAATTATACCTATCGTACCAACTACTTTTAACGCATCCTGATCTTCAGCCTTTATTGCTAAACTACTATCATTCTGGTTAAGTAACATACGAAAAATCACTTCATCCATAAATACTTCTTTGTCACCACTTGCTTTTTCTATTGCAGCCATACAAGATTTTTTATCGTATTGACTATAGAATTCAGGAAAAATATCATCGGTCTGAATAGGTTCATTCCTATCCCTACTTTTGTTTTATGACATTGATCTACAAAAAATTCTTCGGCTGCTAATTTTTGCATTACATTCTCACTAGCATTTTCCCTAAGTAATGGGTATATTTTTTGATTCCACCAATCTGTACATTTAACTGTGCCTGTTTTTCCCACAATCTGTTTTTGTGATGCATCAGGAACATCTGAAACGACACCCTCAACCGCAGCTTTGCTACGTATTGGATTTTCAGGGTTAGAACCTAAGAATTCTTCAAGAAAAGCTTCTCTTTCATCAGGAAAACTATTTAATGCAGTCTCAATGTTTCCATCTATTTTCCCAGACATCATTAATTGAAATAAATCGCTTCCTGGATATCTTCTTTCCCGTGTATCAGTGCTATTCTTTTTAACAGCTTCTTCTACGTTAGTCTTTTCTACCTTTTGTTTAGATTTAAATAGTAACAGAGCATTGTGTGAGGTGCTTTTTTGGAAATATTACTTATCCGGTCACGCGCATCAGTCGCACATTCTTCATCGAATCTTGATACCTCACCACGCAAAGTATCATCCGTAATTTCTGAGGTTTTTATCACTATTGCAAAATTATTTACTGATGGCGCACAAGGCATACTCTGATAAATTACATTATTGGTTCCTGCTGCGAGACGCATGACAAGTGATGGTAATAGTGGCACTTTACCTTCAGAAGTCACATCAAAACCATAAAATTCTTTCATTTGTGGAATTCCGCCTTTAATTTCGTCTGGTTTTCTCCCATCCATTTTACAATGCGGCAAGATAGTTGTTCCTTCTATCCTGATTCTATCCATCGGCACCACCGCCAAAAACAGCGCAAACAGCACTTTCTCTACCGCTTTCTCAAGTGGTTCAACCGAGATATTGACCACTATATCCTCCCTATTTATAGGGCAGAACTTTATGGGCAATCCCGCTATTCCGATAGCCTTTTCAACTACATTGCCCCCAAGTACGAACGCAGTCTGTACCTACACTCAGCTCATGACATAGGCCACGCCTTACAAGATTTGATGCTGGTAGGCTGTTCCTCCTTGGCTGCTTGGGGAACTCATACCCAAGGTGGAAAGCTGCTTATTGGCCGCAATTTTGACTTTTACCTCTCGGACGATTTCGCTACTGAGAAGCTCGTCCGTTTTGTTCGTCCCACGGAGGGTTATCCCTTTATGTCCTATGCATGGGGTGGTATGATCGGAGTCATGTCGGGCATGAATACCGAAGGCCTTACGGTAACCATCAATGCAGGTAAATCCAATATACCCCTGAAGGCACGCACCCCTATTTCGCTCCTATGTAGGGAAATATTGCAATTTGCCTCCACTACTGAGGAAGCTATTGCTATTGCCAAAAAACGAAAAGTATTTGTCTCCGAGGCAATTATGGTAGGTAGTGCCAAAGAAAAGAAGGCTGTCATCATAGAAGTATCCCCGAAGAAATTCGGTGTATATGAGGTCGATAATGAGCTACTACTCTGTACCAATCACTTCCAAAGTACCCCCTATGCCAAGGACAAAAAGAACCGCAAGCAAATCCAACAAACCCATACCGCCTACCGCTATAAGAAGCTACAGGAACTCACCCAAGGCGATACCCTCACCCCCGAACGTATAGCCGCTATCCTGCGCAATACCGAAGGGCTAAAGGGCAAAGCTATAGGCTATGGCAATGAGAAGGCGCTGAACCAACTTTTGGCCTATCATAGTGTGATCTTCTCGCCCGAAGAGCGCATCGCTTGGGTATCCACTGCCCCCTATCAGCTGGGGGAATACATAGCCTATGACCTCAAGGAGATTTTCAAAGGAGAAACATTCGCTCCCCATACGGTATATCCACAGACCCAGCGGAATATCCCTGCCGATCCTTTCATGCAAACACAAGCCTATAAGGATTATGAGCAATACCGACAGCTGGAAGAGAGGCTTACTAAGCAATTGCGAGAGAAAGCACTTATAGATCCCGCTGATTATCGTTCTCTTACAAGCCTAAATCCCGATTATTGGAAAGCTTATTACCTATTGGGAGAAGCCTATTGGGCAAATGGACAATACAAAGAGGCTCAGGAGCAGTATAAAATAGCCCTCACCAAGGAGATTCCTTATACTGTAGAGCGGGAACAAATAGAAAAGCGCATTCTTCACTACCAGCCTTCGTCTCCTTCGTCTTCTTCTCCATAGCCAAAGTAGTACTCTTCAAAAGAAAAATGTTCAAAAGGAATCTCACCAAAGTCTTTTGTAGAGAATTGTTGTTCTTTTTTTCCATCTTTATAGGAGATAATTCCTAAACGATGTAGTAACGCCTTGTCTTTTTCTACTTGGAAGGTGATATAATAATCTTGGTTATCATCACTATCCTCTTCTATGTTCTTAATCTGGTGTTCTATAGTGAAATATTTCCCCTTGGTTACCAAATTGAAGTGATTACTATAATTCTGCTTGGAAGGGTAATAGCAGAGATCATAAAGCAGTCGGTAGTTGTCCTCTCCTTCACTTAGCAGCAATGCATACAAGGAGGCTTCTACCCCTTCTCCTTGGGGTGTGAAGACAAAGATATGATCTTTGTAGCCATCACCATTGAGGTCTGCCGCTTTTTCTTGGTCTTTTCTATAGTCACCTGCCGACTCTATACGCCTAACAAATGCAGGGATATCGGTTATATGCACCCTATCCAGATCAGGTTTCATCAGCAGTTTCCATTGCTCATCTATGGATACTATATAGTTATAAATCTTCCATAACTTATCGGATATCTCAATCAAGGGAGCTTTTGTCCATTTGCCATCCTTAAGACTATAGATGGCATACTTAGCTGGAATTTTGGCTTCATAGCCCGATGGGTCAGAAGAGGGCTGTAAATATTTTTTATCCATGACGACAAGCATCACATTGAAATGCTGAGCGATCTGCTCAGGCGACATATCCTTGATGGGATTGAAGATCACATCCACCCACTTTTGTTCATCACCTCTGTACATAGCCGCCTGTACTACTTTCAGATCAAACTGCTCATCTTTAGGAAAAAGGTACACATCTACCCACCCGAAGGGATTCCCTTCTATAGGGCAAGCATTATAAACATAGTAATAACCAGATTCCTCAAATTCTGCTCGCTTATCTAAGTCAAAACGCGCACAACTGATGAGGTTATAGAGCTTTTGCTCTATCTCATCGGTCAGAGGCAATTCCGTAATGGTAGGTGTATGCTTTGGGCATCCCCACAAAAGAAGTGCTAAAAAGACTAAGAGGATTCTATACATATTATAGTTTTCTTTTTATAAGGTACAATAACAGATGCCATAAATATCTACAAATATAGACGCTATAAACTCACGTCTCTACCTCGTTTACGCTATTTTGCCTCTACGCCTACTCATATCATTTTTTACAACCCGCTTCCGATTGTCTATAACTCTTCACCCACATACCCAGCTCCAAGTATTCGCTGGCTTTACTTTTCACTCTTCATTTTTCACTTTTCACTCAAAAGTATTCTATCTGTCGTTCAATAATCGTTGTGGGTTTGCCATCTTGGTATTCAAAGCGTCCTATCCAATTGCCTTTTTTATCATATTTGTACTCAAAACTCTTCTTCTGAGCAAAATTTCTATTGAGCAGCGAGAGGATTCGATCACAATCCCCATGGCTATTGTAGCGATATTTGGCCTTATTGAGAATATTCTCCCCCTTATCCACTATATTTTGCTCCTGTTCTAAGAGCCGCCCTCTATGGTCATAGGTAGAGATGAACTTGGCCGAGAAATCCTCCCTGAGGAAATTGCTTTCGGTCTGTCGTCCTGCATCGTCATAGACAAAAAAGGCAGAATAGAGCAAAACCCCTTCCCTGTCATAGGTTTCTTCTTTGGTTACATTGCCTCTCCCATCACAGTTGAACACTGTAATACCTACTTTCTCCCTTTGAGGATCCAAGTGTAGTTTGTATTTCTTTACCTTCTGCTTGCTATAGGTATATTCGTAGCGCAAGGTCTCTGCATTGCGCTCGTCAAAGAATATTTCCTTGACAAGGTTACCCTGTGCATCAAAGGTCTTTTCTATGTTCATCTCGGCCAGAAGCGCCCCTTTTTGAGCTACTGCACCATTTTCCTTGACATGGTAGCCCCTGATACGAAGTGTTTTTACCCCCTTGTGTAGAAATTCATGCTCCCAATCTGTCCTCTCTTGTGCATAAGAGTAACAGACTAAAGCAAATAGGCTAAGTACATGTAACCAATGGCTTGTATTCATTTCATTTACAAATCGTTTTGTGTATTTAACTTGCGCTGATGTGCGGCTTTTATACGCTTAAGGCGAATCATCACCTCGTCTCGGTGCAAGGCATCTTTGGCTACTTTACCCACGGTAAGTCCCTGTACCAAAATAGAGAAGAGCACCACTATATAAGTAACCTGCAAGAGGGTTTCCTTCATCACCCCCTGATCCTGAGGGATAGAAAGCACCAAAGCAATAGAAACGCCGCCACGTACCCCACCCCATACCATGGTAATAAGGGAACCTCGCGAATAGGAGCTAACCTTGCGCAAGATTGTCTGAGCTGGAATATAAATCGCCAAGGCACGACCCAAAAGACATACCACAATGGCAATCCCGCCCAAGAGGAATTGTTTGTCTAAATTATCTATCAAAAGCATCTCAAACCCGATAAAGAGGAAGAGAATAGCGTTCATGATCTCATCCACAATCGCCCAAAACTTACTCAGGTAATCCCTATTCTCCTCGCTGCTGGCCTTCTTGCCTACATTACCTACAAAAAGCCCTGCAATAACCATCGCCAAAGGCGAAGACACATGGGAAGCCTTAGCTATCAAGAAACCACCCATCACTACCGCAAGGGTTACCAAAACACTCACATGGTAGTCATCGGCCTTCTTCATCATCTCGGAGGCAATCCAACCCAGGATAGCCCCTAAAAATATCCCTCCCCCTGCTTCCAAAAGGAAGAGCTTGGTTATAGCATTAAACGAAGGTTCAAAAGTAGCGTCGGTAGCCAGCTTAAGCACTACGGCAAACATCACTACGGCTACCCCATCGTTGAAGAGAGATTCACCTGTGATCTTTGTCTCAATACGCTTAGGTACATCGGCCTGCTTGAGTACTCCCAAAACCACAATAGGGTCGGTAGGTGAGATGAGCGTACCAAAAAGTAAGCAATAGACATAAGGGATATCTATCCCTATCCAAGAGGCAATATAGTAGAGTAAGCCCGAGATAAAGAAAGCCGAAAGTACCACACTTATCGTCGCATAAGTGAGGATCGGGAGCTTATATTCTTTTAGGTCAGAGACATTGATATGCAAGGCCGCTGCAAAAAGTAGGAAGTTAAGCATGGCACTCATTAGAATTTCTGTAAAATTAAACCCCTCTAAGAATGCTTCCAACCTGTCGCCAAAACTACCGAAAAGCTTTTAGCCTTGTTTTTTCTGCTTTAGAATTTAGTCTCAATCAGTTCTTTGCTAATAAACCGACAGAACTTCCATGCTTTGATATAACCCATCCACGCGGAATTTAGCTAAATTTATTTGGATTCTTAAAAACGTGCCAACTTTTCTATCGCGTCTTATTTCGAATAGCAGCAAAATTCTATCGCCACACTGCAAAGAGTTAAATTCTATCGAGCAAATTTATTAAAAATTTTAAGAGCAGCAAAAGCGACAATGGATGGTTAATGCTTTTCTATATGGATACCGCCGCCATTAAATTTTAACCAAAAGGCACCCCTTAAATTTGTACTCTTTAAATTAGCCAGCAAAAGCTTAAATTTCATAAGGTTTCCTATGAAAGCAAACCCCGCAATACTTCATTAAGCAGCGCAAAAAAGCCGCTTTAAATTTTATCCCGCGACGCGATTTACCCAGATCAAAAACTCATCGCTTGGGTTCTCGTCGTCTAGATGCGCGGGAGTGACGAGCTCAAGCGCGGTCTGCGGGATCGTCGTTTTGAATGTCTGTGTTACCCACTGCTGAAATTTCACGTTTGGATGCACGATAAAATCGTTATCCTCGCTGTTTGGCGGCGCGCTAAAATCCTCATCCCAGCAGATTTCATCGTATCCGATCGCAAGCAATCGCAAAAAATCAAGCCCGCTGCGAGCCAAAACGCAGGTCATCGTCGAGCCCGAGCCGGAGCCCATGTGCACGATCTTCGTCTCGCCCGCATCGTCCAGCCACAGCGCGCACATCGAGCCCTCCGAGCCGCTGCCTGCGAATACGCAAAGCCGCCGCTTGATCTCCGCGGCAAGCTCGCGATCCTCGCCGTAAAACCAATACCTTAGCTCCTCGTCGCGATTTTTCGGCTCATCCGTGAAAAATACGATGTCCGTGCCGCCCTCGCGCTCATCGTCGCTCCAGCTCTGCTGCAGCCGATCCTGCGAGTAGAGATAGCCACGTCTGCGCCCGCCCGCGTCGTCATAAAAGCCGTTTGCCTCGATCCACGCATAAAGCGCCTCAAGTTCGCTCGGCACGCGCATGCCCTGCGGTAGCGCTTCGCGCAGCTGCGCTAGTAATAAATTTTCCACGATCGCTCCTTTTGTTAAATTTGCCACTCGAATTTTACTGCGTTTCGGCTAAATTTACGGATATTTTGTCTGATATTTGCGGCGTTTTACGCGCTCAGTCGCCGCAAGCGCAAATCGGGCTTTTAAAATTTAGCCGATTTTGGTTGTGATACACACGCGGCGGCGCGAGCGCATATTTGAAAAAAGTATGATAATTTTAAGTAGAAAAATGCGTAAAATTTTACGACCTAAATTTTACTATTTTGATATATCTTTGTTTTTTACAGAAATTTACGGTTTTAAATTTAGCTCGCCGCAAAGAGTAAAATTTTAGCGATACCTATAAATTTAAAATTTCCCGCGCCTTTTGTTTGCATGCCTCAAATTTTTGCTCAAACTCCGCGCACCTTTTCAGCTCGTTTTTCGCCCCTATTTTGGTGTATCCCGAGCCTCGCCCCAAAAAATATACATAGCTCGTATTCTAAAATTTCGTTATAAACGGCACTTTGTCATTATTAAATTTACAAATTTTGCCGACGTCTGATCGGACGGACGAAATTTCGCTTAAATTCCAAGCTCGGCTCTTACGAGCGCTTCGTTTTGCGGCGTCAAAAAGCCCGCGATATCCTGCCACATGGAGTGAAAGCCGTATCCGCCGTCTATCATCTCGCTGCGCGCGGCGTCCAGGCTCCAGCCCTGATAGATCACACGGTACATCGCCACCACAAGCCCCGTGCGATCGGCTCCGTGATAGCAGTGCACGAGCACGGCGCCCTCCTTTTGGCGCTCGCGAACGGTGCGCAAAACGTCCGCGATCTGCGCGGGCTTTATCTCCCAGCTTTGAAGCGGCTTGTTTGCGAGCCAAAATTGATCGCCAAACGCCCTTTTGTCGCCGCCTCTGCTAAAATGGCGCAGATTTACGATGCTTTTGATACCCAGCTCGTGCAGTTTCGCGGCGTCGCTCCCGTCAAGCTGTGCGCTGCGAAACAGCCGCTCGTCCACGCGGTAGAAATTTTTCGCTTCATCGATAAGGGTTGCTTTTTGCGATGAGTTTGGGTTTGTACCGCGCGCTGCGGTATCTGCGCTCTTAAACCCCACGTTTTGAAATTTGGCGTCTTTTGCGTCCGCGAGATTTTGCTCCGCGCCGCTCGTTTTTCTAAAATTTATGGAATTCGCTTCTGTCGCAAGCTCCGCATTCATGCCGGTCGCAAAGAAAAATACAACCGCTAGCGCAAGGGTTTTAAATTTCAAATTTCATCCTTTAAATTTGGCTAAATTTTATGATTTTTCTAAAATTTTATGCTCGGCAGGTTAAAATGCAAAATTGCAAGCGCGCCTTAATTTAATGCAAAATTTGAGTGTTAAGCCCGCTCAAAGCGCCGTGGGATTTCACCGCGAGCCCGCAAACCCGCGCCGTTAAAATCAAAATTTCGTTTTAAATTTCCCCGTTCCCGCCCTGGGCATCGCTAGATCAATACGCGGTAGTTACATTGCGTAGTTACATTGCCCTTGTAAATTTACTGAAAATAAATCGTAAAAAGGGGGGTGCGCCGTTTCCGCGAGCGCTGCCATAATTTTTTGTACTCGCCTCTTGCGATACTTACCCGAAATTTTATTTTTCGCGAAATTCTTTCAAATTTCGCCGCTAAATTTGACGCTTTAGTCGATCAGATCGGTCTGCCAGTTTGCGCCTTGCAGCGTCGTGTCAAGCTGCCTGATCTGCCTAGCTAGCTCGTCCACCTGCTTTTGCAGCGCCGCGACGTCGACCGTGCTTAAAATTTTAATTTCGCTGCGCGAATATGCATCGATCTTTTGCGCGGCAACTTGCGCGAAAGCCCGCAGCGCTCCCGCTTTTAGCGTGAGTACGTCACGCTTGGCGATTAGCTCGGTTAAGCTCTTGCCGTCCGCTTTTGCGGTGCAGTTGGTTAAATTTATCCGAACGATTAGTCGCTCAAGCTCGCCCGTAAGCGCGTCTAGTTCGGCTAGCAGCACCTTTGGCTCTTCGCTAGGTTTTTCTCCCTCTTGCACCTTCGCGTTATCTGCGAGCCTTGATTTTAGCTGTTCGATGCGTTTTTGTATGTCGGCGCGCAGTATCAGCGCCTCGGCTAGTTTCATTTTCGTCCTTTTTAAAATTTATTTTCCGCCGCCAAGCTGCCTATCCTGACCGTAGTGCGGCGAATACGGGCCGTAGAGCAAGCATTTGTTGCAGTTTTGGCCCAGCAGCATCGCATCTGCGCTCGCGGAGAGCTTGTATCCCGCGTCGGAGACGGTATCGCCGATCTGTTTGATAACCGCGGAGATCAGCATGCCTACAAGATCGTTACTACCTCTGCTTGAGTCGTCGCTTACCTGCGCCGAACCCTCCCAAAGCGTCGCGCCGCTTCTCAAATCCACGAGCTTGGCATTGACCGCCACGACGCTTACGCTATTTAGCAGCATATACGAAGTGCCGTATTTGACGACGTCCATGTATAGCACGGCGTCCGCGCCGAAAATTTGTCTTAGCTTGTGCGCGGAGACGTTTTGGATCTCGCTCGCTTCGTAAATTCCGTTATTTTTGAAGGTCTCATGCACGAGCGCAGGCGAAAATACGTAATACCCCGCCTCGCTTAGCGGATAGATCGCGTTGGCAAGCACGGCAGCGCCTGCATCCACTTCGGTAGTTTCGTTGCTCGGCATCAGCACCAAAATCGATCGCGGCTTAGCCTGTTGAAGCGCCGAGTAATCGTAAATTTCAGGCTCGCTTAGAGCGCACGCGTTAAAAAACAGCGCCACGAATACGCTAAAAATCGCTATTTGAGCTTTATTTTTCATTTTTTAGCCTTTTTATTCGTTTTGCCGCCCTGCTTTGCGGCAACTTTGCCTTGCTTTGCAGAGACCGTTTTGGCGGCTTCGCGTCCGCTTGATCCTTGGGCTTTATCGGCGCCCGGCTTGGCTGCAGCCTCAGCTTTTTTAAGCGCGGCGGGGTTTGTAACGAAGGTCAAAAACGGCTTTGATTCAGGGAAAGCCTGAGCTTCTTTTTCAAAGTTCTCCCTCGCCCTCGCGCCGTTGCCCACGCTTATGTACAAAAGTCCCAGGTGCGAATAAAGCCCCGGCGGGACTTTGAGTCCCTTTTCGTATGCTTTTTGGATAGATTTTTCAAGCGCTTCGATCTGCTCGCCTACGTCGCCTTCCTGCTTCAGATACTGATAGGTCGAGTCCGTGTAGCTGCCGTCCCAGTAATAAATTTGATTCCGGCTCCCGCCGCCGCAGCCGCAAAATATCACGGCCGCAGCAGCAAGAGCAAGAGCGCTGCTCGCTTTC
>ERZ772924.1184-NODE-1184-length-12427-cov-9.733673_pt1 | contig 12427 bp, 10 predicted proteins | sample MGYA00512116_ERZ772924 | MGnify/ENA primary metagenome ERZ772924 (study PRJEB29015, sample SAMEA2737920) | human oral metagenome | biome: human oral; feature: human-associated habitat; material: dental | place: China | collected 2134 ...
ATTTTGAGCTTCCACACCTCAAATATACCGTGTCTCCGTTGCTTTTTGTTTGCCCGCCGTTTATCAGCATACATTTTAGGACACCACCAACACGCTCTAGTGTATGTAAACGGGTAAACGGTTGCGGTGGGGCAAGCCCCACCCTGCGTTGTATCCGCTTATTTCGGCGCTTTTTCTTTGATGCGTTTGATGAGGTCGGCGGCCTGCGGTGAGGCTTTGGCGGCTTCGTCGTGCATCGGCAGGACTTTGGCGGCAAATGCGGCGGTGTCCACGTCTTCCACGAAGGTCACGCCCAGTTTGTCTTTGGCTTCTTTGATGACTTTGTCGGTGTTTTCTGCCCACAGGTCTTTTTGCAGCATCATCGATTCGCGCGCGGCTTTTTTGATGGCCTGCTGTTGTTCCGGGGTGAGTTTGTCCCAGTCTTTGGTGCTCATGACGAGGACGTCCGGAATCATGGTGTGGCGGTCGTAGCTGTAGAATTTTGAGACTTCGCCGTGGCGGTTGTCGACCAGTGCGGATTCGTTGTTTTCCGCGCCGTCCACCACGCCTTGTTGTAGTGCGGTGTAGAGTTCGCCAAAGGCGACGGGCGTCGGGTTGGCGCCGAGCAGTTCGACCATTTTGACGGCGGTCGGGCTGGGCTGGACGCGGATTTTCATGCCTTTGAGGTCGTCCGGGGTTTTGATGGCTTTGCCGGCGTAGAAGGAGCGGCTGCCCGCGTCGTAGTAGGTGATGCCGATGAAGCCTTTGTCTTTGGAGGCGTTCAGGATTTCTTCGCCGATGTCGCTGGTGAGGACGTCGTAGTAGTGCGCTTCGTTTTTGAAGATGTAGGGCAGGTTGAAGACGCTGTAGAGCGGCTCAAATGCTTCGAGTTCGGCGGCGTTGCTTTTCGCTAGCGCCAAGCTGCCGCTTTGTACGAGTTCAACGGATTCGCGCTGGGTGCCGAGTTGGGCGTTGGGGTAGATGCGGATTTTGACTTCGCCGTTGGTGTATTCCTTCACTTTGTCGGCAAAGGACTGCATCGCTTTGTGGACGGGGATGTCCTTGCTTTGGTTATGGCTCAGTTTGAGGGTGACGGCGGCTTGTGCGCCCAGCGCCAGGGTAGCGACGGCGGCCGCCAGTAGTGCTTTTTTGAGGTTTTTCATGTGAAGCTCCGTTAAGATATGGGGATTCAGGGTGATGAAATGGTGATAGGGCTATCTTGCCTTTCTTCTCGACCAATGTCAATAATTGGTTGACCGATTATCTGGTGCTGGTTAAACTGCGCCTGTCGCCCGCTTGTGGCTGTTGGTGACAACGGGTTGCGGCGGGTGGTTCGCTGCGCTGGAGGCGGTTATTCCGCTTTGGGTGCTGTCGCTACGCGGATGGTTTGCTGCCCCCACCCTCCGGTTCCCATGAAATAGGCTTTCGCCTTTTTCATGGGCGCCCTCCGTCCCTCCTCCACAGGGGGAGGGGGTGCTGCCTTTTTCTTTCTTTTGCTGGAGTTTGTCATGTCTGATTCGCCGTCTTTGTTGCCGCGTTCGCGGCTGGATGCGCTCGCGTTGTGGGTGCAGCGGGTTAATGGTTTTGTCTTGACCGTGCTGGCGTTTGCGCTGGTTGCGTGTGTGGTGTGGCAGGTGGCGTCGCACTATGTCACCAGCACGCCCAGCACCAGCACCGATGAGCTGGCGCGTTTTATGTTCATGTGGATTGGCTTGCTCGGTGCGGCGCAGGCGTCGGCGACGAAGCAGCATCTGGCGATTGATTTGTTGGCGATGCGGCTCAAGGGCGTGGCGAAGCGCACGCTCAATGTGGTGATTGAGCTGTGCATTATTGTGTTTGCGGCGCTGGTGATGGTTTATGGCGGCTCGCTGCTGACGGCGAAGACGTTTGCCAACGCGCAGGTGACGCCCGCGTTGCAGGTGCCGATGGGGTATGTCTATTTGGTGGTGCCGCTGGCCGGGGCGCTGCTGGTGTTTTTTGCACTGGTGGCGATTGTCGATGCGTTGCGCGCGGAGGAATGAGTCATGTCTGTTGAGCTGTTGAGTATCCTCGTTCTTTTTGGCGTCTTTTTCCTGCTGATGTTTTTGAGCGTGCCGGTGTCGGTCTCCATCGGCCTCGCCACGATTGCGACGGTGCTGTTGTCGCTGCCGTTTGACAATGCGATGTTCGTCACCGCGCAGAAGATGATTACCGCGCTGGACAGTTTCGCCCTGCTGGCGCTGCCGTTTTTTATCCTCGCCGGGAATATCATGAACCGGGGCGGCATTGCGATGCGCCTCATCAATCTGGCGCTGGTGCTGGCGGGACGGCTGCCGGGCGCGCTGGCGCACTGCAACGTCATCGCCAATATGCTGTTTGGCTCGATTTCCGGCTCGGCGGTTGCCGCTGCTGCTGCCGTTGGCGGCACGATGGGCGAGATGCAGCGCAAGGCGGGTTATGACCCCGGCTATGCGGCGGCGGTCAATATCGCTTCCTGCCCGACCGGGCTGCTGATTCCGCCGAGCAATACTTTCATTGTGTATTCCACCATTTCCGGCGGTACTTCGGTCGCGGCGCTGTTCCTCGCCGGATATTTGCCCGGCATCCTGATGGGGCTGGGCATCATGGTCGTCGCCGGTATCATCGCTTACCGCAAGAAATTGCCGGTGAACGAGCGCGTGCCGCTCAATGCTGCCGTCGGCGCGTTTTTGCAGGCGATTCTGCCGCTGTCGCTGATTGTTATCGTCATCGGCGGTATCGTCAAAGGCACCTTCACCGCCACCGAAGGCTCGGCGATTGCGGTCGTCTATGCGCTCTTCCTTGCGGTCGTCGTCTATCGCGAAATCAAGATTAAAGACCTGCCGAAAATCTTCCTCGATTCGATGGTGACCAACGCCATCGTCATGCTGCTCATCGGCTGCTCCTCCGGCATGAGCTGGGCGATGGCCAACGCCGACATCCCCGGCATCATCGAAGACGCCATCCTCGCCCTCTCGCAAAACAAGGTCATCATCCTGCTGACGATTAACCTCATCCTGCTCATCGTCGGCTTCTTCATGGACATGACTCCCGCCATCCTCATCTTCACCCCCGATATTCCTGCCGATTGCCGAATCGCTCGGCGTGGACCCGGTGCATTTCGGCGTGATGATGACCTTCAACCTCTGCATGGGCATCGTCACCCCGCCGGTCGGTAGTTGCCTCTTCGTCGGCTGCTCGGTGGGCAAAGTGCGGCTGGCGCAGGTCATCCCCTACATGCTGCCGATGTACATCGCGATGATCATCACCCTGCTGCTCGTCACCTTCATCCCGCAAATCTCGCTCTTCCTGCCGCAACTGCTGATGGGCTACGGAGGCTAAACCATGCAAACCCTCAAAAACTGGACGCTTGACCACGAAAACCCGGACGGCATCACCCTCAGCGTCGAAGACCACCACCTGCTGCACATCATCGTACTGGAAGACGACATCTGGCGCGTCTGGCTACAAAAAAACGGCGAGACGGCGCTGGACCGAACCTGGCTCATCTCGCCGCCAGCCGCCCCCAACGGCGAGACCGGTCGCCCGCGCGCGAGCCGCGACGGCTTCACCTGCCCGCCCGTTACCATCAGCGAAACCGCCGACGGTCTCACCGTCAGCGGTAGCCGCCTGCGCCTGCACATCCGCCGCCCGCTGCAACTCATCTGGGAAGCGTTAGAACACGGCGCATAGCAGCCGCTTGCCGCCGACCGCCCGACCGGCGCCTACGAACTCGGCCGCCGCCGCGATGACATCGCCCACTACATGACGCACGACGACCGCGACCGCTATTACGGCCTCGGCGAAAAAGCGGGCACCATCGACCGCAGCGGCAAAAAATACCAAATGCGCAGCCTCGACGCGCTCGGCTACAACGCCGAAACCACCGACCCGCTCTACAAACACTGGCCGTACTACCAAGTACGCAGCGCGGCGGGGGCGCACTACGGCGTGTTCTACGACAACCTCAACACCGCCCGCTTCAACATGGGCAACGAAATCGACAACTACCACCCGCGCTACCGCAGCTACCACGCCGAAGGCGGCGACCTCGACTACTACCTCATCCACGGCGCAAGCATTGCCAGCGTCACCAAACGCTTCCTTCATCTCTCCGGCAAAAACTGCTTCCCGCCCAAATGGAGCCTCGGCTACTCCGGCTCCACCATGAGCTACACCGACGCCCCGGACGCCCAACAACAACTACAAAAATTCATCGCGCTGTGCCGCGAACACGCCATCCCCTGCGACAGCTTCCAACTCTCCTCCGGCTACACCAGCATCAACGGCAAACGCTACGTCTTTAACTGGAACCGCGACAAAATCCCCGACCCGCGCGCGCTCGCCCAAACCTTCCGCGATGCGGGCATCCGCCTGGCCGCCAACATCAAACCCTGCCTGCTGCACGACCACCCGCGTTACCGCGAAGCCGCCGCAAAAAACCTCTTCGTACAAGACAGCGACAGCGGCGCGCCAGAAACCTCCATGTTCTGGGATGCCGAAGGCTCACACCTCGACTTCACCAACCCGGCGACCGGACAATGGTGGCGCGACAACGTCAAGGCACAACTGCTCGACATTGGTATCTGTTCAACCTGGAACGACAACAACGAATACGAAATCTGGGACGGCGACGCACGCTGCCACGGCTTCGGCACACCCATCGCCATCCGCCACATCCGCCCGCTGATGCCGCTCCTCATGATGCAAAACTCCTGGCGGGCGCAGCGCGAACACAACCCGCACGAACGCCCCTACCTCATCTCGCGCAGCGGCTGCCCCGGCCTGCAACGCTACGTCCAGACCTGGAGCGGCGACAACCGCACCAGCTGGCACACCCTCAAATGGAACATCCGCATGGCCATCGGCATGAGCCTCTCCGGGATGTACCACATCGGCCACGACATCGGCGGCTTCGCCGGGCCCAAACCCGACGCCGAACTCCTCCTGCGCTGGATACAAAGCGCGCTGCTCCTGCCGCGCTTCACCATCCACTCCTGGAACGACGACCACAGCGTCAACGAACCGTGGATGTACCCGCAGATTACCGCTGCCGTGCGCGACGCCATCCGCCTGCGTTACCGCCTCATCCCGCACCTCTACACCCTGCTGTGGCAGGCGGCGACCTAGGACGAAGCCATCGTCCGCCCGACCTTCCTCGACCACGAACACGACGCGCGCACCTACGCCGACACGGACGACTACCTGATCGGCCGCGACCTCCTCGTCAGCCCCGTCACCGCCCCCGGCGTGCGCGCACGCGACATCTACCTGCCGGACAACACCCTCGGCTGGTACGACTACCACAGCGGGCAATATTACAGCGGCGGGCAGACCGTACAGCGCGCCGCGCCACTCGAACAACTGCCGCTCTACGTCCGTGCGGGCAGCATCATCGCCGAAGGCAGCCTGATGCACGCCGACAGCGCCGACGCCGACACCGAGCGCACCCTGCGCCTCTATCCCGCCAAAGGCAACGAAAAAAGCGAAGGCACCCTCTACGACGACAACGGCACTGCGACAAACGGCGAACACTGGCAACTGCACTGGCGCCTGCACGGCCACGGCGACGAACTCTACCTGCGCCTCAATGCCAGCGGCGACTACCAACCCGCCTACCTCGACAACCTGCGCGTCACCCTGCCGCCGAATGAGACCCGCCGCCTCATCATCAGCGGCAACCTCGACGTGCAGCAGACCTGAAATGCAGAGCGGGTTTCAGCCCGCCAGAAGCTCCCCCTGGCAACCACGCCGCTTGACGGGCGACAAACGTAGGGTGGGCTTTAGCCCACCGCAAACCTGCATCATTTTGAACTAAAGGAAAGATATGGAATATAAAATTGACATATACGATGCTAACGAATTAAAAAATTGTCGCTTTGCATTAGGAAAGTCGTCTGAAAATAGTTTATTTATTTTTGGACTAAACCCAAGTACTGCTGACAATAATAATCCTGATCAAACAATAATGAAGATTATGGGATTTGCAGAGTAGAATGGATATACTGGTTTTGTTATGTTAAATTTATATCCGCGACGGACAACTCAACCTGAGAACTTAGATAAATCTGCTGATAAAGATGTAATCATCGATAATGAACGCGTTATTTTAGAACAGGTTTCTAAACAAAAAAATCCTAATATCCTGTTGGCTTGGGGGAATAAAATCTACACAAGAGAATATTTTATAGAATGCATAAATAGAATATACAATTTATTGACTTCTAAAATCTATCAAATTAATTGGTGGAGAATTGGTGACCTAACCCAAAGTGGACAGCCAAGACATCCTTCACGAGCCCCTTATCAAGATTTTCAAAAAATGGATATGGAAACCTACTTTAAGACTCTTAATTATGCAGATTGCAACAAACGAGAACCCCGCCAAGCGAGATAAAACCTGGGTTCCTGAAACCCTATTGAGCGGCACAACCACTGGATTTACCGACTGGCACAAAAAAATCTCTTCCCCAGCTTGTGGGGGAAGGTGTCTGAAGGGCAGGGGATAAAAACAAACTGTGCAGCGGCAACAATACACAACGGACATGAACAACGAAAAACTACTCACCCATGAAGAACTGATGGCACAGCTACTGAAAAATCCGGCAGTCCGGACAGAAGTTGAGCGCCTGAACCGGGAAGAATACGCCGCACTTGACCAGAAACTGGCAGCCCACCGCACAAAAACATAAACCCACCAAACGTACACAGAAATCCGCTTATTCCGCCTGATATGGTTTGTCCTGCGGACGAATGCCCTCTCCCCCGTCCCCTCCCCCCACGGGGGAGGGGACGGGGGGTTACTGGGGCACACGCGGTATCAATGGCCTCCATTGACGCAGGTCCTCCATTTACGCCTGACCTGCAGCGGATATTCCGCCCGATAGCCGCTACCTGATCCATTTACATACACCTTTCCCGCTATCGTGTATGTAAACAGACACCATCGCCCAAAACCATTATTTTGACAACACCACTCTAATCCCATGAAAACCCTCGCACTTATCGGCGAATGTATGATTGAGCTGAACGGCGAGCCGTTCGGTACCATGCGCCAAACCTATGGCGGCGACAGCCTCAACACCGCCACCTACCTCGCCCGCGTCGCCCCGCCCGATGCCGTTCGCGTCCACTACCTCACCGCGCTCGGCGACGACCCGCTCAGCCGTGGCATGAAAGCGCGCTGGCAGGCCGACGGCATCGACACCTGCCACGTCTTGACCGACCCGGCGCGCCAACCCGGTCTCTACCTCATCCAACTCGACGCTGCGGGCGAGCGCACCTTCCTCTACTGGCGCAACCAGTCGGCGGCACGCTACCTGCTGCAACACCCCGGCTGGCTGCAGCTTGACGCCGCCCTCGAACACTTTGACGCCATCTATTTGAGCGGCATCAGCCTCGCCATCCTGCCGCCCGCCGACCGCGAGCGCCTCACCGACCGCCTTGCCGCCTGCGCCGCCCAAGGCGTACAAATCCTCTTTGACGGCAACTACCGCCCGGCGCTGTGGCAGAGCCGTGACGAGACCCGCGCCGCCTACGCCCGCCTCTTGCCGCACGTCCACCTGGCGCTGATGACCGACGACGACGAACGCGCGCTGTGGGACGACGCCGACATAGAAGCCACCATCGCCGCCTACAAACGGCAGGCGTCAAAAACATCATCATCAAACGCGGCGCAGAAGGCGCGCTGTACGCAGCAGGCGACGAGCGCATTGCGGTCAAGGGCGAAACCGTCGCGCGCGTGGTGGACACCACCTCGGCCGGCGACGCCTTCAACGCCGGTTTCCTCGCCCGCTACCTGCAAGGCGCGGATGCGGCGGAATGCTGCCGCGCGGGCAACCGTCTCGCCGCCACCGTCATCCGGCACAAAGGCGCGATTATTCCGGCGGAATACTGCCGCCTGGAAAATTAGGGGGTATTTGCAATTTAAAAAATCCCCCTCCCCCACAGGGGGGAGGGTTAGGGTGGGGGCAGCAGACAACAGCTCGGCAGGTTTGGAATTTTGTCGGGTTGCCGTGCAAGTTATAGTTTGGAAGGAAGTCTATTCCGTCCAGCCGCCGCCGAGCGCTTTGTAGAGCGCGATGAGGGTTTGCGCTTGCGCCAGTTGGCTGCGCAGCTGGTTTTCTGCCGCCTGGTTGGCGGATAGGCGCGCGCTGAGGGCGTCGGCGAGGGTTTTGTTGCCGTAGCGGTAGAGTTTTTCGGCATCCGTCGCCTGTTTTTCGGCCTCGTCACGCGCCTGGGCGAGCAGGCGGGTTTGGCTGGCGAGTGCGTCGCTCGCCTGGTAGGCGTTATCGACGTCGGCCAAGGCTTGCAGCAGGGTTTGGTCGTATTGCAAGAGCGCGGTTTTGAGGCGGGCGTCGGCGGCGTCAATGTTTGCCTGGACGCGGCCATTGGTGAACAGCGGCACTTGCAGGCTGGCGCCCAGGAGGTCAAGCAGGCCTTTTTGGGTGTCGTGGCTGTCGATGTTGAGCATTCCCTGGCCGAGGAAGTTGAGGGTGAGGCGCGGGTAGAGGTCGGCTTTGGCGCTGGCGACTTGTGCGGCACGGGCGTTGATTTCGGCGGCGCGGGCGCGCAGGTCGGGGCGGCGCTCTATCAGGCCTTGCGGGGTTTGGCCGGAGGGCGCTGCGGGCGGGTGGTTCAGCGCGTCGGCAGTGCTTGCGGGCAGGTGGTAGCCCTGCGGGGTTTTGCCCAGGAGGACGGCGATTTTGCGGATTTGCGCGGCGCGTTCGGCTTCGAGGGTGCTGCGCGCGGCACGGGCGGCGGTCAGGTGGCTTTGTGCTTCGGTTTTTTCATATGCGGTGGTGTGCCCGGCGCGGTAGCGGGCATCCACGTAATGCGCGAGTTTTTCTAGGGTGGCGATGTTGGCGTCGGCGAGCTGTTGTCGCGCCTCTATCGCGCGCGCTTGCAGGTAGGCGTCGGCAACGGCGGCGCTGATTTGGAGTTGCGCGGCGTGGGTTTGTTCGGCGCTGGCGAGGGCGGCGTAGCGCGCGGCGTCGGCGTCGCTTTGTTTTTGGCCGAAGAGGTCGGCTTCCCATTTGGCGCTGAGGTTGGTGGCCAGCACGGTTTTGTGGGTGTTGATTTTGTCGCTGCGCGCCAGCGGGGTGCCGCCAAGCGGGTTGTCGAGGTCGGCGTCAAGGTGGCCGGCGTTCACGCCAAGGCCGATGGTCGCGCCCCGGTCGGCGTCGGCAAGGTTGGCGGTCGCCTGGGCTTCTTTGAGGCGGCTGCGGGCGATGGCGATGTCGGGGTTGTTCGTCAGCGCTTCGGTGATGAGCTGGTTGAGGACGGGGTCGTGCCACGCTTGCCACCAGCGGCGGATGTCGGTGTTGTCGGCGCGTGCCGGGGCGGCGTGGTCGTAGGCGGCGGGGAGGGTGATGGCGCTGCGGTGTTCGATGGTGGTGCTTTGGCAGGCGGTGAGCAGGGCGGCGAGGGTGATGAGGGTGAGGGTTTGTGATTTCATGGCGGGTTCCTTGGGTTTGGGGTTTTACATACAGGTTGAGCGCTTAGGTGTATGTATGTGGGGAATGTTTGTCGGGTGTCGTTTGGGCATCGGAGATGGTAATTCTGTCGCTACCCCCACCCCATCCCTCCCCCGCTGCGGGTGCTGGCGCACCCTGCGAGGGAGGGGGTGATTCGGCGGGAGATTGGGCAGCGGTTGGCGAATAGCTTGCGGGTTGGTGGGTCAAGACCCACCCTACAGGGAGGGGCTTATTTTTCATCCCTGTGTCTCCAGCATTTTGCGGAAGCGGACGAGGGCGAGGCCGAGGAAGAGCAGGCCGGTCGCGCCCATGTTCAGCAGTTGTGGCCAGAGTTCGTGCAGGTCGGCGCCACGGAAGATGATGCTTTGGTTGTAGATGGCGTATTGGGTGCTGGGCCAGTATTCGCTGATGGCGCGCGCCAGCTCCGGCATATTGCTGCGCGAGGTGGTCGCACCGGAGAAGAGGTTCATGATGATGAATAGCGGCAGCATCAGCAGGCTGTATTGTTGCAGGCTCGGCGTCAGGGTGGCGATCATGATGGCGAGTGAGGCGATGGAGAAGAGGTAGGTTGCAGCCCCCAGCAGGTGGTTGGTGAGGGTGCCGTTGATGGGGACGCCGAGCAGGCCGTGCACCACGCCGAGCAGCGAGAGGGTGGAGGCGACGAGGATGACGAGGCCGTTGGCGAGGATTTTGGCGAGCATGATTTCGCTGGCGGTGACGGGCATGACGAGGAGGTGTTCGATGGTGCCGTGTTCGCGTTCGCGGATGACCGCCGCGCCGACGAGCAGCAGCAGCAGTAGCAGGATGGCGTTGCCCAGCGCGGTCACGGGCATTTGGTAGGCGTTTTCGGCGTTGGGGTTGTAGCGGGTGCGGATGACGGGGTTCACCAGCGTTGTCGTCGCCGGGGTTTTGAGGGTTTCGCGGGTTTCTTGTGCGAGGATTTGTGCGAGGTAGGCGCTGCCGATGCCGCCCTGGTTCATGCGGGTGGCGTCGATGTTGTTGAGGATTTCGGGCGAGCGGCCTTGCAGCAGGTCGCGTTCAAAGTGTGGCGGGATTTCGAGGATGAAGACGTAGTCGCCCCGGTTCATCGCCGCGTCCGCCTCACTGCGGTCGATGGCGGCCGGGGTACGGAAGTAGGGCGGGCGGATGGCGTCCGCGAGGCGGCGCGAGAGGGGTGAGTGGTCTTCGTCGATGATGGCGACGGCGGCGTTCCTGATGTCGGTGTTGCTCTGCGACATGGCAATCACCATGCCGGTGAACATATAGGTGATGAGGATGAGCAGGATGGGGTCGGCGAACAGGCTGCGCAGTTCTTTGCCGATGAGGGTCAGCAGGTTGCGGGTCATTTAGCGTTCCTGTTTTTTGAGGTTTAGGGTGGCAAGCGCGAGCAGGAGCAGGTAGTAGCTGCCGAGGATGAGTTGTTCGCGGATGAGTTCGGAGTAGCCGAGGCCTTTGGTGAAGGTGCCGGTGGTGAGGTTGGCGTACCACGCCGACGGCAGGATTTTGCCCATGATGTAGGCGCCGCCTTGCAGCGAGGAGACGGGGACGAGGAAGCCGGAGAAGCTCATCGCGGGCATGACGGTGCCGACGGCGGTGATGAAGATGGCCGCGACTTGCGAGCGGGTGAAGCAGGAGACGAGCAGGCCGGTGGCGGTGGTGGTGCAGCTCATGAGGAAGGTGCCGCTGATGAGGGCGGCGGCGGAGCCGTTGAGCGGCACGCCGAACCAGTAGCGCATCATGAGGTAGAGGATGAGGAAGCTGGTCATGGCGGCGGCGAGGTAGGGCAGTTGTTTGCCGAGGAGGAATTGCAGGCGGCTGGCGGGCGAGGCGTAGAAATTGGCAATTGAGCCGATTTCGCGTTCGCGCACGACGCCGACCGCCGCCATCATCGCCGGAAAGAGCGACAGCGCCAGCATCAGCACGCCGGGGGCGATGGCGAGGATGCTTTTGAAGTCGGGGTTGTAGCGGTAGCGCGGCACCATGCGGGCGGCGTCCGGCGGCAGGGCGATGCCGTGCGCGCGTGCCTGGTCGCGGGCGTAGTCGCCGAGGATGCTGATGATGTAGCCGTTGAGGCTGGCGGCGTTGAAGGATTCGGCGCCGTCGAGGTAGAAGCCGAGTTCGGGGCGGTCGCCGCGCAAGAGATCGCGGCCAAAGCCGGGCGGGATGTCTATCACCATTTTCGCGGTGCTGCTTTCCAGCGCGGTGTCAATGTCGGCGTCGGTGGCGAGCGGCGGCAGCGCGCGGAAGTTGGCCGAGCCGCTGAAGTATTCGGTGATGGCGCGGCTCTCCGCGCTCTGGTCGTGGTCGCGCACGGCGAAGGCGAGTTGGCCGACGTCAAAGGAGACGCCCCAGGTGACGGCGGTCATGAGGATGACCGGGCCAAAGAGGGCGAAGAAGGTGCGGACGTGGTCGCGCAGGAGTTCTTTGCCTTCGCGGATGGCGAAGGTGCGGATGGTGGCGAGCCAGGTGAGGGGGGATGCGGCGCGGCTTGGTTTGCTGCCCCCACCCCAACCCTCCCCCACAGGGGGAGGGGGCAGATCGGTGGGGGATAGGGTGGTGGTTGGCGTATGGTCTATGGTGATGGCGGGCGGTTCGGCATCGTTGTTTGATGAATCCAAAGCGTCTTTTCCCACGGAAAGACTCCCTCCCTCGCAGGACGCGCCAGCGTCCGCAGCGGGGGAGGGTTGGGGTGGGGGTAGCGATGATGATGTTTCAGCAGATGCGCTTTCTTCCACCGTAAGGCTCCCTCCCCCCGTGGGGGATTGGGACAGCTCGCGCGTAGTGCGAGAAAGTTGGGGTGGGGTTACTGGCGGTACGCTGGTGAGTGTTTCGTCCGCCGTGTCGTAGGTTGGGCATCTATGCCCGACGTTTTCGATGTCGGCCATAAATGGCCGATCTACGTCGGTGGATGAATCAGTGTCGGTAATAGTCGTGAGTTCGCTTGTCCCCCCCCCCCCCCCCCCCCCCCCCCCCCC
>ERZ772924.1185-NODE-1185-length-12420-cov-8.726890_pt1 | contig 12420 bp, 10 predicted proteins | sample MGYA00512116_ERZ772924 | MGnify/ENA primary metagenome ERZ772924 (study PRJEB29015, sample SAMEA2737920) | human oral metagenome | biome: human oral; feature: human-associated habitat; material: dental | place: China | collected 2134 ...
CACCGAGACCGACCTGCGCGGCCCGATGCGCGCCGGGGCCGACGACGACGAGCTCGGCCCCCATCTCGGCGGCGAGGGCGGTCACGTCGGAGGCGGAGGAGGGGTCGGCCTTGAAGGTCGTGGCGATCTCGGCGATGCCGGGGTTGCCGGGGACGACGACGAGTTCGGTGGTGGCAGGGTCAGCGACGAGGGCGCGGGCCAGGGCGTGCTCGCGCGCGCCGGAACCCAGAAGCAGGATCTTCACGGCGCCAGCCTAGATGATGAATGCCGCATCCCCCCTCCGACCCGGGAATTGCAGCGCGTCCGATACCGATGGCCCGGGGCCGTCGGCGATGGGGACGCCTTGAGCGGGAGCCCGACCGGAAGAACGTCCCGGGGCCGTCGACGATGGGCGGGCGGGTCCGGCGGGCGGCACCCCGCACCCGCCCGGCAGGCCCCCATGGGGAGATCGACCCTGACGAATCCGCGCGATGGCGCCATATGCTGGGGCGAGCAGATCGGCCGACAGGAGACGGAGGAGAGACGTGAACCGCACCGTGAACCCCGAGGCGCAGGTGGCCGACCGCGTGGCCTCACTCCTGGGCACAACGCTCACTGAGGAGGGCGTGCACCGTTTCCTGCTCGACGCCGCCGACATCCTGGGCACCGAGTCCTTCGCCGCCTACGGTCCGGAGCTCTTCTTCCGCTGGGCATGCGGAGACCGTTATGTTGAGGTCGTGCCGGATCCCTCGTCCTCGGATGAGGGATGTTCCCTGTACGTCATGTCTTTCGACCGCGAACGGGCTATCGACATTGCCGAGTACAAATGGTTCGATAACGACTTTGATGATTGGTACTATGTGTGGGCGGCGGAGCTCGGAAGTTCCAGGTTCAACGACTGGTGGCCCGGCACTCATTACGCGGTCACCTGGGAGATGTTCGACCAGACCATCGCATTCATCCTCCAGGCCCTGCCCGACAACCTGGCACTCATACCGCCGCAGTGGCGCCGTCCTCTTACTCTCCGCTGGGACATGGGAGCCTCGGGCCTGGGCCTCGTCTCCTTCACCGGTACGGTCGAGGGCATCACGGTCACCGTCGAGTCCAGCGGGGAGAAGGTGCTCATCCCCCGAGCACTCCTGGAGAGTCAGGTGAAGATGGGCGACGTCGTCGCCGGCCTCGCCGGGGGGCGGCCTCTGGCGGATATCCGCTTCGCCGGCTCCGAGGGCTTCGGCGACGCCCTCTATCAAGCGTTGTACGTGGCGACCCCCAGCGGGAACGAGTCCGGTTGGGACAAGGACGTCGTCGAGTCCCTTATCCAGGAGCACGAGGAGGGGCGCCCTCGAGCGGCCATGACGATGGAGGACCTCCGGCAGCTGGCCGCAGCACCTGCGGCCGCGCCATCGGACGCCACTGTTGATGAACCCGAGCAGTCTCAGCCACGCCAGACGACTGTGCCGATGAGGATCGGCCTGTCCATCCCCGCTGTCCTCCACGTCGTCGAGCAGGTCATCGCGGGCGCCGCCATGGAGGATGTTCTGACGCGGCTCGGCGGGCAGCCGGGATTGCGGTGGGATGAGCCGGTTCTGAGAGGAGATGGTTGGTTCGCGAGTCCTTCCCCGAAAGGCGCAGGCTGGGAGATCGAGGTGGTCACCGACCCGAAGGAGGATGAGGGGAATCTGTGCTTCGATAAGCATCACGTTCCGTGCTTCGATAAGCGTCACGTGGCCGACTACGCCTGGCGGATCGCCCAGGCCCTGGAGCAGCGCTACGGGCCGCCGTACGGAATGATCACCAAAAACAACGGATTCCTCAAGCGCCTGTTCCAGGTCGGAGACCACGGCGTCGAGGTGGAGGGCGGCTTCGACACTGTGACGGTCGAGATCGGCTCCTTCGAGACGCTCGCCCAAAACTGGTGCGCGTGGACTCTTCGCATTTGAGGGTGCGGCACCCCGCTCCTGCCCGGCAGGCCCCCATGGGGAGATCGACCCTGATGAATCCGCACGACGGGGTCATATGCCGGGGCGAGCAGATCGGCGAAGCAGCAGACGGAGGAGAGACGTGAACCGCACCGCGAACCCCGAGGTGGAGATGGCCGACCGCGTGGCCGCCCTGATGGGCACCACCCTGACCGAGGCCGACGTTCACCGTTTCCTGCTCGACGCCGCCGGCCTCCTGGGCACCGAGTCCTTCGCCGCGTACGGGCCCGACTTGCGCTTCCGCTGGCGGCTCGGGGAGCGGGTCGTCGAGATCGAACCGGACTACGGCTCTCTGACTGGCGAATTATCCTTGCGCGTGGACTCCTTCAACCCCGAGTACCCCATTGATAACGAGTATCGGAGCTTCGAGTGGGTCGACGCCGCGGACTACCCGTACCTGTGGACGGTGGAACTGGGAAGGACCCCGTTCAACGACTGGGAACCCGGTGAGGCCTACATCGTCAACTGGGACATGTTCGAGAAGACCATGGCAAAGGTTCTCGGAGGTCTTCCCGGCAACCTGGCCCTCATGCCACCGCAATGGCGCCGCCCTCTTACTCTCCGCTGGGACATGGGCGCCTCGGGCCTGGGTCTCGTCTCCTTCACCGCCACGATCGAGGGCCTCACGGTCACCGTCGAGTCCACCGGGGAGCAGGTGCTCATCCCCCGCGGTCTCCTCGGCAGCGAGCGAAGCCGGATCAGCATGCGCGACGTCGTCGTCGGCCTGGCCGGTGGGCGCCCTCTCATGGATATCCGCTTCGCCGGCTCCGAGGGCTTCGGCGACTACGGCCTTCTCGCCGTCAGCCCCAGCGGGGACGAGGACGATATGGACAAGGACGACGTCGAGTTCCTTCTGGAGGATCGGGGACGGGACGAACCCGGGCGCGCGATGACGATGGATGAACTTCGCAGGCTCGCCGCTTCTACTCCCACCCCCACCGGTCCCGACCGGCCGCTGGTGAACTGGCAGGTGATACCGATGCGAATCGGCCTGACCATTCCCCAGATCCTCTCCATCGTCGAGCAGGAGTACAACCGCGAGTGGAACAAGATGTTCCGCATGATCGACAGCACACCCTTAGGCTCTGCGAGTATCGCGCAGGCACACCGCGCAACGCTCACCTCGGGCGAGGAGGTTGTCATCAAGGTACAGCGCCCCGGCATCCACGATGTCATGCGCATGGACCTCACGCTCATGAAGCGTGCCGCCACCATCATCCGACTTGTCAACCGCGACAATAATGTGGTGGCCTTCCGCACCCTCATGGACGAGATGTGGAACATCGCAAAGCAGGAGATGGACTTTCTCATTGAGGCGGGACATATCGAGGAGTTTGCACATCTCAACCGTGAGAATCCGTTCATCTCCTGCCCGCGCGTGCTGCGCGACCTCTCCACCCAGCACATCCTCGTCATGGAGTACATCGACGGTATTCCGCTCGACCGGACCGACGCACTGCACGCGGCGGGCATCAACGTCACGCAGATCGGACGCCGCCTCGGCGAAAACTACGCGAAGCAGATCATCGAGGACGGATTCTTTCACGGCGATCCGCACCCCGGTAACATCCGTGTCCGAAACGGTACGATTGTCTGGCTCGACCTTGGCATGATGGGACGTCTCAGCAACCGTGACCGCACGGCTCTGCGCCGTGCAATTTTGGCGCTTGCAACGCATGACACCTTCGAGATGAAGGCCGCCGTCCTCGCACTCGGCATTGCCAAGGGGCGCATCAACCACGCCCAGCTCTATCAGGATATTGATGTCATGATGGAGCAGTACGGTTCCCTCGATTTCAGCGATGTGCACATGGGTGTACTGACGAATCAAATTCTCGGCATCCTGCGCATGCACCACATTGGCTGCCCCAGCGGACTCGCCATGTTTGCACGCGGTGTCATGACTGTGGAGATCGTCATGCGCCGCTGCGCTCCAGATGTCAGCTTCCTCGAGATCTTTGCGCGCAGCCTCTCCTTGGGGTTCGTTCAGGGAATGACATGGCGCGAGGGACTTACGAAAGCACGGCAGGAGAGCATCATGCTCCTGCGCAAATCCGTCCAGATTCCCGAGCAGTTTGCCGATCTCCTCAAGATGACACTCGGCGGTCAGGCAAAGCTGAACATCGACCTCACAGGCTCGGAGGAGCCCGTCCAACGCCTCGACAAGATGATTAACAAACTTATTATCGCCCTCCTGTGCGCGGCTCTCCTCATTGCCTCGAGCACCATCTGTACGACGGATATGAAACCGCAGATCGGCGGCATCCCCTTTCTTGGCATCCTCGGCTATCTCATTGCATTCATTCTGAGTCTCCGGCTCATCTGGGACATTCATAAGGGAGTGTAGAGCATGCGCGGTATACGTGGCGCCATCACGGTCGGGCGCAACGATAAAGAAGAAATCTGGCAGGCAGCGCAGGAACTCGTCAGCGAACTGCTGCGCACGAATGATATCACCGCCGAGGATATTGGTGCGGCGATCTTCAGCGTGACCGAAGATCTGACGGCGGCATTCCCCACGGCGGGTGTGCGCCGCATTGCGGGTTTCGATCTCGTCCCGCTCTTTGACGCGCGCCAATGCGCCATCGACGACAGCCTCCCGCGCTGCATCCGCGTCCTTCTCCTCGTCAACACGGATGCGGCACAGGACAGTATCCATCATGTCTACCTGCGCGCGGCGGCAAATCTGCGCCCCGATCTCGAGGGATAACGATACACAAAAGCCGAAGGTGAGAAATCTCACCTTCGGCTTTTGTATGCGTATCTTTTTGCACCGTTTCTGTTTCTTCGTCGCCATCCTTCCCGCAGGTATGATCATATAAATTATAGTATCTCTCTGTGGGACTTCATAGATTGATTTACTTCCTTAATGATGATAAATGCTTATGTTCGACTCACGGACTTATGTCGATTCCGCACGCTGCCCGCATGTTCGTTACACATGCGCTCCCATGCCTCTTCTGGAATATCGCTGACCTCGCCGATTGATTTCGCCAACGCGTAGATCTTCATAACCTCCTCCCCCGCTTCGAGCAACGCAACTGCCGCTTCCAGCGTCGGTCCCACCGTGAGGCACCCGTGATTCGCCAGAAGCACAAGATCGCGGTTCGCCATCGCGTCTGCGATCCCCGCTGCAATCGCAGCCGTTCCCAGTTGTCCGTACGGCAGACAGGGGATATCCTCGAACAGGAGTCCAAACGTTGTGGAACAACGCAGACGAATCGATTGATTGCAGAAAGCAAACGCCGTGAGATGCGGCGCATGTGTATGCACCGCAGCATTACAATCGGGACGCGCTCGGAGAGCCGCCCGGTGCAGAAGGTACTCACTGGAATACTTACAGTTCCCGCCGATCTGCTCATCTCCATTCATCACGGCGATCATCTCCGGCGTGAGCAGGGATTTTCTCTTCCCCGAGGGCGTGATGTAGAGTTTTCCCGTCTCTCGGTCAAGTATGGAGATGTTGCCTTCCAACGAATTGACCAGACCTTTCTTATCCAAAAGTTTTGCATAAAATACAATCTCTTCTTCTTTCGTCATAAGCGCCCCCGCAATCATATATTAGGCGATGCCCTTGCCATTCCGCGCAGATATTTTCCTGTCTCTTCATCCATATCCAAAAAAGAACGTAGAAGCTTATTGCTCCTACGCTCAATTTGATGCAGCCTGTATCAGCGCTGACGCATCCATGCAGGAATGTCGATGATATCCGTGCCGCCGGTTCCGGAATTCGGCTCGACAACATTCATCCGACGATTGTTTCCGACGTTGCCCATATTCGGTGGAACAATCGCCGCTGCCGGGCGTGCCTGTGCCTTCGGTTGCGTCGGCTGTGCATTTGTTTTCGGTGCGGATGCGCCGCCGCTTATGCCGGGCATGGAGATCCAGTCTGCCACAAAACCTGTATTCGCATCTGCAGAGGGTGCCGTGCTGTCCATAAGACCGAACCCCGTCGCCACAACGGTGACACGCACGGTGTCTTCGAGGTTTTCATCCACACCGATGCCCCAGATGATATTGGGCTGACTCACGTTCGTCGCACTCATAATCATGCTGTTCAGCCACTCGGATGCCTCCGTGACTTCAAGCATGCTAAGTGTCTTGGAACCCGTGAAGTTCATAATGACGGAGGTCGCACCCTCAATGCTCGTTTCGAGCAAAGGCGACTCAATTGCCGCCTTTGCCGCCGTGACCGACGCACCCTCACCGCGCCCCTCGCCGATGCCCATGATCGCCGCGCCGCCATTCTCCATAGTCGTCTTGACATCCGCAAAGTCAAGGTTGACGACACCTTGATTTGTAATGAGGTCGGTGATGCCCTTGACACCCTGCCAGAGTACGTTATCCACCTTGCTGAATGCCTCGGTGACCGGAGTGCTCTTGTCGATGATCTTCATAAGGCGATCGTTCGGAATGGTGATGATGGTATCGACGTGCTGCTGCAGATTCGCGATGCCGGTCTCCGCATTGCGCGCACGCGCCATCCCCTCATAGGAAAAGGGGCGCGTCACAACGGCGACGGTCAGTGCACCCATTTCGCGTGCGCACTCCGCCACCACAGGCGCCGCCCCCGTCCCCGTACCGCCGCCCATGCCTGCGGTAATAAAGACCATATCCGCTCCGCGCAGCGCCTCCACAATCTTTTCACGGCTCTCGGTCGCTGCCGCCTCGCCGATCTCGGGACGCGCACCTGCACCGAGTCCACGCGTGCGCTTCTCACCGATCTGAATGCGGAGTGCCGCCTTCGACTGCAGGAGTGCCTGTGCGTCCGTATTGATCGCAACGAACTCAACGCCCTGCAGACCGGAGTCGATCATATTATTTACTGCATTACCGCCGCCGCCGCCCACACCGACAACGATGATCTTTGCGAGTTCTTCAAAGTTATCATCCATTTCGAACACAGGTTCAGCCTCCATATTTTGTCTGTATCATGTTCTTCTATCAATAAATTATAATTGTCCTCGCATATTCTACCATGAAATTATCTATATTTCCATAGCAAGAAAAATTTTTACACTCCTTTAGGAATCGCCAGATTTATCCCGTTTCCTATACTGCCGCCCTCTCTGCCACAGATAAATGGTGAGCAGCAGGACGCCCGTCCATGCCGCTGTCCCTACTGCATTTCCCACGGTGCTGTGTGAAAGCGGCGCCCCCATTCCAATGAGGGAAAGCAGGGCAAAGACGGCGGGCAACATCCATACGTCTGCAGCGGAGCGCGTTTCGGTCAAGAGAACAGGTGGGATTTCCTTTTTGCGTCGGCTGCGCTGCACCCACCCAACGAAGCCGCTCACAATGACAATGATGGTCAGGAGGTCGAGTGCTGCCCAGAGGATTTTGAGCGGCATAGTCTCATGGTTCCGCGTGTGGAACGGGCGCAGTGCGTCACACAGCCGAATCCAGCCCGGAAGGGGCTGCGTGATATGCGTCAGTCCCTCCTCCGTACGGATGAGGTACACCTCCTGCCCGCGAGACATCGAGGGACGCGTCTCATCTGTCAGCGTCATAACGGCTGGCGCGTCCTCGTCAGCCGCTGCAAGATAAAGGAGATCCTGATTCTGGAAATGCGTCTGGGCGTAGACGATCATCTCCTCATATCCGACGGGCTCCTCGTTCCAGATGTCCAGAGGGAGTTCCGCCTCCACATCTGCCCGATAGCTGCCATATCCGATGATATAGACGGCAATCGCTATGCCACTGAGGGTCATGAGCGCCGCCCATACCGCAGTGATCATGCCGAGAAAATTGTGCCAGTCGAAAAAATTCCCCGCAGATGTGCCACCGCGCGTCCCACCGAAGAGACGCCGCCGCATAAAAGACGGATAGAGCAGAATACCACCCACGACAGAAAGAAGGGAGAGAATACACATGACCGTGAGAACAATCAGCCCGACGTAGCCCATCGACATTCTCAGATGCAGATCGTGCATTGTCCACATAAAGGCGGCGAGCATCGGAGATTTGACATACGAGCTGCGCCACGGTACGATCTCACCGCTTTCGGGCGCATAGGCGAGACGCGCTCTGCGCATGTTGCCATGGTCGCCCTGCCATGTAAGGCTGTATAAAAGTACGCCGCGCTCGGCGTAGGCTGCAATCGCATCCACCCTGCATCCCGGCATCTCCACCGCAAGCCGTGTAAGACCCGCCGCCGCCCCGCTCCATAGTTCCTGATAGGAGCGTTCGCCGAAATTCGGCCGCTCATCGACCTCATTCCAACGATAGGCATCCCCACTGAAGATCAACGGCAGCCCCGTCAGGCAGAGCAGCAGAAAGAATACACCGCAGATTGCACTGATCCAGCGGTGAAGACGATAGAATATTTTCATGAGATGATCCTTTGCAATACAAACACTTGTGAAATTGCTGCAACATTCATATCGAAGCATTCTTACGGATTGTAAACAACAAATGAAGGGACTGCTGTACGAAGATGAAAATTTCTTTGTACAGCAGTCCCTTCAGAACAAACGCAATTTTTTAGAATGAGCAGGTCGTACCGAAGGTATAGGTTCTCTCGTTCGCCGCTTCACCCGCATAGTATTTGCGGTTGAGGAGATTCTCTATGCCGAACTGCAGTTTAATATTCTCGTTTATTTTGTAATTGAGATACAGGTTGGTCACAAAGAAGCTGTCCTCCGATCCATATTCCCCCGTGACCGCGTCCACCTGCTGTCGTGCAGCAATGTACTGTGCGTCCAGAGTGCCATTAAAACGATCACGGTTGTACTCAATGCCGAATCGCATCATATACTTCGGCAGGTACCAGTCACGCTCGGTCGTTCCGCCATACGTATCCTCGCCGGACTCAAAGGTACAGTTGAAGTACGTTCGCCAGTCGCGATGGAAACGGTGCTTCAACTCAAATTCCGCGCCCTTGATCATTGATTCATTTATATTATAGTATGCGCGCACGCGATCCCTCGTCGCAATCGCAATTTTATCCGCAGTATCCACACGGAAGAGCGTGAGACCATAGGAGGTATCCTTGTTGATCTTCTGCTTTATTCCAAGCTCAAGTGTGCGGGAGATTTCCGGGGTCAAATTCGGATTTGCCTGGATGGAGCGCGCACTGTCCCCCGCACGACGATACAGCCGATAAATCGATGGTGGATTAAAGGACTTCCCATAGCTCACATAGAGCATCATATCTTTCTGCGGCTCGTAGCTAACTGCCAGCTTCGGACTCCACGCATGGAACGATGTATCTTCGTAGTCCTTGCGTACGGCATTGATATAGGAATAGCCATCCTTTTTGTCAAAGCGGTCATAGCGCATTCCGAGCTGCAGTTTCCAACGTGCGTCAAGTGCCAATTCATCCTGCACAAAGAGTGCGGTGGACATCACGGAGCCGCCGCTTTGCTGATACGGCGCAGCATAAACTGAACTCCAATCCTTCCAGTGCAGGAGATCGTATCTGCGATATCGCATCTTATCCTTCATCCATGAAAATCCGGCAAGCACGGTATTGTTCCCGGCCATCCACTTCTTTTGCAAATCTGCATTATAGTTCTTTGTCGGGTACTCTGCACGGTCTCCGGCTCCCGTCCAATCAATACTTGTTGGTCTATCAGCGCTGGAATACCCATCCTTCCATGCGTTGCTGTAGCCAATCCCCGCCTTGAAATCGTTCCTCGTATCCTCATAGCGCAGCTTGTGAATATCCTGCTCTCTCCTGCCGAGATAACCGAGGAAGTCATCGGGCGTGCCACTGATATAATTTCCGTTTGGTAGAAGCACGATGCCTGAAAAGGTGGGCTTACCGGCAGAATCACGGAAATAGGTGATGGGATCATGATAGGAATATTCATAGGAAGCGTGCAAATATGAATAGCCGAGTGAGCGGTTCTTGTCGAACGCATAGTTCAGATCGACATAGGTATTCTCGCTTTCCTTCTTCTTTGCACCCCGGCTTCCCACAATATAGTCGCCGGAGGACAGTTTCTTAAACGAGCCGGTTGCATCGGGTGTATAGCCTGTATCATACCACTCTTCCGCAGTGACGGCATGTCCGACCCATCCGTCCGAAGTACGCTTTTCATAGCCAACACGGAAGGAAATGTTTTTATCACCGCCCGTGACCTGAAGCCCGCGCTGCCACGTATTGTTGCTGCCGCGCAGCAGATCGACCTGCCCGTGAATCTGTTGCTGCTCGCCATCGCCGGGGGCTTGCGCCTTCTTCGAGATGATATTGATAACCCCTGCGACGGCGTGACCGCCGTAGAGGGAGGACGCGGCACCACGCACAATCTCAATGCGGTCAATATTAGCCAACGGAATGGAGTCCCAGTTCACGCCGCCGTCAAAGGCAGTATTGAGCATCTGTCCGTTATACATGACGAGAATATCTGCACCTGAAAAACCACGCAGCATGACACCATCCTTGACATCAGCCGTCGGCGAGACATAGATCCCCGCTTCCCTTGACAATGCCTCACGCAGACTGAACACATGTCGTTTTTCAAGCTCTCTTGAGGTAATGACAGTAACGTTGGCGGGAACTTTCATGAGAGGCTCTGTGAGACGCGTCGCTGTCACAATCGTCTCTCCAAGCTCATGATTGTTCGGTAATGCGCTGAGAGTGGTGTCCGTTCTGTTTTCCACCTTGTCAGACGATGTCGGTTCGTCAACGGAATTGCTTGCGGCTGCCCCCGCAAGTGAGGCATTGCTTCCCGTCAGCGCACAGAGAACCGCAAGTGTGAGACATTTCTTTTTCCATGGATTCATTTCGTGAGAGACTTCCTTTCTCCTCCTAAAAATACGACAGAGTTCATGACATAGAAACAGCCCCATTTCATCCAAACGAGAAACAGGGCTGAATATTTCACTGCATCATGACAAAAGCACAATACAAACGTACGCACCACAAAAATTCGATGTGTATAATCCCCTCCCCATCACTCGTAGGTCAATCGGTGATTCTAAATCAGGCAGTTCTCCTGGCTCCAGTTCATCATTTCTCTGCGCCTTCCCGGTTTCCCCAGTGGCATTTTGCAGAGGCACTCGCTGTTACAGTGGCGGGACCGCGTCGGCTTCAACCGACTTCCCTATTAAGTCTTGCGACACCTGACCGGACATTATGCTGTTTTAAAATGAAATGATCTCTTTCAAAGAAGAATACCACTCTGTGATATTCTTGTCAATTATATTATCGGAAACTTTCAGAACGAAATAGCGGTACAGAAAAGGCAGGAATGATTGTCTAATCTACTCCATGCCGTCCCGATAGTCCTTAAGCAGATGGCGGCGCAGGATGGCAAGGTTCTTGAAGATGCGGAAGCCGAATGCAAGTAAGGCGACGTAGTAAAGGTCAATGCCGAGGCGGTCACCGATAAAGACGAGCGCCGCTGCAAGCAGGGTATTGGAAAAAAAGCCCGTGACAAAGACATGCTTGTCAAAGCGTTCCGCAACGGCCGCTCTGAGACCGCCGAAAGCGGCATCAAGCGCGGCGACAAGTGCGACGGAAAAGAGTTTGGAATAGGCGAGCGGAATGACAATCGGACTGTTGTATCCGATGAGAAGTCCGATCACGAGGCTGATGAGAACGATATAGATCATTTGCTTCCCTCCTCGCGCTCTGTCGTCTCGCGCGCATAACTCTGACGTATGCTCCCGCGGTAGGGCGGAATATAGACATCGTCGCTCACCGTGATATTGAGCTGAATGCCCCAGACACTCAGAGTTTCGACCACGCCACCGCGCATCCGCAGCGAGTTCTCAAGCGATTTCTTGTCGCCGATGGCACGAATCTCAAACGGCGCGGACGAGCGCACATTGTTCACTGAGAGCGTCGGCCCTGCGCAGCGGATCTCGGAGATGCCCGTGAGGCGCTGCCCGTTGACGGAAATTGCCTCCGCACCTGCCGCGCGCAGTTCGTTGATAACACGCAAGAGATCATCGTCATGGATGACGTAGAGATTTGGATTTTCACCGCTCTTTACAGGTTTTGTACTGTCATCCATGCGCACGATCACGCCCTCCCCCTCAAGCGGCACGAGTGCGGCGCGGTAGCGCAGCATATCCTGATCCTCTTTGTTCTCTACGTCTGCGGCTGCCGCCTGCATCTTACGCAGCTCCTCGCCAAGTTCGTCGCGTTCGTGCTCGGTCTGGAGGAGGCGATCGGAGATCTCCTCGATGCGCTGCTGGGAAAGTGTTCCCTTTCCATCCTGCGCCGTGCGGAACTGCACGGCAACCATGAATCCGATCAATACGCAGACGAGCGCAATGAGCCACCCGCCCTGCCAAAATTGTTTCATTTAATTTCCCTCTGTTGCTTTATCCGCAAGTTTGATGAACGGTACATCGTAGCTGAAATCAACGAACTCCACCGTATGACGCGTAGTTTTCTGATCCTGCAAAAAATCCTGTGTCAGTCCCGCCTTTTCGGGAATCCGTTCAAGATCGCCGAGTCGGATGGGCAGTGCGGTCTTTGTATAGGCAACGACGGCGGTCGGCACCG
>ERZ772924.1186-NODE-1186-length-12410-cov-20.949575_pt1 | contig 12410 bp, 8 predicted proteins | sample MGYA00512116_ERZ772924 | MGnify/ENA primary metagenome ERZ772924 (study PRJEB29015, sample SAMEA2737920) | human oral metagenome | biome: human oral; feature: human-associated habitat; material: dental | place: China | collected 2134 ...
CTATCCAAGCATCAGTTGAAGAACGTATCGACGTATTCGGTTCAGAAGGTAAAGCTTAATCTAGCTGAATAATACATACAGAACCTGCCCATTGGGTGGGTTTTTTTGTGTCTGGATATATAGCGAATATACTGTAGAAGAACCAATCTTAAGTTGCTAAAAGGTTCTATTTTTTGTACAATAATGCTATGAAAATACTGAAAAAATGGTTTCTTGGTTTTCTTAGTTTCATTCTTTTGTTTTTACTAGCTACATTTATCTTTCATCGTATTAGTTTAGAAAAGGAACAAGCCTCACTAACACCTATGGGACAACAAGTTCTCGTCAATGGACATCAAATAAATATTTACGTTGAAGGAGATGGTCCTGAGACTATAGTAGTTCTCTCAGGTGCTGGTATTGCTTCTCCCATATTGGACTTTAAAAATGTATCGGAATCCTTATCGAAACGGTATAAGGTAGTCATCGTGGAGCGTGCTGGCTATGGTTATAGTGATGATAGCAATCATTCAAGAGATGTGATGGAGGTTTTGTCTGAGACTCGCCAAGCTCTTTCGCAAGCAAATATCACAGGGCCGTTTATCATTCTGTCTCATTCCATGGCTAGTCTAGAGAGTCTGGCTTGGCAGGAGAAGTTTCCTGATGAAGTGAAAGCTTTGATTGGTTTAGATTGGGCATTGCCATCAAGTTATGAAGATTTAAAGGAGAATCAGTCCTTGCTCACTGTGGCATATTGGAGTAGCAAGATTGGTTTATTACGCTACTTCCCTGAGTCTTTTTATATAAAAAATCAAACTCTGACCGAAAATGAACGAAAACAATATAAACTTCTAGCTTATAAGCAGTTGATGTCACAAGCCATGCTTCATGAATCCCAAACGGTAAAGGAAAATGCCAAGAAAGTTCCCTCAAACATTAATCCGAAAATTCCAGCCTTACTAATGGTTTCTAATGGTGATGGTACTAGCTTTAGCCAATCTGAGTGGCAACGTTATGCAGAGAGATTTGCAAGCGACCAGTCTAATGTTCAAGTCGTCTATATGGATGCGCCTCATGACCTCTATCATTATCAAAGCGATGCTATTGTTTCTCGCATTAAAGAATTTTTAGAGAATAATTGAGGGCTTAAAAATCCATTGAGACTGATGATAATAATTGAAAGGAATGACTTATGAATAATTCTTATATTTTACTTAGACATGCTCATTCAAGATTTTCGAGTGATGATTTTAATAGAACTTTGTCAGAAAAAGGATTTTCATCTCTTGACCAGTTAGAGTTTTTGAATTCTTTTAATATTGATTATTATTTTTCTAGTCCTTATAAACGAGCATTTGAAACAATTAATAGCTCACCAATTCAATTTGATAAAATAGTTCTTGATAATCGGTTACGAGAGCGAAAATTATCTTCAACCTTTATAAAAGATTCTGAGTTTGAAGACAGTATTAAATATTTATGGCAAAATCCCAGTGAATCTCTTTCAGAAGGGGAATCAAATCAAGATGCACTAGCTAGAGTACTAAATTTCTTAATGGAATTGGAAGAGAGATACTCAGAAAAAACGATTTTACTTAGTTCACACGGTAATTTGATAGGAATACTACTACATCACTTTGATTCCAGTTTTGATTATGAAAAATGGGAGCAGATGACCTTTCCAGATTGTTTTCTAATTGATAGAAATGGGACTGTGAAAAGAATTATGAAAGATTAGTTCTTTGATTAAATAGTGATTCATATTGATTAAAATAGTTTGCCTTTTTACAATTCGTAGCCTGCCCTTTTTGGCAGGTTTTTTGGTGTTTTAAGTAAACTAATAAACCATAATTTTTGACCAAAAGCATTATTATAAGAGAGAAATCTTTAATTTCATAATCTACAGGCAAACGCTTGCATTCCATTTTTTATTGGACTATAATAGGTTGGTATAAAGCCTTCTGTAAGAATAAAATGTAGAAGGTGTAGAAAGTAAGGATTTAGAATATTTGTAGTTAAAAATACAATGTTGCTATTCCTTGCTATAGGGAGAGATTTATGGCAATGATAGAAGTGGAACATCTTCAGAAAAATTTTGTGAAGACAGTTAAGGAACCGGGCTTGAAGGGGGCTTTGCGTTCTTTTATTCATCCTGAAAAGCAGACATTTGAGGCAGTCAAGGATTTGACCTTTGAGGTGCCCAAGGGGCAGATTTTAGGGTTTATCGGCGCAAATGGTGCTGGGAAGTCGACAACCATCAAAATGTTGACAGGGATTTTAAAGCCGACATCTGGTTTTTGTCGGATTAACGGCAAGATTCCTCAGGACAATCGCCAAGATTATGTCAAAGATATCGGGGTTGTCTTTGGACAACGAACCCAGCTATGGTGGGATTTGGCTCTGCAAGAGACCTACACGGTGTTAAAAGAGATTTACGATGTGCCGAACTCGCTCTTTCACAAGCGCATGGACTTTTTGAATGAAGTCTTGGACTTGAAGGACTTTATCAAGGATCCCGTGCGAACTCTTTCACTTGGTCAACGGATGCGGGCAGATATTGCAGCTTCCTTGCTCCACAATCCCAAGGTTCTCTTTTTAGATGAGCCGACCATTGGTCTGGATGTTTCGGTTAAGGATAACATTCGTCGTGCCATTACCCAAATCAATCAGGAAGAAGAGACTACCATTCTCTTGACCACTCACGACCTGAGTGATATTGAGCAGCTCTGTGATCGGATTTTTATGATTGACAAGGGGCAGGAGATTTTTGATGGAACGGTTAGCCAGCTCAAGGAAACCTTTGGTAAGATGAAGACTCTTTCCTTTGAATTGGTGCCAGGGCAAAGTCATCTCCTTTCTCACTATGAAGGCTTTCCTGATATGACTATTGATAGACAAGGAAATAGCCTCAACATTGAATTCGATAGTTCGCGCTACCAGTCGGCTGATATTATCAAACAAACCCTGTCTGATTTTGAGATCCGCGATTTGAAGATGGTGGATACGGATATTGAGGATATTATCCGCCGCTTCTACCGAAAGGAGCTCTAAGATGGTCAAATTATGGAGACGTTATAAACCCTTTATCAATGCAGGGATTCAGGAGTTGATTACCTATCGAGTCAACTTTCTTCTTTATCGGATTGGTGATGTGATGGGGGCTTTTGTTGCTTTCTATCTCTGGAAGGCTGTCTTTGATTCCTCACAGGAGTCCTTGATTCAGGGCTTTAGCATGGCAGATATCACTCTCTACATCATCATGAGTTTTGTGACCAATCTTTTGACTAGGTCGGATTCTTCTTTTATGATTGGGGAGGAGGTCAAGGACGGATCGATCATTATGCGCTTACTGAGACCGGTGCATTTTGCGGCCTCTTATCTCTTTACTGAGCTTGGGTCTAAGTGGTTGATTTTTATCTCTGTTGGACTTCCATTTTTAAGTGTGATTGTCTTGATGAAAATCTTATCTGGGCAAGGGATTGTAGAAGTGCTGGGATTAACTGTCCTTTATCTCTTTAGCTTAATCCTAGCCTATCTGATCAACTTTTTCTTTAATATCTGTTTTGGTTTTTCAGCCTTTGTGTTTAAAAATCTTTGGGGTTCCAATCTACTCAAGACATCAATAGTTGCCTTTATGTCTGGAAGTCTGATTCCTTTGACTTTCTTTCCAAAGATTGTTTCAGATATTTTGTCCTTCTTGCCTTTTTCATCCTTGATTTATACTCCCGTTATGATTGTTGTTGGAAAATACGATGCCAGTCAGATTCTTCAAGCACTCTTGCTACAGATCTTCTGGCTCATAGTAATGGTGGGCTTGTCTCAGTTGATATGGAAACGAGTCCAGTCCTTCATCACCATTCAAGGAGGTTAGTATGAAAAAATATCAACGCATGCATCTGATTTTTATCAGACAATACATCAAGCAAATCATGGAATACAAGGTTGATTTTGTGGTTGGTGTTTTAGGTGTCTTTCTGACCCAAGGCTTGAACCTCTTGTTTCTCAATGTGCTCTTTCAACACATCCCCTCGCTAGAAGGTTGGACCTTTCAAGAGATTGCCTTTATTTATGGCTTTTCCTTGATTCCCAAGGGATTGGACCATCTCTTTTTTGACAATCTCTGGGCACTGGGGCAACGCCTAGTCCGAAAGGGCGAGTTTGATAAATACCTGACGCGTCCCATCAATCCTCTCTTTCACATTCTGGTTGAGACCTTTCAGATTGATGCCTTGGGCGAACTCTTGGTCGGAGGCATTCTGCTAGCGACAACGGTGTCTAGCATTGCTTGGACTCTTCCAAAATTCCTGATTTTTCTAGTCTGTATTCCTTTTGCGACCTTGATCTATACTTCCTTGAAAATTGCGACTGCCAGTATCGCTTTTTGGACCAAGCAGTCAGGCGCCATGATTTACATTTTTTATATGTTTAATGATTTTGCCAAGTATCCGATTTCCATTTACAATTCGTTTCTTCGTTGGTTGATCAGCTTTATCGTGCCTTTTGCCTTTACTGCCTACTATCCTGCAAGCTATTTCTTGCAAGATAAGGATGGACTCTTTAATATCGGTGGTTTGATTTTGATTTCCCTTGTTTTCTTTGTTATTTCTTTAAAACTCTGGGATAGGGGCTTGGACGCCTACGAAAGTGCTGGTTCGTAAGAGATAAATAGGATGAGAGTTAAAAATTAAATATGTTACAAACAACCGTTGAAAATTATTGCGGTTGTTTTTGTATATTTATTGAGGCATAAGTTGTATCCATCCCCCCTTTTTGCGATTTTGGTAGTTGTTCAAGTTGATTGATAATATTTTTGATGGCACGAATGAGTTTATACTGTACCCAGTTAACTATAAAATTTATTGACTAGATTTTTTGTTAACATGGATTAAAAAAAAAATTAACCAGTGTTAATTTTTCTTGACTTAAAATTTTTTAATTGATATACTATTTTTCAGAGAGCTAACAATTATATATAAATGTACTACTCTATCCCACTAGATAATACGTCATAAAACTTTTTATAACAAAGGCTAGCAAGGTTAAAGTTTTCTATCTATTGGGTTTAAAATAAAAAATTAAGGAATTAAAATGAAAAAAAGTACGGTATTGTCATTAACTACTGCTGCAGTTATTTTAGCAGCATATGCCCCCAATGAGGTAATTTTAGCAGATGCACCTAGTTCTGAAGATGCTTTAAGAATTTCTGATAAAGAAAAAGTAGTAGCAGATAAAGAAACAGAAAACAATGAACGATCTGAAGATATTCATAATGTTATAGAAACTTCAAAGGATACTGAAGAGAAGAAGACAACAGTTATTGAGGAAAAAGAAGTTGTTAGTAGAAAGTCTGAGATAGACAAAAAAACTAGTAACGAAGGAGCAAGTATCAAAGAAGACTCCAATCAATCCAAAGGAAATGATGCGAACTCATTTGTAAATAAAGATACAGAAAAACCGAAAAAAGAAGATAAAGTTGTCTATATTGCTGAATTTAAAGATAAAGAATCTGGAGAAAAAGTAATTAAGGAACTATCAAAACTTAAGGATACAAAAGTTTTATATACCTATAATACGATTTTTAATGGTAGTGCAATAGAAACAACTCCAGATAATTTGGACAAAATTAAACAAATAGAAGGTGTTTCGTCGGTTGAAAGGTCACAAAAAATCCAACCAATGATGAATCATGCCAGAAAGGAAATTGGAGTTGAGGAAGCTATTGATTACCTAAAGTCTATCAATGCTCCATTTGGGAAAAATTTTGATGGTAGAGGTATGGTCATTTCAAATATCGATACTGGAACAGATTATAGGCATAAGGCTATGAGAATCGATGATGATGCCAAAGACTCAATGAAATTTAAAAAAGATGACTTAAAAGGCACTGATAAAAATTATTGGTTGAGTGATAAAATCCCTCATGCGTTCAATTATTATAATGGTGGTAAAATCACTGTAGAAAAATATGATGATGGAAGGGATTATTTTGACCCACATGGGATGCATATTGCAGGGATTCTTGCTGGAAATGATACTGAAAAAGACATCAAGAACTTTAATGGTATAGATGGAATTGCGCCTAATGCACAAATTTTCTCTTATAAAATGTACTCTGACGCAGGATCTGGGTTTGCGGGTGATGAAACAATGTTTCATGCTATTGAAGATTCGATTAAGCACAATGTTGATGTTGTTTCGGTATCATCTGGCTTTACGGGAACAGGTCTTGTAGGCGAGAAATATTGGGAGGCTATTAGAGCATTAAGAAAAGCTGGAATCCCAATGGTTGTTGCTACAGGTAACTTTGCGACTTCTGCTTCAAGTTCTTCTTGGGATTTAGTAGCAAATAATAATCTGAAAATGACAGATACTGGAAATGTAACACGAACTGCCGCACATGAAGATGCAATAGCCGTTGCTTCTGCTAAAAATCAAACCATTGAGTTTGATAAGGTTAACATTGGAGGACAAAGTTTTAAATACAGAAATATAGGGGCTTTTTTCGATAAAAATAAAATCCTGACAAATGAGGATGGTTCAAAAACTCCAAATAAATTAAAATTTGTATATATAGGCAAAGGTCAAAATCAGGATTTGATAGGATTGGATCTTAAGGGCAAAATTGCAGTAATGGATAGAATTTATACCAAGGATTTAAAAGATGCTTTTAAAAGAGCTACGGATAAAGGCGCACGTGCCATTATGGTTGTAAATACTGTAAATTACTACAATAGAGATAATTGGACAGACCTTCCAGCTATGGGATATGAAGCGGATGAAGGGACTAAAAGTCAAGTATTTTCAATTTCAGGAGATGATGGTGTAAAATTATGGAACATGATTAACCCTGATAAAAAAACTGAAGTCAAAAGAAATAATAAGGAAGATTTTAAAGATAACTTAGAACAATACTATCCAATTGATATGGAAAGCTATAATTCTAATAAACCGAATGTAGGTGATGAAAAAGAAATTGACTTTAAATTTGCACCTGACACAGACAAAGAACTTTATAAAGAAGATATTATAGTTCCAGCAGGGTCTACATCTTGGGGGCCAAGAACAGATTTGCTTTTAAAACCGGATGTTTCAGCACCTGGTAAAAATATTAAATCTACTCTAAATGTTATTAATGGTAAATCCACTTATGGTTATATGTCAGGAACTAGCATGGCAACTCCAATCGTAGCAGCTTCTACTGTTTTGATTAGGCCAAAATTAAAGGAATTGCTTGAAAGACCTGTCTTGAAAAATCTTAAGGGAGATGACAAAATAGACCTTACAAGTCTTACAAAAATAGCCCTACAAAATACTGCAAGACCGATGATGGATGCAACCTCTTGGAAAGAAAAGAGTCAATACTTTGCATCACCTAGACAGCAGGGAGCGGGGCTAATTAATGTTGCCAACGCTTTGAGAAATGAAGTTGTAGCAACTTTCAAAAATACAGATTCTAAAGGTTTGGTAAATTCATATGGTTCCATTTCTCTTAAAGAAATAAAAGGTGATAAAAAATACTTTACAATCAAGCTTCACAATACCTCAAATAGACCTTTAACATTTAAAGTTTCTGCATCAACTGTAACTACAGATGCTCTAACTGATAGGCTAAAACTCGATGAAACATATAAAGATGAAAAATCTCCGGACGGGAAGCAAATTGTTCCAGAAATTCACCCAGAAAAAGTCAAAGGAGCAAATATCACATTTGAGCATGACACTTTCACTATAGGCCCAAATTCTAGCTTTGATTTAAATGCGGTTATAAATGTTGGGGAAGCAAAAAATAAAAATAAATTTGTAGAATCATTTATTCATTTTGAGTCAGTGGAAGAAATGGAAGCTCTAAACTCCAACGGGAAGAAAATAAACTTCCAACCTTCTTTATCGATGCCTCTAATGGGATTTGCTGGGAATTGGAACCATGAACCAATCCTTGATAAATGGGCTTGGGAAGAAGGATCAAAATCAAAAGCAATGGAAGCTTATGATGATGACGGTAAACCAAAAATTCCAGGTACCTTAAATAAGGGAATTGGTGGAGAACATGGTATAGATAAATTTAATCCAGCAGGAGTTATCCAAAATAGAAAAGATAAAAATATTACCTCCCTTGATCAAAATCCAGAATTATTTGCTTTCAATAACGAAGGGATAAATGCACCATCAACGAGTGGATCAAAAATTGCGAAAGTCTATCCTTTAGATTCAAATGGGAATCCTCAAGATGCTCAACTTGAGAGAGGATTAACACCTTCTCCACTTGTATTAAGAAGTGCAGAAGAAGGGGTGATTTCAATAGTAAATACGAATAAAGAGGGAGAAAATCAAAAAGACTTAAAAGTAATTTCGAGAGAACACTTTATTAAAGGAATTTTAAACTCTAAAAGAAATGATGCAAAGGGCATTAAATCATCTAAACTAAAAGTTTGGGGTGACTTGAAATGGGATGGACTCATTTATAACCCGAGAGGTAGAGAGGAAAATGCCCCAGAAAGTAATGACAAAAAAGATCCTGCTACTAAGATACGAGGACAATTTGAACCGATTGCGGAAGGCCAATATTTCTATAAATTTAAATATAGATTAACCAAGGATTACCCATGGCAGGTTTCCTATATTCCTGTAAAAATTGATAACACCCCTCCAAAGATTGTTTCAATTGATTTTTCAAACCCTGAAAAAATTAAGTTAATTACAAAGGATACTTATCACAAGGTCAAAGAGCAATATAAGAATGAAACGCTATTTGCGAGAGATCAAAAAGAACATCCTGAAAAATTTGACGAGATTGCCAATGAAGTTTGGTATGCTGGCGCCGCTCTTGTTAATGAAGATGGAGAGGTTGAGAAAAATCTTGAAGTAACTTACGCAGGTGAGGGTCAAGGAAGAAATAGGAAACTTGACAAAGACGGAAATACCATTTATGAAATTAAAGGTGCAGGAGATTTAAGAGGCAAAATCATTGAAGTGATTGCATTAGACGGTTCTAGCAATTTCACAAAGATTCATAGAATTAAATTTGCTGATCATGCAGATCAAAATGGAATGATTTCGTATTATTTAATAGATCCTGATCAAGATTCATCTAAATACCAAAAGCTTGGAGAAATTCCTGAATCTAAATTTAAGAATTTAAAAAATGTTAAAGATGATAGCCTAAACAAAGAGACAGCTGAGATGGAAAATAACCTTTTAGTAGATGAGCGGCCTATCGAAGGAAAATCTATCTTTACTATTCATAAAACTATTTCAACAATTAGAGATTTTGAAAGCAAAGACTTAAAGAAACTCATTAAAAAGAAATATAGAGAAGTTGATGACTTTACAAGTGAAACTGGTAAGAGAATAGAGGAATACGATTATAAATACGATGATAAGGGAAATATCATTACTTATGATGATGGTAGTGCCTTACAATATGAAACTGAAAAACTTGACAAAATTAAGTCAAAAATTTATGGCATTCTAAACCCATCTAAAGATGGACACTTTGAAATTCTTGGAAAGATAAGTAATGTTTCTAAAAATGCCAAGGTATATTATGGAAATAACTATAAATCTATAGAAATCAAAACGACCAAGTATGATTCCCACTCAAAAACGATGACATTTGATTTATACGCAAATATTAATGATATTGTTGATGGATTAGCTTTTACAGGCGATATGAGGTTTTTTGTCAAAGATGATGGTCGGATAAAAGCTGAAACTAAAATTAGAATGCCTGAAAAAAATAAGGAAACTAAATCAGAATATCCGTATGCATCAAGTTATGGGAATGTAATAGAATTAGGAGAAGGAGATCTTTCAAAAAACAAACCAAACAATTTAACGGACATGGAATCTGGTAAAATCTATTCTGATTCAGAAAAACAACAATATCTGTTAAAGGATAACATCATTCTAAGAAAAGGCTTTGCACTAAAAGTGACTACCTATAATCCTGGAAAAACGGATATGTTAGAAGGGAATGGAGTCTATAACAAGGAAGATATAGCAAAAATCCAAAAGGCCAATCCTAATCTAAGAGTCTTATCAGAAAAAATAATTTATTCTGATAGTAGAAATGTTGAAGATGGAAGAAGTACTCAATCAGTATTAATGTCGGCTTTGGACGGCTTTAACATTGTAAGATATCAAGTGTTTACATTTAAAATGAACGATAAAGGAGAAGCAATCGATAACGATGGCAATCTTGTAACAGATCCTTCTAAACTTGTATTATTTGGTAAGGATGGTAAAGAGTACACAGGAGAGGATAAGTCCAATGTAGAAGCTATAAAAGAAGATGGCTCTACGTTATTTATTGATGCAAAACCAGTAAATCTTTCAATGGACAAGAACTACTTTAATCCATCTAAATCTAATAAAATTTATGTACGAAATCCAGAATTTTATTTAAGAGGTAAGATTTCTGATAAGGGTGGTTTTAACTGGGAGTTGAGAGTTAATGAATCGGTTGTAGATAATTATTTAATCTACGGAGATTTACACATTGATAACACTAGAGATTTTAACATTAAGCTTAATGTTAAAGACGGTGACATCATGGACTGGGGAATGAAAGACTATAAAGCAAACGGATTTCCAGATAAGGTAACAGATATGGATGGAAATGTTTATCTTCAAACTGGCTATAGCGATTTGAATGCTAAAGCGGTTGGAGTACACTATCAATTTTTATATGATAATGTAAAACCAGAAGTAAACATTGATCCTAAGGGAAATACTAGTATCGAATATGCTAACGGAAAATCTGTAGTCTTTAATATCAATGATAAGAGAAATAATGGATTCGATGGTGAGATTCAAGAACAACATATTTATGTAAATGGAAAAGAATATAGATCATTTGATGATATTAAACAAATAGCAGATAAGACACTAAACATTAAGATTGTTGTAAAAGATTTTGCGAGAAATACGACAGTAAAAGAATTTATTTTAAACAAAGATACGGGAGAGGTAAGCGAATTAAAACCTCATAGGGTAACCGTGACCATTCAAAATGGAAAAGAAATGAGTTCAACGATAGTGTCGGAAGAAGATTTTATGTTACCTGTCTATAAGGGTGAATTAGAAAAAGGATATCAATTTGATGGTTGGGAAATTTCTGGTTTCGAAGGGAAAAAAGACTCCGGCTATGTTCTTAATCTATCAAAAGATACCTTTATAAAACCTGTATTCAAGAAAATAGAGGAGAAAAAGGAGGAGGAAAATAAACCTACTTTTGATGTATCGAAAAAGAAAGAAAAAACACAATCTGATTCAACTAATGATGTCAACAGTATTGTTTCTGATGAAAATGATAAAAACTTTGAAATTAACAAGAAAGTTTATCTAAATGAAAAAGGGAACTTAACTAATAAAAATACCAACATCAATAGTAAATCAACTATTAACAATCCTAATGAGTTGCCAAAAACCGGAACAGCAAGCGGAGCCCAGACACTATTAGCTGCCGGAATAATGTTTATAGTAGGAGCTTTTCTTGGATTGAAGAAAAAAAATAAAGATTAAGACAAAAGCTATAGAAAAAATGGTTTATGTACTGAGATTAGATAGTGAGGTGATGACATAGTTTTGTGAAAATATTGATTTATAAATATATTATTTAGATTTCTATGAAAATGGGAGATTTTAAAGAGATATATATAAAAGCCTTGTTTTGAACTGCACCCCAAAAGTTAGACAGAAAAAATCTAACTTTTGGGGTGTTTTATTATGAAATTGAGTTATGAGGATAAAGTTCAGATCTATGAACTTAGAAAACAAGGATATAGCTTAGAGCAACTTTCAAATAAGTTTGGGATAAACAATTCTAATCTTAGGTACATGATTAAATTGATGGATCGTTACGGAATAGAGTTCGTCAAAAAAGGCAAGAATCGTTACTATTCTCCAGAACTAAAACAAGAAATGATTGATAAAGTCCTACATGAAAACTGGTCTCAAGATAGAGTTTCTCTCGAATATGCTCTCCCAAATCGTGGTATGCTTCCAAATTGGCTGGCGCAATACAAGAAAAACGGGTATACTATTGTTGAGAAAACAAGAGGGAGACCAGCTAAAATGGGACGTAAACCAAAGAAGAAACCCGAAGAGATGACAGAGTTAGAACGTCTTCAAGCAGAAAATGAGTACCTGAGAGCGGAGAATGCTATTCTAAAAAAGTTGAGGGAACTCCGATTGAAGGAGGAAAAAGAGCTAGAAGAAAAACAGAAATTGTTCAAGGATTAGTAACAGAGTTTGCCTTAGAGATTCTTCTAAAGATTATAAAGCTTGCTCGTTCAACCTATTATTACCACTTAAATCAGCTGAATCAAGTAGATAAAGATCAAGCTATCAAATTGGAAATACAAGACATTTATAATGAGCATAAAGGAAATTATGGCTATCGGAGAGTTACTCTTGAACTAAGAAATCGT
>ERZ772924.1187-NODE-1187-length-12406-cov-16.275200_pt1 | contig 12406 bp, 9 predicted proteins | sample MGYA00512116_ERZ772924 | MGnify/ENA primary metagenome ERZ772924 (study PRJEB29015, sample SAMEA2737920) | human oral metagenome | biome: human oral; feature: human-associated habitat; material: dental | place: China | collected 2134 ...
CTCGCGACCTCAACCTTGGCAAGGTTGCGCTCTACCAACTGAGCTATTCCCGCATTTTGGAAGTCTTTGCCGGAAGCAAAGAAGCTGCCATTATAGCGGCTTCTTTAAGGCTGTCAAGCATTGTGTCGGAATTTATTTAAACTCGCGCCAAGCCATTTTTAAGTAGTAGAACATCGACCAGATGGTTAGGACGGCGGCGAGTGTCATCAATATGTTGCCGATAAAAATAAAATTCAGGCCGTGATAGTCGTTCATGCCTGCCAGCAGCAGCATGATGGCGGCCATTTGGGCGGTGGTCTTCAATTTGCCGATTTGGGCGACGGCCACGCTGCCGCGTTTGCCCATTTGCGCCATCCATTCGCGCAGTGCGGAGATGGTGATTTCGCGGCCGATGATGATCATGGCGAAGATGGCGTGGGTCCGGTGCAGGCTGACCAGCAGGATGAGGGCGACGGCCACCATGAGTTTGTCGGCAACGGGGTCGAGAAAGGCGCCGAAGTCGGAAGTCTGTTTCCAGCGGCGGGCGAGAAAGCCGTCAAACCAGTCGGTTACGGCGGCGGCGGCGAAGATGAATACGGCCGTCCAGTTGACGGTTTGGGGGGCTAGCCAGCCTTGTGGCAGGTAGAACAGCAGAGTGAAGACGGGAATCAGCAGAACGCGCATCCAGGTGAGCAAGATTGGTATGTTCCACGGCATGGGTATTTCTTTCCGGCGGGTTTGTTGTTTTTAAAGGAGTGGTTTGCTGTGTGGTTTTCAGACGGCCTTGAGGCCGTCTGAAAAGGGGCGGGGGCATTATAGCGGATTTGACGGCCGCTTCGGTTTTCATGGGGAAGGCTTTGTTTTAGAATGTTGCGCCGTTTGGACAGGCCGTCTGAAAGGTGCGGTTTGGTTTATTAGGATACACACATGTCTGTCAATCATTATGAAAATTTTCCGGTCGGCTCGATTATGCTGCCGCGCCGCCTCCGCAAGCCGGTTCATGCGGTTTATGCGTTTGCCCGCTATGCGGACGATGTTGCCGACGAGGGCGATGCGGACAATGATGCGCGTTTGGCGGCTTTGGCGGCTTTGCGCGCGGAGCTTGACCTTATCGGAGCGGGCGGGGTGCCGCAGACGGCTTTGATGCGCCGTTTGTATGAGGAGGCGGTGTTGCCGTTCGGTTTGGATTTGCAGCCGTTTTACGATTTGTTGTCGGCTTTTGCCCAGGATGTGGTGAAAACGCGTTATCAGAATTTTGCCGAGCTGGCGGATTATTGCCGCCGTTCAGCCAATCCGGTGGGGCGGATTCTGTTGCAGCTTTACGGTGAAACGGATACTCGCAGCCTGGCGCGGAGCGATGGTATTTGTACGGCGTTGCAGTTGATTAATTTTTGGCAGGATGTGGCGGTGGATTGGCGCAAGGGCAGGGTCTATATCCCGCAGGACGATTTGGCCAAATTCGGCGTTACCGAAGCGCAGATTGCGGAGGGTAGGGCGGATTTTGCCTTTCAGCGGCTGATGGCCTATCAATGCGGACGGGCGTTTAAGATGCTCAAGGCCGGTGCGCCTTTGGGCCGGACGTTGAAAGGGCGGATCGGTTTCGAGTTGCGGATGATTGTGGTTGGCGGGCAGATTATTTTGCAGAAACTCGACGGCTGCCGTTACAACGTTTTCGAGCAGCGGCCGGTGTTGGGTAAGAAAGACTGGTGGCTGATTGTAAAACGCGCCTTCCTTAAAAAGTAGGCCGTCTGAAAACGAATCCTGTAAAAATTAAGGCGAGATTTTGAACCGAATGTGGAAAATACCGGCGCGGCGTTTGCCGTCCGGATGCTTGGCGGCTGCCGCGGCGTTGCTGCTGTCGGCCTGTGCGGGTTTGCCGGATTTGGCCGACCGCAGCGTTTCCGGCTATATCGATACGGACAGCGCGCCGCGCTTGGAAGCCGCGCTGCCGTCCGAGAGGCCGTCTGAAAAACAGGCGGGGCAGAGCGGTGTTTATTTGCTGGCCGACCCGCGTGATGCTTTTGTCGCCCGCGCCATGCTGATTGAACATGCCGACCGTTCGCTCGATATTGCCTATTACATCTGGCATGACGATGTATCGGGCAAAATGCTGTTCCAAATGCTGCAACGCGCTGCCCAAAGAGGTGTCCGCGTGCGCCTGCTGCTCGACGACAATAATACGCGCGGTATGGATGACGTGCTGGCGGCATTGGATGCCGAAGACAACATCGAAATCCGCCTGTTCAATCCGTTTCCCCACCGCAAAGTCCGCGCATTGGGCTATCTGACCGATTTCCCCCGCCTCAACCGCAGGATGCACAATAAATCGCTGACGGCCGACAATCAATACACCATTGTCGGCGGCCGCAATATCGGCGACGAATATTTCAATGTAACCACCGACATCGGTTTTGCCGATTTGGACGTGCTGGCCAAAGGCGAGGTGGCGGAAGACGTTTCGCGCGATTTCGACCGTTATTGGGCCAGCGGCTCCAGCTATCCGTTTTTCAGCATCGCGCCGCGTGCCGATGCCGAAAAAGGCCGTCTGAAACTGCACCGCTCTCGCCGCGACGATGCGGAAATCCGTGCCAGCTACCTCGACGAGCTTGCCGCTTCGCCGTTGGCCGCCGCCATATCCGAAGGCAATGTGCCGTGGCAGTACGCCGATGCGCACCTCATCAGCGACGATCCCGCCAAAGGGCTGGCGCGCGATAAGGAGCTTCCCGCGATTGCCGACAGCCTGCTCGAGGCTTTGGGCAAGCCGGAAAAAGATGTCTTTATCGTGTCGCCTTATTTTGTACCCAGCAAATGGGGGATGGCGGCCTTGCGCGATTTGACGGCCAATAATGTGAAGGTAACGGTTTTAACCAACTCCCTGCGCGCCACCGACGTGGCCGCCGTGCATTCGGGCTATGCGCGTTACCGCAAAGACCTGCTGAATGCGGGTGTCGAACTGTATGAAGTCAAACCGGATTTCGCTCCGCCCAAGATTAGGGACAAAGGGCTGACCGGCAGTTCGGCCACCAGCCTGCACGCCAAAACCTTTGTGGTGGACGGCAAGCGGGTGTTTATCGGTTCGCTCAACTTCGACCCCCGTTCCGCCCGTTTGAATACTGAAATGGGCATGGTTATCGACCATGCCGAAATCGCCGGCGACATGCGGCAGGAGCTGGAAAAAATCACGCCGCAATATGCCTACAAGGTGGTGATGGATAAACAGCGCAAACGCCTGCGCTGGCAAGACCCGGACCGGCCCGACGTGTTGTTGAAAAACGAGCCCGACGCTGGGATTTGGAAACGGATTATTTCCAATATTTTTTCGATATTGCCGATTGAAAAATTGTTGTAAGGATGAGGCACATAAAGGCCGTCTGAAAGTTTGCCGCTTTCAGACGGCCTTTAAATCACGGGGCGGATGCATGGCATCAGTCATGCCGGACGGCTATGTGTTCGATTCGAATCGACATGAACGGCTTTTATTCCGTTGAAAAAATTAAATGAATATATTTTCAGACGGCCTCACACGCCCAAATACCCTTCCCTGCTGGCAAGCCACCTTGCCAGATGCGCTTCGACGATTTCGGGGTTTTGTTCAATCAGCAAGGGGGCGATTTCGCGCGCCTGTTCCAAGAGGTTCAGGTCTTCTTCGAGGTTGGCGAAGCGCAGCATGGGGACGCCGCTTTGGCGCGCGCCGAGAAATTCGCCGGGGCCGCGGATGTTGAGGTCTTGGCGGGCGATTTCGAAGCCGTCGGTGTGTTCGTAAATGACTTTCAGCCGTGCTTTGGCGAGTTCGCTCAAGGGTTCGGCAAACAGGAGGATGCACACGCTTTCTGCCACGCCGCGCCCTACCCGTCCGCGTAATTGGTGTAGCTGCGCCAAGCCCATGCGCTCAGCGTGTTCGATCACCATCAGGGCGGCATTGGGCACATCTACGCCGACTTCGATGACGGTGGTGGCGACCAAGACGTTCAGACGGCCTGCGGCAAACTCCGCCATGACTTCGGCTTTTTCGGCAGCTTTCATGCGCCCGTGTACCAAGCCGATGCTGAGTTCGGGCAAGGCCGTCTGAAGCTGCTCGAGGGTTTCGGTTGCGGTTTGCAGTTGCAGGGTTTCGCTTTCTTCAATCAGCGGGCAGACCCAGTATGCCTGCTGCCCTTTGCGACAAATATTAAGGACGAAGCCTTCGACTTCGGCGCGGCGGACGTTGTTGACGAGGCGGGTTTTAATCGGGGTGCGACCGGGTGGTAATTCGTCGATGACGGACACGTCCAAGTCGGCGAAGAAACTCATGGCAAGCGTACGCGGAATGGGGGTGGCGGACATCATCAGTTGGTGGACGTCGCGCCCTTTATTTTTAAGGGCAAGGCGTTGGGCGACGCCGAAACGGTGTTGTTCGTCCACAATCACCAAGCCTAAATTTTGAAACTCGACGTCGTCTGAAAACAGGGCGTGCGTGCCGACGGCGATTTTGACGGTGCCGTCGGCCAGTTTGGCTTTGGCTTCGTCTTTGGCTTTTTTGCGCTGGCTGCCGGAAAGCCAGACGACTTCGAGACCCAACGGCTCAAGCCATTGTTTGAACTTGATGAAATGCTGTTCGGCAAGGATTTCGGTCGGCGCCATTACAGCCACCTGCGCGCCGGATTCGATGGCGGTCAGCGCGGACAAAGCAGCCACAATGGTTTTGCCGCTGCCGACATCGCCTTGCAGCAGGCGGTGCATGGGGTGGGTTTGCGCCATATCGCGGCGGATTTCGGACACGACTCTTTCTTGGGCATCGGTCAGGGCAAACGGCAAGGCGTGGCGCAGGGCTTGGGTCAGCGTGCCGTCGCCGCCCAATGCCGCCGCCGTGCCGCTGACGCGCTTCTGCCGCGCCAGCCGCATGGAAAGCTGTTGCGCCAAAAGTTCGTCGAATTTAAGCCGCTGCCATGCAGGCAGCGTGCCATCTGAGAGTCGATGAATGGTGAAACTCGGCGGCGGCGAATGCAAAAGGCGCAGGCTTTCGGCGAGGTGTGGCAGTTTCAGACGACCCAATAAGGCATCGGGCAACGTGTCGTGCAGCGGCGTAACGTCCAACGCCGTCTGAATGATGCGGCGCAAAGTGGGCTGATTCAAACCGTTTACGGTCGGATAAATCGGCGTGAGGCTTTCCGCCAAACCGCTGCTCTCGGCATCACGGATTTTGGGATGAATCATCTCGTCGCCATGAAACCCGTGTTTGATTTCGCCCACGGCGCGGATGCGTTTGCCGGCCGCCATCTGCTTCTGATGGCTGGCGTAAAAGTGGATAAAGCGCAAAAAAAGGACGCTGCCCGAATCGTCGGCGATTTGGACGATCAGCTGCTTGCGCGGTTTGAACGTTACTTCCTGATGGATGACCTCGCCCTCGACCTGACACGGCACGCCGATCGGCGCATCCTTAATCGGCATGATGTGCGTCTCGTCCTCGTAACGCAGCGGCAAATGCAAAACCAAATCCCATGCAGTATGGAGGTTGAGTTTGTCGAGCTTCTTGGCGGAAACGTCGGTAATTTTGAGCTGTTTCTGGGTTTCGGGCGTCATCATGGCTTTGTCCTTTAATGGCGCGTATTTTAGCTGAAAGGCCGTCTGAAAATGTTTTTTCAGACGGCCTCAATGCACGAACCCGCAGTTTCGGGCTGCGGGTTCGTGCGTTGGTTCGGTTTTTGAGTATCGATGAAAAGTCCTATATCGTATATGAAGTCTCCATGAAACGGATTGATGGGGATAACTGAAATGCTGGTGTTTAATGACCCGACCGCTTAGTCGGTATGGGTATTATAGAGTAATGATAATAATTATCAAGACTTATTTTAAGAATATTTTTGATATAAGGATAATAATATGATTTTAAAAAGAATAAAATTTAATGAAATACAATGGGAGCAGTATCCGCGTATCGGAAAAAAGCCGTTTCGCGTATAATCTGCCCCTTTCGTACCGCAAACCGTTATCAAAAAATGCACAACGATATTTCACAAACCGTCCGCCGCGACCTGCTCGCCGCCAACGGCCTGTCGCCTGAAGACCTTTCCCGCAGCCTGTCCGCCATCGGCACGCACCACGTCGATTATGCCGACATTTACTGCCAGCGCACCGCCTTCGAAAGCTGGCACTTGGAAGAAGGCATGGTCAAATCGGGCAGTTTCCAAATCGACCAAGGCGTGGGCGTGCGCGCGGTGTCGGGCGAGAAAACTGCCTTTGCTTACGCCGACAGCCTGAACGCCGACAGTATCCGCCGTTCCGCCGAAACCGTGCGCGTCATCGGCGCGGCCGGACGTGAGGCGCACATCAGAACGCCGTCTGAAAAATACGGCAAAGCGGTGCACCAAACCGCCAATCCGATACACAGCCTGGATTCCGCCGCCAAAGTCGCCCTGCTTCACCGCGTGGAAGAGTTGGCCAAGGCGGCCGATCCGCGCATCGTGCAGGTGATGGCGGGGCTGACCTGCGAATACGACCTGATTTACATCGCCCGTTTGGACGGCCGCCACGCCGCCGATATCCGCCCTTTGGTGCGTCTGAGCATCACCGTCATCGCCAAACAGGGGGAACGGCGCGAAATGGGCAGCGCGGGCGGCGGCGGACGTTTCGACCTGTCTTATTTCAGCGACAAATTAGTAACGGAATATGTAAACGCCGCCGTGCAGCAGGCACTGACCAATCTCGAAGCGCGCCCCGCGCCGGCAGGGCTGATGAAAGTCGTTTTGGGCAGCGGCTGGCCGGGCGTATTGCTGCACGAAGCCGTCGGGCACGGCTTGGAAGGCGATTTCAACCGCAAGCAAACCAGCGCGTTTTCCGGAAAAATTGGACAGCGGGTGGCTGCCAAAGGCGTGACCGTCGTTGACCAGGGCGACATCGTCGACCGTCGCGGTTCGCTCAATATCGACGACGAAGGTAACGAAACCGGCCGCACCGTACTCATTGAAGACGGCATTTTGGTCGGCTATATGCAGGACGAAACCAACGCCCGACTGATGGGCGTGCAATCCACTGGCAACGGCCGCCGCGAAAGCTACGCCTCCGCCCCTATGCCGCGCATGACCAACACCTTTATGGAAAACGGCGGCCACGATCCCGAAGAAATTATCGCCTCGCTCGATAAAGGCATTTACGCCGTCAATTTCGGCGGCGGTCAGGTGGACATTACCAGCGGCAAATTCGTGTTCAGCGCGTCGGAAGCGTGGTGGGTGGAAAACGGCAAACTGCAATATCCCGTCAAAGGCGCGACCATAGTCGGCAACGGCCCGGAAGTGTTGAAACACGTTTCCATGATAGGCAACGACAGCGCGCTGGACAAAGGCGTGGGCGTGTGCGGCAAAGACGGGCAGAGCGTGCCGGTCGGCGTCGGCCAGCCTACTTTGCGGATTGATGCCGGCCTGACCGTGGGCGGCAGCGAGGCTTAGGCTAAGGGTCGGTGAAAATCTAAAGAGGCCGTCTGAAAAACAGTTTTCAGACGGCCTCTTGTTTTATGCCAGTGCAACGGCACGGACTTTAAAACCAAGCGGAAACAGTGGCGAACATCCAGGAAAGGCCGCTCCAAGCCCATTTGGCCAACGCTATGGTTCCCCAAGTCATCAAAACCAGCATGACGAGGCCGAAGAAATCGGGCAGGTGCAGATAAAGCCAAGCGGCGGCAGGTTTGCGCCAAAAGGCAGACTGTGCCTGTTTCTTTTCCAGCCCCGCGTGCATGAATGGGCGTTCCAGATGCAGGCTGGTGTCGATGCCGTATTCGCTGCGGACATGCTCGTTGACGATTTTCATTGTGCGGAAGGTCGGTTGCAAAAAGATGTCGATTAGCGTGCCGGCAACCGGAATCATGCCCAGCAGCATATCGGCCAAAGCAAGATAAACCGCCGGCCGCATTTTTTCTTCCGGTACCCCCAGTTCCCTGCCCATGCGGAAGGCTTTGAGCGTCAGTAGCAGGCCGGCGATGTCGCCGACAAATGGGATGAGCGACAAAAGCGCGTCTATGCCGATACCTTGTTTCGTAAACGGGATACAGAACAGGCTGTCCATGGTGTTGGCGTATTTGGCCAGATGTCGTTCGCGGCGGATGATTTCCTGCCGATCAAACGTGGCGGGAGTGTTGTTCATGATGTATTCCTTATGTGATGCGGTGTGTCGTGCGGCAGGGCAGTGAGGCCATGTATTTTATTTCGGGGCTTAGGAAGTAAAATTACCGAGCCCAAATTTCTCCGGCTCCTGCGACTGTTTGCTTTGGATTTGACTGCCTCCGATACCGCGAAACTGACGGGAGTCAGCATCAGAAGTGTCAACAGCCTGTACCTGAAATTGCGCCGGCGTTTGGCTGACGAATGCGGGAGGCAGGCACCTTTATACGGCATTGTAGAATTGGACGAATCCTATTTTGGTGCCAAACGTATCAGGGGTAAACGTGGGCGCGGTGCGGGCTTGGCCGTTCAGTTCGGGCAGGGTCTGCATGAAGGTGTTTTGCCGCTCTTTGGCCGTCTGAAGGGCGGCGGGGTCGTTTTGCAGGGCGGCGATGAAGGTTCTGCCGATGGTGCCGTGTTGTTCGGCGGCGGCTGCGGTCAGGTGCTCGCTTAGTGCCGCGCCGTTCGGGAAGCCGTGCAGGCGGTCGTAGATGCCCAGTCCCTGCCCCGCGTTGCTGGGGAGGGACGGCAGGCGGGTGGCCTGCCCTGCGTTCCAGTCTTCGCCGTGCCGTCGGATGAAGGCATCAAGGGGCTTTTCCCCTGTTGAGAATAACAGGGTTTTCCAGCGGGTCGATTCGCGGTTGCCGCCTTCTTTCGCGCCTTGGACTTTCGATACGCCGTTGATGACTGAATAGGCGGTTTGGGAGACTTGGCGGGCGTTGGCCTGCCCGATTTCGTCCAGTACCAATAGGCCGTCGTTGCGGGCGTTGGCTAGGTTGCTGAAACCGTGGCTTGTGCCCGTCCAAGTCTGCATCAGGGCGGCGGGGTTGCCCCATACGCTCAAGGCAATGCGGGCGGCGGTGGATTTGCCGTCTCTTGAGTCTCCGAACAGGTGGAATCCGCCCGCTTCCATGTTGAGAAGCCCGATTAGGGGCGCGGCTAGGGCTGTTCCTACGGCAAGGCATAGGCGGCTGTTGCCTGTGAGGTATTGCCCGATTTCGGCATTCCATTCCTGCGCCGTTCCCGCCGCTTCGTAGGCGGGGACTTGGCTTTTGTCGCCGTTGTATATCACGCGCCCCGCTTCGGTGTTGTCGGGGCGGATGACTTCGCCGCTGGGCAGGATGTAGGCCGTGCCATGCCAGCCTGCGCGGGCGGTTACGGCGTAGTGTGTGTTTTCGCCTTCGGTTTGCAGGTAGTCGGCCAGCCGTTCGCGCTTCGCCCTGCCGGATAGGATGGTGAGGCCGTAGGATTGCAGCCGCTGCCAGCCCTGCACGCTGCCGATTTCGGCGGCCGGGACGGCGGCTTGTTTGGCCGCGCCCGTGAGGCGGTCTTTCCATTCGATGATGCGGTAATGGCTGCCTGTGCCGTCCGTGCCCCTGCCGATGAGGCGGATGGGGTCGGACAGCCATACGGGCGGGGTTTCGCCGGGGTTGCCCTCTTTGTCGGTTTTGATGCCGATGTGGTAAACGCCGCTCCGTGTGCATTCGTAGCGCGGGCGCGGGGTGTAGGTGTCAAATTCTGCGGCGGTGTTCATTGTGCTGCTCCTTCGGTTTTCAGACGGCGGGCGTTCCATTCGTCCAGTGCGTCCGTCATCACGGGCGCGGCGGTGTCGCCTTTGTTATCCCTTAATGGCGGTTTGCATGGTTTGATATGCCTTTCTATCGAGTTAAACGATAGGGGGCATTGTGGATTGCGCGGGCAGGTGCTGTGGCTTGTATCGGTGCAGTAAGCAGGCAAAAAAATAGCCGCCTATTGTTTCAGACGGCCTCTTCGCCGTCGCTGTCGACAAAGGCGTGGCGTTGTTGGTGGTAGGCTTCTTCGGCTTCGCCCTGTCGCCAGTAGGGAACGGCGTAGCAGCGGGCGGGCGGCAGTTGCCAGTCTTGGCGGGCGATGGGGCGCAGGGCGGCGACGAGGGCGGCTTCGGCGGCGAACCAGACGTAGCAGTCGCCGCTTGTGGGGCGGGATTGGGCGACGGCGGCGGCGATGGCGGGGTTGTGTTCTCCGCCACCGAAGAAGGGGTGTATTCCGATGCCGGCGGGGCGGGTGAGTTCGGGCAGGTCGGCGGGTTCGGGCAGCAGCAGGAATACTTTGCCGCGTGCGGCAGGGTTGCTGCGGGCGAGTTGTTCGAGCATGGCGGCGATGGCGGGCAGGGCGGTGAGGTCGCCCGCCATCAGGTATTCGGCGGCGGGTTTGAGCAGGCTACCGCGTTTGGGGGCGGTGATGCCGACGGTTTGGCCGGGGGCGGCTTGGGCGGCGAAGGCGGCGGCGGGGCCGTTGTCGCCGTGCAGCACGAAGTCGATGGCGAGGGTGCGCTCGGCGCGGTCGAAGAAGCGCACGGTGTAGGTGCGCGAGATGGGTTTTTCAGACGGCCGCTCCCATACGGGGCGACCGTTTTCAAAGCGTTCGGGCATAACCGGCGCGTTTTGGCCGCTGTGCGGCAGCAGCAGTTTGAAGGGCACGCCCGCGCTTTCGCAGGGGTAGTCGGCCAGCTCGGGGGAGGTGAAGACGATGCGGCGGGTGTTTTTGCCGACGGTTTGGGCGGATTGGACGTGTATCAGGCGGGGGCGGGCGGGGTTCATAGGGCGGTTTCCGTGGTTTGGGGGCGGGCGCGGTGCGGGCGGGTCTGCCCGAATCCGTCGCGGCCGTTTTCAGACGGCCTCAGCAGGAAGGGGCTGTGGCAGAGGGTGTAAACCGCGCTGTCGATGACGGGCGGGGCGAAGGCAGTGAGGTCGGTTTCGGGTTCGTAGAGGCGGATGTTGATGAGGCCGTCGATAACGGTGTGCAGGTAGAAGACGGCGCGGTCGGGGTCGAGGGCGGCGGGCAGTTCGCCGCGTTCGGTGCAGCGGCGGGCAGTTCGCCGCGTTCGGTGCAGCGGCGGATGAGGGCGTGGAGCTGTTCTTTCCACAGGGCGATGTATTTTTTCTGCACGTCGAACACGGCGCGGGTTTCTTCGGTGAACTCGCATTTGAGGTGGATGATGGTGAAGAGTTTGCGGTGGGTGTCGTCGGATTGGATGCGCTCGAACATGTCGTACAGCATGCGGCGCAGGCCGTGGCCGCCGGATTCTTTGAGGCCGTCTGAAAGCGATGCGCTGCACGCGCTGAATATCTGCCCGAACAGGGCTTCAAACAGGTCTTCTTGTTTTTGAAATGCCAGTAGAGTGCGCCGCGCGTTACGCCGGCGTTGCGGGCGATGGCGGCCAGCGAGGTGCGGGCGACGCCGTGTTCGAGGAAGGTGTCGAGGGCGGACTGCATGAGCTGTTCGCGGGTTTTTTGTGCTTCTTCTTTGGTTTTGCGCATGGGTGCCGCCGTTAAATGTGTGTAATTGTAAAGATTCGGGCGGCATTATAATTTTGAACTTTCTTACATTCAAGGTTGTATGTATAATGCGCAGCCGAATTTGGTTTACAGTGTCCCGCAGGCCGTCTGAAAGGTTTCAGACGGCCTGCAACGGTTTAATTTGTTTTATGTTTTTTGTATATTTGTTCAGAAAGAGGACAGGAATATGACACGCAGAACGTGGCATCTGGCGGCATTGGCCGCAAGCGTATCGCTGGCTCTGGCCGCCTGCGGCGGCAGCGGAGACGGTGCGGCACAAGACTCTCAGGGTGCGAAGGAGGGCGGCGCGGCCGCGCAGCAGGCACCCGCGCCGGCGGTGGAAGTAGTAACCGTTCAGCCGCAGGATGTCGCGCTTTCGGTGGAGCTGCCCGGCCGTTTGGAAGCGGTGCGCGCCGCCGCCGTGCGCCCGCAGGTGGGCGGCATTGTGAAACGCCGCCTGTTCCAGGAGGGCACATTTGTGCGCGAAGGCCAGCCGCTCTACCAGCTTGAAGACGCCAGCTACCTCGCCTCTCTGGAAAGCGCGCGCGCGCAGCTTGCTTCCGCCGAAGCCACGCTGGCCAAGGCCAATGCCGATGTGTCGCGCTACCGCCCGCTGGTGGAGGCCGACGCCATCAGCAAGCAGGACTACGATGCCGCCGTCAGCGCGAAACGCTCGGCCGAAGCCTCGGTGAAATCGGCCAAGGCCGCCATCCGTTCGGCGCAGATCAATGTGAACTATTCCCGCATCACCGCGCCGATTTCCGGCTTTATCGGCCAGTCAAACGTGTCCGAAGGCGCGCTGGTTTCCTCGGGCGACAGCACGGCGATGGCCACCATCACGCAAACCGACCCGATGTATGCCAACGTTACCCAGTCGGCGGTGGAAATCATGAAGCTGCGCCGCCAGATCAGCGAAGGCAAGCTGGCGGCGGCAAACGGCCGCATCGAAGTGGACATCAAGCTGGAAGACGGCTCGACCTA
>ERZ772924.1195-NODE-1195-length-12370-cov-60.572554_pt1 | contig 12370 bp, 9 predicted proteins | sample MGYA00512116_ERZ772924 | MGnify/ENA primary metagenome ERZ772924 (study PRJEB29015, sample SAMEA2737920) | human oral metagenome | biome: human oral; feature: human-associated habitat; material: dental | place: China | collected 2134 ...
CTGGTCGGACCGGTCTGACTGGTCAGACTTGTCCGACCAGTCCGATTAATCCGACAATAGCTAAAAAGCATTTGGCTTAACTCCATAACTCCTTAACTTCTCCCTTTACTACTTACTACTTTACTCCTTACTACTCCCTCCTTGATAAATCAGCGTAGTTAGTTTGTCTTCTGCAAACACCTCACGAGCCACGCTTTGCAGCTCTTCGGCCGTGATGGCGTCTATCTGTTGCAGCAAATTGTCGATGTGTTTCTCCTTATTAAAGTGGAGAAAACTTTTGCCAAAGTCGAGCGCAAAGCTCTCCCTATTGTCGCAAGCCACACATATCTGACCCTTAATTTGCCTTTTGGCGGCCGCCAGTTGACGAGCAGAAAGCGGCTTTTCGATAAGCCTGTTCAGTTCTTTCTTCACCAAACGCAGACAGCGGCGCAAGTCTTTTGGGTCGCAACCAAAGTAAACACACCACACACCTGTGTCTGCATAACTCACCATATTGCTCTCTACATTGTACACCAAGCCATTGCATTCGCGCAAAACGATGTTCAAACGAGCGTTCATACCCGGACCACCAAGCAAGTTATTGGCCAAATAAAGGGGCAAACGGCGCTTGTCGTAAGTGCTGAAAGCACGATTGCCCAGCATAACATGTGCCTGGTGCGTGTCCATCTGGCGTGTTATCTTTTTCGGTATATAGGGTGGGAGAGACTCACCTTCGTGCGTATCGATATGCGGAAGGGCGTTTGGGAAATGCCGAGTGGCATGCCTTAACGACTTAACAAGCCAATGAAAATCCAGTTCGCCGTATGCAAAGAACACCATATTGTTGGGTCGATACATCCTACGGGTAAAGTCTTTGGCATGTTCGGATGTGTAAGTACGCAGCAAAGAGGCCTTTCCAAGAATGTTGTTACCCAGCGGATGACCCGAAAAAACAGCGTTTTCGAAATCATCGTATATCAGTTCGGCAGGCGAATCGTTGTAGCTTTCAATCTCATCGCATATCACCTCAATTTCTTTTCGCAACTCGGCGGCGGGATATTGGCTATCAAACACCATGTCGGTTAACAGCTTTACCGCCCTTGGAGCATGCTCCTTTGGGATGGCAGCATGATAAACAGTTTCCTCCTTGTTGGTGAATGCGTTGATGTCGCCGCCAACACTCTCCAAACAATTCAATATACTAAGGGCACTTCGTTTGCTGGTACCCTTAAACGAGGCATGTTCACAAAAATGTGCCATGCCCATTTCGGCCTCCGATTCGTTGCGCGTGCCTGCATTAATTCGATAACCGCAATAAACCACGGGCGATGAAGAATTGCGGTGAATGATACGAAGACCATTGGGAAGCGTGGCCGTATTGTATTTGTTATCCATACGAATGGCAGATTTGCTCGATGTGGTCATTATTCAATCTCAAGGACTTTGACGACGCCGCTCTTCCTGGTGAGTTGTTTGCCCAATCTCCAGACGAGTTTCTTCTCGATGTGCTGGGGCTGTATCCCGAGGCGGTTCAGAACGTGTTCACAACAGTGGTATCCCGGACCGGCCGTAAAGGACCCCGCTGGACTGTCGATGACCTGCTCACCCGCCTCGAGAAAGAGAAACTGAACGACTTCGTCGCCGCCTGCCGTCAGGAGCTGACACTCTAAGGCGTCGGAAGTTGTCTCGCGTCATTCGGTTCTCGCAGCGACTGTGCTTGGCGGTCCGCTGGCTGCGGTCGGGGTTCAGATCTCGGGGCGTAGGGTACGGACGCGACGGAGAGGAGGGACGCTGGTGCCCGGTGCAGAGCGTGGCTCGTCATCGGCGATGAGGATGCGAACCACCTGGCGGACGCTGGGGGAGTGGGTGCGCCAGCCGGCGCCTGTGCAGGCCGGCTCCGGCATCCTGTCTACGCTGCTCCTCATCCTGTGCGCCACCTACCAGGGCGGCATGATCGGCAGCGCGATACTGACCGGTCGCGTCGGCGACGGCGGCCTGGTTGCGGGGATCGTCCCTACCAGAATCGGATTCACGGTTCTCATCGTGGCGGCCATTGGGTCGACGGCGCTCCTGACTGCGCGGTGCAGGCACCCGCTGGCGGTTTTCCTGGTTGAGTGCGCCGTGTACGTGGCGGCCTCGGCACTGGGGCTCAACAACTTCTTCCTCGTCCCGGTGCTGGTGGCACTGGGGAGCGCGGTGAGCCGGCTCCCGCTGTGGCAGCACCTCGCGGTGATCGGCGCGGCCTGCCTCATGGCGACGGCCAGCGCGTTCCTGGTGGCCCCGCCCGGGATCCTGATGGAGGAGTGGCTCAGCCAGGTGGTCGCCGTCCTGCTGACGGCCATCGCGGCGATGCTTGCGCGCAGCGTCGCGAACTGGCGGGCGGCGCAAGCCGACGCCAAAGCCGAGCGGGAGCGCTTCCGGGTGCTTCGGGCCGAGCGCGACCGCGCGGTGAGCCGGGCCGGTATTGCCGCGGAGCTGCACGACTCCGTGGGGCACGGCCTGACCACGATCATTGCCCTGTCCGAGGGACTGATCGGCAGCGCCGATCCGGAGGTCGACGAGGCGCTCGGCGGCATCAACGAGGTGGCGCGGGAGTGCCTGGAGCAGACGCGCCGGGCGGTCAGGGCCTTGGCCGACGGCAAGGGTGAATCGACGGAGTCGCCGGACCGGTACGGCGCTGGGCACCGGTCCTGGGATGAGATCAGGAGCGTCGTCGGCAGGGTCCGGTCGCTGGGCGTCACGGTCGTCTTCACCGAGACCGGGCAGCGGGCCGACGACGCCGGGCAGGCCGATCTGTGCTTCGCGCTCACCCGGGAAGCGCTCACCAACGCGGTGCGGCACGCGCTCGCGCTGTCGCAGGTGCAGGTGTCCTGGGACCACAGCGAGTCGGCGGTGACGGTGACGGTTCGCAACGACGGCTCCTCAGGTGGCAGAGATGGGGAAGACGACGGCCACCGTGGTGGGTCTGCGGAAGGGACGGGCCTGCTCCGGCTGCGGGCCCGGGTCGAGGCGACGGGAGGATCGCTGGACTGGGGGCCCGAGTCCGGTGGCGGCTGGCTGGTGACGGCGACGGTGCCGAGAACTCGCGGTGAGGGCTGAGGCGTGGGCGCGGAATCGGTGGGGTTGAGGCCGACGTCGGTCATGATCGTGGACGACCAGCGCTATGCGCGCCTGGGGCTGGCCCTCATGATCCGCAAGGCGCCGGACCTGCGCGTGGTGGCGGAGGCCGGTGACGGGCAGGAGGCGCTGGAGGTCCTGGAGCGGCTGAACCGGTCCACGGGGCTGCCCGACGTCGTCCTCATGGACGTGCGCATGCCGGGCATGGACGGGATCAGCGCGACCCGGGCGATGGCGCAGCGGTTCCCGACGGTGAAGGTGCTGGTGCTGACCACCTACGACGAGGACGACTACGCCTTCGGGGCGTTGGAGGTGGGGGCCTCGGGGTTCCTGCTCAAGGACGTGCGCGCCGCGCAGCTGGCTCAGGCGGTGCGGGCAGTGGCGCAGGGTGATGCGGTGCTCACGCCGCGCGTCACCAAGGAACTCATCGCGCGTGGGGTTCCACAGGCGCTGTCTGGGGCGCAGCGCGAGGGGCTGCGGGAGCGGTTCGGGGTGCTCACGCCCAGGGAGCTCGACGTGGCCCGACTCATTGCGGAGGGCATGTCGAACGAGGAGATCGCCGAGCGGCTCGTGCTGCAGCCCGCCTCCGTGCGCCGCAACGTCAGCCGTATCCTGGCCAAGCTCCACCTGCGTGACCGCGTCCAGATCGCTGTTGCTTGGTACAGGAGCGGTGATTGAGATGTGTGTCGTCGCGGGCGGGGACATTTCTGTGCGGCTGGGGACATTCGACGCCGTCGGGGACGGGAATCCTGTCCCCGTACGCGCGGGCTGTTCCCGGATGGAGTGGTTTGCGTCTCGCGCACGGAACGTCCCCAATATTGTGAGAAAAGAGAGGAGCGGGGGATGTCCGAGTTATGTCCGAAGGATGAGGTGGTTATCCTCCAGTCTGGATAGATTTCAACGATTCTCACGGCGGCGAGTAAGGCTCATCGCTTATATTTGGTGCGATTAGTTAAATAATCTAACTGAGATCGCGCTCAAACCCAGCGACATCCTTCGCGGTAGCTATTTCTTCTTCTTTAATCTCTGTTACGCGTCTCGATGTCCCTTTGTTCCAACTGCGTGTAATTATTTTCATGTCAGAAGTGTCTGAAGAATAATGTGTTATGTTCACTAGCCTGTTATTTAGCACTGAGAGTGATGGGAATCCAGACCCTCTAGTTGCGACAATGAAATTCTCGCCTTCTGAACTACATTGTTTCCATGTTCCGCTAGCCAGCGTAGAGAGTGCGGTAAGGTCTGGCCTATCGGCACGAAGGTCTGTTGTCCAGTGAATAATGATACCTCCTTCAAGGCCTGCTGGCCAAAGCGGGAAGAATGGAAGTGTCTTCTTCGAGTTGAGTTTTACATAGAAACCTTCGCGTGTGCCTTTAGCTGATTGCATTAGCTCTCTTGCCTGTTTTCCAGAATAATAGGTGGCAGCAAGGTGTAGTGTAGAGTGAGGCGGCTTTTTTTCGGTCCAGACTTGTAGGTCTCCGCGCTTCACTACGTGTTCACATGAAGTGAATGACGGTAGGCGACGCCAGTCCAGTATAGTATATGAAAAAATTTGCGTGTTTGTTAGAGTTGTGAGACTTTGCTTCCACTGGCGGACCTCAACTGGATTGGATTGTTCTTTTTGTCCCCGGATCTCAACCAATCCACTCTTGTGGTAGTGAAGTTTGAGAGGATTTCCTGGTTCTAGATCTCCGCGAATGCGATAGTTCCGTGGGTAGGTAGAAAAAGAATGTGCGGCAGAGTCGCAGAGGATCTCGCCAAGCGTCCATGCATCCGCTCGTGGACAAGTGGGAACTACTTGAAATCCGCCGTCGCCATTAAAAAACAGTGAAAGAATGTGGTAGAATTTTCCGTTCCCCGCGTTAAAGAACAGTCGACGACGCGAAACGGCTTTCGTTTTAGAGTATTTTGAAGGCATCTGAAACTCCTGTGTTGATAGTCGAGGATATGGAGAACTTAACCGACTAGTTTATGAGGGGGCGAAAGTAACTTTTGGTCTGCGTAAACATGGTAGTTTGTAGCTTCTGTGAGTAACTCACAGAGAATAATGCTTGTCGCCGCTTTTATGTGTATTCCGGTTGGGGTTGAGTATTTTGAAGGTGAAATAAGTTCCTAATGAAACTGTTTCTGAAGAAGTTGCTGCCGTGTTGAGTTTTGTTGTTAGAAATTTGCTATTTGTTTCCTCCGCCTAATCCCCGGAACCTTTCAACATAGGCGGCGAGGGCGGCTTGGACGCGGCGCTTCTTCTCGTCGTGGCTGTCGTCGGCCGCGCGGCGGAATCTGGGGGTGGGCGGCAGAATCCTAGTGATCGCGGTTCCCTCAGTGGGCACGTACCCGTTCCGCAAGGCGGCCTCTACCAGCGCCTTCGCCGGCCCCTCGCGCAGCCTTTCGTCGCGGATGATCGCTGCCAGCTCCTCGCTGCGCCGCTGCTCAATGAACGCCTGCCACTGCTCGTCCACGTCCCCAAAGGCGGACACCTCGTGCACGAACTCCTCAATGAGGTCCCGCTTGTTGTGCAGGCTGGGACTGGACATCACCGCCCGGCGGATTTCCACCGGGATCTCCTTGTCCTCGCCGTCGCCCGCCTCCTCGCGGTGCTTCTCCACCAGCATGAGGACGTAGTCGACGCCCACCTCCACCTGCTTGACCAGCTCGATCTCGAAAACAAGATCGTCGTTGACGACCTCCTTCTCGACGTCGGCCGCCCGCCGCATCTCGGCATACAGATCCACGTACACGCTGCGGTAGTCCTGGAACTCGGCCTCGCCAATGACGTCGTCGTCTCCGAAGTCGTCAAAGCTCGCCAGGATGTTGCGCAGCCGCAGGATCTTCCCGAACTGCCGGATGAACTCCTTCTGCTCGGCCTCCGAGGCGATCATCTGACCCGGCTCGAACCTGGCCCGCAGCTCGCTGATCTTCTCCAGGTAGTCCTCCAGGTACTCCTTGTACGGCTTGAGGAGCACCAGCCCGCCGGCGGCCTCGTTGCCGAACAGGGCGATGGCCTCGTCGGTTTCCTCCTGCAGGTCCCGGAAGCAGACTACGTTGCCGTAGGTCTTGACCGAGTTGAGAATCCGATTCGTGCGTGAGAACGCCTGGATGAGCCCGTGTGTGCGTAGCGACTTGTCCACCCACAGGGTGTTGAGCGTCTTGGAGTCGAACCCGGTGAGGAACATGTTGACCACGATGACGAGGTCGATGGTCCGTTCCGCCAGCCGTCGGGAGATGTCCTCGTAGTAGCCCTCGAAGCCCTGCGCGCTCGTGTCGTAGGCGGTGCCGAACTGCGCGTTGTAGTCGCGGATCGCCTCGTCGAGGAAGGCCCGGTCGTCCGCGGTCAGTTGCGAGGGGTCTACGGCCTCATCGGCCAGCGTCTCACCGGGCGCATCGGCGTTGGGTGCGTAGGAGTAGACGATGCCGACGCTCAGGCGCCGGTCCGAGGCCAGCCCCTCCTGCTGCCGCTTGAACTCCATGTAGTAGGCGCGCGCCGCCCGGATCGACGCCGTCGCGAACAGGGAGTTGAAGCCCAGCACCCGCTTCTGCCCCAGCGTGTAGGAGGAGTTGCGCCGCGTCTTCTGGTCGAAGTGCTCACGGATATAGCCCACCACCTGGGCCAGCCGCTCGGGCGCCAGCAGCGCCCGCTCGGTGTCGATGGCGCTGATCTGCCCGTCGCGCACGGCGTCGGGCATCTTGATTGTGTCGATGTAGTCGATGCGGAACGGCAGCACGTTCTTGTCCCGGATCGCGTCCACGATCGTGTACGTGTGCAGCTGGTCGCCGAAAGCCTGCGCTGTGGTGCGCAGCTGGACATTCCCGCTGGAGCTGGAGTTCGCCGCGAAGATCGGCGTGCCCGTGAACCCGAAGAGGTGGTAGTTGCGGAAGGCCTTGGTGATGGCCGTGTGCATGTCCCCGAACTGGCTGCGGTGACACTCGTCGAAGACGAGGACCACGTGCCCGGTGTAGATGGCGTGCTTACGATTGCGGCCCACGAAGTTGGAGAGTTTCTGGATCGTGGTGACGATGATGCGCGTATCCGGGTCGTTGATCTGCCGGGTCAGCTGGTTGGTGGACTGGTTTGCAGAGACCGTCCCTTCGGCGAAGCGGTTGTACTCTTTGATGGTCTGGTGGTCCAGGTCCTTGCGGTCGACGACGAAAATGACCTTGTCGATCCCCTCCATCCCGGCGGCCAGCTTGGCGGTCTTGAATGAGGTGAGGGTCTTGCCCGAGCCGGTGGTGTGCCAGATGTAGCCGCCGCCGGCCACGGTGCCGATCTGTTTGTTGGCTGACGCCGTGAGGATCCGCTGGAGGATCGCCTCGGTCGCGGCGATCTGGTAGGGCCGCATGACCAGCAGCTTCTGCGCGGTGGTGAAGACGCAGTAGCGGGTCAGCAGGGCCAGCAACGTGTGCTTGGCGAAGAAGGTTCGGGTGAAGTCGACCAGGTCCATGATCGGCTTGTTCGCGGCGTCGGACCACCAGGAGGTGAACTCGAAGGAGTCCGAGTTGGCGGCCTTGGACTCGCGCTTGCCGCGCGTGGACTCGGTGACGTGGTCGAACCGGGTGGTGTTCGAGTAGTACTTGGTGTGGGTGCCGTTGGAGATGACGAAGATCTGGACGTAGCCGAACAGGCCGGCACCCGCCCAGAAGGAGTCGCGCTGGTAGCGGTTGATCTGGTTGAAGGCCTCGCGGATGGGCACGCCGCGACGCTTGAGCTCGATGTGCACCAGCGGCAGGCCGTTGACGAGGACGGTGACGTCGTAACGGGTGTGGTGGGCGCCGGTCTCGACGACGTACTGGTTGGTGACCTGCAGACGGTTGTTGTGGATGTGCTGCTTGTCGATGAGGCGGATGTTCTTAGACTCGCCGTTGTCCCGGATGAGGACCTGGACGTGGTCCTCCTGGATGCGGCGGGTCTTCTCTGCGATCTCGTCCCCGCCGCCTGAGCGGGTGCGGATCGACTGGGCGAAGAAGCGCTCCCACTCCTCATTGGTGAAGGTGTAGTCGTTGAGGGTTTCGAGTTGGGTGCGCAGGTTGGCGACGAGCTCGTCCTCGCAGGAGAAGATGACGTACTCGTAGGCCTGGGCCCGCAACTGGCGGATGAAGGCCGCCTCCAGCTCGGCCTCCGACTGGTAGCCGGCGCGGTCGGTCCCGTCGGGCTCATAGAGGCCGACGACGGTGCTCTCACTGGTCAGGACGACCGGTTCGACGCCGACGGCCGAGGCTTCACGAATGGTCATGGGAGGACGCTTTCGTCAGGGCGGAAAAGGTGGGTAGAGACGGATGAGGCTGGAGGGAGTGAGGTGGGGTAGCGCAGGTGGAGGACTGCGCGTGAGTGCTACTTCTTCTCCGGGAAGGTGAGGAGACGGTCGCGGTAGCACTGGTACTGCCGACGACGAGCCTCGATCTCTGCGGGAAGGCCGGAGGTCAGGTCGTTGACGAGAAGATCGAACTTGTCCAGAAGGTGAACAATTTCGCGTTGTTGATCGATAGGTGGAGCCGGAACGAGGGTCTCGCTCACGATTTTAGAATTGAGGTTTCTTACCGTTCCCGAGCCTGCGCGTTGCGCGAATCCGTTTTGAATGGGGGATGATCGCAAGACGTGATAGAGGAAGTCTGGGTCGAAGGTCTTCTCATAGTTTGATATGACTAGCCAGCCGTCATGAATGCATCCGTTGATCTTCGAGATGTAAGGCCTACCGAAACTCATGGAGTTTGATAGGACAAAGTCTCCCGGCTTGATTTGTCGCGACTTTTTGGCGCCATCAGCGCTGATGTGTTGTGCGGTAGTGGTGATATATTTTCCTTGCGGTGAAACGTCTCCAATTTTGATCCACGGTATTCCGACATCATTTGTGATGAACTTGCGGATTGGTCGCGGAGAGGCTCCTCGTGTGATGCGGGAAACTTCCCCCAAATTGACAGATTCTCTTGGAGATCGAGGTGCCACAAGGATGTCGCGATAATATGTAAATTGTTGTTGGCGGACCTCAAGTTCTGCTTCCAGTTCTGCCTCTAGTTGGGTGAACTGGTCTAGCATCCTCGCGATCTCCCGTTGGATTAAAATAGGGGGAGTGGGGATCCTTAATTCATTTAGGGTGCGTTGAGTCAGGCTGGGGACTCCTCCTGCTTGGTTCATTTTTTCCAGGTGGAGAGTCTGGAGGTAGTAATAGAAGTACTTTGGTTCTAGTTGGTTTCTAATTTCTGTGTAGAAAATGGTGTCTACAGTCCAGAAGGGTCCTTCAATAAAATAAAGTTTATTGAGAGAACCTTTTCGTGGAATAAGGACTGATGGTCCCCTAGATGTGTCTTCATTTACATAGGATATGATCCCTCCCGATCCGTAGACAGGAATGTCTCCCCGCTTCAGGTGTTTGAAATCTCGTCCGTTCTTGATACGAACGAGTTCTCTGAGCGGCTTGTACTCCACTCCGTCGGGGCAGAGGTCGCGGATGAGGTCGTTGATGCGGCTCACCAGGCACCGCCTTCGAGGTCGGCCACGATCTCATCAATACTCGCCCGCAGCACCGCCTGCCGCTCCACGATTTGCTTGATCCGCGCATTGAGCTCCACGATGTCGACCTCCTCGCGAGTGTCCTCCGCCTCCACGTAGGAGGACACCGACAGGTTGAAACCGTTCTCCCTGATCGCCTCCGCACTCACCAGTGCGGCCACATGATCGATGTCGACCCGCTTGGCGAGCGTCTCCAGGATCATCTCCTGGTTCTCCGCCGAGAGCTTGTTCTTGTTGCCCTGCCGCACGAACTGCTTTGAGGCGTCCACGAACAGGACGTTGTTGTCCTGCTTCGACTTCTTGAGCACGATAATGCACGTGCCGATCGTCGTCCCGAAGAACAGGTCCGGCGGAAGCTGGATGACGGCGTCGACATAGTTGTTCTCCACCAGGTACTGGCGGATCTTGGCCTCAGCGGTGCCTCGGTAGAGCACGCCCGGGAACTCGACGATCGCCGCCGTCCCATCCACCGCCAGCCAGGACAGCATGTGCATGGTGAAGGCCAGGTCCGCCTTCGACTTCGGGGCCAGTACCCCCGCTGGGGAGAAGCGCGGGTCGTTGATGAGAGCTGGGTCGTCCTTGCCGATCCATTTCGTTGAGTACGGCGGGTTGGAGACAATCGCCTCGAAGGGCTCATCATCCCAGTGCGCCGGGTCCGTGAGCGTGTCCCCGTGGGCGATGCTGAAGTCCGCGAAGTTGATGTCGTGCAGAAACATGTTGATCCGGCACAGGTTGTACGTGGTCAGGTTGATCTCCTGGCCGAAGAATCCGCCGCGCACGTTCTCCTTACCGAGCACCTTCGCGAACTTCAGCAGCAGCGAGCCCGAGCCGCAGGCCGGGTCGTAGACGCGGTTGACGCTCTTCTTGCCCATGACCGTGATGCGGGCCAGCACCTCGCTGACCTCCTGCGGCGTGAAGAACTCGCCGCCCGACTTGCCCGCGTTCGAGGCGTACATCGTCATGAGGAACTCGTAGGCGTCGCCGAAGGTATCGATCGAGGACTCCCCGTAGGACAGGTCCAGGTCCCCGATCGCCTGCATGAGCCGCGTGAGCTTGTCATTGCGTTGAGCTACCGTGCGGCCCAGCTTGGTGGAGTTGACGTCCACGTCGTCGAACAGGCCGCGCAGATCCGACTCCGAGCCCGTGCCGGTCGCGGAGGCCTCGATGCTCTTGAAGATGCGTGAGAGGGTCTCGTTGAGGTTCTCGTCGCGAGGTGCCCGCTCGCGCACGTTGTCGAACAGGTCCCCAGGGGCGATGAAGAAGCCCTTCTCCTGAATGATGCCGTCGCGGGCGTCCTCGGCGTCAGCGTGCGACAGGAAGCGGTAGTCGAAGTCCGGGTCCCCGGCATCGCGCTCGCCGGCGTTGATGTACTCGGTGAGGTTCTCGGAGATGAACCGGTAGAAAAGAAAGCCCAGGACGTAGGCCTTGAAGTCCCAACCGTCCACGCTCCCGCGCAGGTCGTTGGCAACTCGCCAGATCGCACGGTGAAGCGCATCGCGCTCAGTCTCTTTGCTCAACAGTCGGCCTCTTCGTCGTCAGGATGGGGGATCGAGCAGAAGTATCCCACCAACTGAGGATGTCCGATGACCACGCGTGGAGGTTGTGGCTGGAATTCCGGTGCTGAAGAGCTGTTGGAGAGTGGGGTGTTTGCCTACCAGTGGATTCGAGGATCCTCCTTGACCAACCGTCGAAGCGTGTTGTGGGCCATGACGAGGTTGGGGAAGTCAGGGTTGATGTACTTCAGCAGTGTTAAGGAACCGTTGAGGCGGGCGGTGGTGTCGATCTTGAGGAGGTTGTCATGATGGGCGATTCGGTTGCGTATGCGTCTGATTCCTTCCAGCTGCCTGCCTGTCTTAATCCGGCCTGTGTCCCCCTTGGGGGCGCCGGGGAAGGCTAGGTAGAGGCACTTCCGCCAGAGATCACGCTGTTTGACACCAGTGCGTCCTGGGCTGGAACCGGAGAACTCTGGTGGATGAAGTACTAGTCGTGTCCACAGCCCGAAGGTCATCTGAGCGACAACGTCGTCATGGGTGGGCGATGTGTCGTGGCGAGGATGACTTGCTGGCCGTCGCCTTGCCTCATTGGCTGCGCTTGCATGGGCTTCAGAGATGCTCCTGCCGATGATGGTGTAGATCTCTTCCGCGGTGCCGTTGGCGCGAGTCCAGTCTCCGGAGTAGGGGGTCCCGTCTGGTCGTACCTGAGAGGCGTTCCAGGTGCAGAGTTGCCGATCGATCGCGTTGCGCACGGCGACTTCGACGTAGGCGATGTGAGAGTGCCAGGCGCCTGCGAGCTTGTTGCTCCACTCGTAGAGTTCTGCTGCTCGCTGGGGGTTGCCTGCGGCTGCGTCAATGTACGTCTGGTGACGTGCTGAGCCGAGCAGTTCCAGGAGCGCGTTCTCGCTAGACATGGGTACACAATAGTGTGCTAGCCTAGGCGGACAGCGAGCATCGGGCTTGGACCGGTGCGCCTACTCCGGCGGTCCCGCACCTGAGGTGCGGGACCGCTTGTTCGTGCTGACGGCCGACCTGTGGTAGTTGGAAAGGCCTGCGTGCTGGTCCCCGGAGGTACGGCGTGCGGGGCGATCTGTGCGAGTGCGCCTACTCACGGGTGGGGACGTTCGATGCCGTCGGGGACCGGATTCCTGCACCCGGCCGCGCGAGACGTCCCCGGCTGGAGCGGTGTGCACCCGTCCGGCGTCGTCTCAGGAGGCGGGCTTGAATCCGGTGACCTTTCCGTCTTCCTTGTGGTAGCCGATGATGAGGTCGGGGCCTGCGA
>ERZ772924.1198-NODE-1198-length-12351-cov-5.249105_pt1 | contig 12351 bp, 12 predicted proteins | sample MGYA00512116_ERZ772924 | MGnify/ENA primary metagenome ERZ772924 (study PRJEB29015, sample SAMEA2737920) | human oral metagenome | biome: human oral; feature: human-associated habitat; material: dental | place: China | collected 2134 ...
GAGCTGAAACAACGCTACGACTTCCATTGGAGCACGTTCACCGAAGAGCAGAAACGGGCGGTGATCCGTTTTCTGGACCATTTCCACAACATCGGCAAATAAAGGCCGTCTGAAAGAAGCTTTAACGAAGTTATAGTGGGACAAAATAAAAGATACCCATCGTAGGCTGGGCTGAAGCCCAGCCTACATCGGATACTTTTGATTTGTATCCACTATAAACCGAATGCGCGGCCGCGCCACATCCCCCGCCCACCGCGCCAACAACGGCACGCATCCTACCCGCCGCAGGGCAGGGCGGGAAATCGCAAAACGGTATGGGGGGTATCGGCGGACGTGATAAAGGCCGTCTGAAAAACGCTTTTTGCGGTTTTCAGACGGCCTCTGTTTGTGTGCGCATGCTTGGGCGGGGATAAGCCCCTGCAATGCGCGAAAGTTTAGCGGTGGTTTATTCGGCTTGCGCGGGGGCGGGTTTGTCCGGCGCGGCGGCAAACCATTTTTGGTAGATTTTGTCGTAGGTGCCGTCGGCTTTAATCTGATCCAAGCCGCGATTGATTTTTTTGACCAGTTCGGGATCGCCTTTTTTGACGGCTATGGCGTAGTAGTCTTTGGGCGAATCGGCATCGGTGATGACCCGCAGTTTTTGGTCTTTATAAGTGTTGGCGTAATAGTTCAGGGGGCCGAAGTCGGCAAAGACGCCGTCTGCTTCTTTGCGCATCACTTGGCGGGTAGCCTCCCAGGCCGAGGGGCTGTGGATAATGGTGCCGTCGCCCGCTTGCAGTTTGGCAAGTTCGGTTTCGCCCACCGTGCCGGCAACGGTGGCGATGTTTTTGCCTTTCACGCCGCTGAGGGAGGTAATCGGGCTGTTTGCGGGCACAAGCAGACCCATCGAGGTTTCAAAGTGCGGGTTGGCAAAATCGACGATGGCTTTACGCTCTTCGGTAACGGTAATCGCGGCGATGGCGAGGTCTGCGCCCTTGCCCTTGCCCACGTCTTGCAACATGTTGGAGAAGGAATGGGGGATAAAATTGGGGCGGAAGCCTTGTTTGTCGCCGATGGCTTGTACCAGTTCGATACCGAAGCCGGACGGGCGGTTGTCGGCATCGGACATGACAAACGGTGCGAAGCCTTCGGCATCGAAATAGACGTTGTGCACGGGGTGGTTGTCGTTTAATAAGGCACTCGGATCGGATGCGATTTGCGCGGAGCCGGTGCCCGAGTTCCCGCCACTGCCGCCGCTGCCGCCGCAGGCGGCCAGGGTGAGCGCAAGCAGTAGGGGCATGAAACGGCGTAATGTAATCATGATGGGGTCTCCCTTGTTCGGTTTTGGATGGATACAGTTGGGGCGGGCGGCCTGAAATTATTTGCGCAGGCTGATGACGATGGCCGCGCTGCGGTTGCGCCAGGTGATCGGGATGACGAACGAGCGGTCTTTGCGCGGCAGCAGGATTTCGTCGGGCGCGCCGCGCAGGACGATGGGCACGGAAATCTCAAACTCTTCGCCAAACTCGCTGCGGGCATTGCCCGCAATGGTGTTGGCGACTTCGCCCACCAAGTCCACCATCAAGGCTTCGCTGGTGTCTTTTTCGCCAATCAATACCAATAAGCGTTCCAGCAATTCTTTGGGGGCGGTGAAATACACCACGCCTTGATTTTTGCCTGAAATGGCAATCACGCCCGTGAAATCTTTGGCAGAGGGGATTTTGTTTTCAATCAAATAGGGCGTGCCCACCACCAACTCTTCGCCCGCAATCATTTGCGCAAAATATTTTTGCACACCGTCCAAAAAGACTTGTAATTTTTCTTCTTTCATAATCAAACTCCTTGGTTCAAAAGGGTTTTAGCGCCGCTGAAACTTGCTTTGCTTGTTTTCAGGCTGCCTTGTTTCGTTTGTCTGAGGCAGCCTGAAAAAGGGTGGTTAATCTTCCAACATCTCGTTTAAGGCTTGGAACAATTCTTCATCCGAAAAAGGCTTGTAGAGAAAACCGCGCGCACCCAGTTGCAAGGCTTTGATGCCTGTTGCTTTGTCGGAAAGGGCGGATACCACAAGGATATTGGCGTTTTCATCTAGGCTGGTGAGCTGGTAAATGCACTCCAAGCCGTCCATTTTGGGCATGGTTAAATCCATGGTAACCACATCGGGATGATGCTGGCGATAGAGCGCGATGGCTTCTTCGCCATTGGCAGCGGAGGCAACCACTTCAAAATCCATCGTGCCCGAGCCGCGCGAAATGCGATTACGGATAACGTTTGAGTCATCAACAATCATGATGCGTTTAGACATAAAATCAAATCCTTATCTTAACTTTGGCAGCGTGAAGCTGAATCGGGTGTAGCCATGCAAGCGGCTGGCAACGTTTACCGTGCCGCCCAGCGATACGATGCGGTCTTTAATAATATCCAAGCCCACGCCGCGCCCTGCGTCTTCGGTGCTTTTTTCGGCAGTGGAGAAGCCTGGGGTAAACAGCAAGGAAATCAGCGCACGCTTATCCAGCTTGGTGGCTTCTTCGGCGGTGTATTTGCCCAATGCCACCGCTTTTTGCGCGATGGCGGCGTAATCAATACCGTTGCCGTCGTCTTCAAAGGTGAGCAAGAATTTGTCGCCTTGGTCTTTCAGGCTCATGTGAACGTGTCCCACGGGCAATTTGCCGCGTTGGCTGCGCACTTCGGGCGTTTCAATGCCGTGTACCACTGAATTGCGCAAGAGCTGAATGGCGACTTCGTTTACGATGCCATCCACTTTGCTGTTGCCTGTGGTTTCCAAGCCGCTGTATGTGAACGCTGCTTGTTTGTGGTTGCGGGCGGCGATGTCGGCAATAAAGCTGGCGTAGCGCGCATTGGGGTTTTGCGCGGTGGTGGATTGCCCTGTGTTGCTCATCACCACGGGCGCGCCACCGCCAATTTTGGCGAGCAAGTCTTCAATGGTGTGGTTCAAGCGAATCAACTCTTCCAGTTGCACCGCCAAGCCCAAGAAGTTTTCGCCCGATAGTTTGGGCATTTGTTTCAAACGGTTGAGGTTGGTTTCAAAGTTTTCTGCCATAGTGGTAAAGCCACCCAGTTTCAAAGCGGAAGATTCGCCTTTCATACTGTGCACTTCGCGGTAAATGGCGTTCACTTTTTCGTGCAGCGAGCTGGTGTTGTCGCTTTGCGATTTCAATACGGTGTTGATGTTTTGAATGTGTTGATTGGTGTTGTCAATAAAGTCATTGAGCAAGGTACGGTCGGTGTGCAAAATATTGCTCAACATTTCCAGTTGCACGTCATTTTGCTCGCGCTCTTGTTCCATTTTTTGTTGCAACAGCACAGCATTGGTTACATCTTCCACGTTTACCAACACGCGGGCAATGTCTTTGCCGTGATATACGCGGTGGAAGTTGAAATCCAGATAGCGTTCTTTGTCGTCAATTTTCACTTTTTGGTGAATCAAGGGGTTCAAAGAAGCAATCAAACGTTCTTTGGTGCGGGGGTTGTAGAGCTGCCCCACGAAGTCGTTGGTGGTGTTCAAGTCGTTTGCGTTAATCAAGTTGCTTAACACATCCAGCAAGTTTTTGCCGCCCACATTTTTTTGACCAATCAGGCTTTCCAGTTGTTTGGAGTATTGCGAACCAATGGTTAAGTCTCTATCCAGCAGGAACAGACCTGTGGTTACGGTGTCCATAATCTCGGTGGTTTCTTTTCTTGCTTCGTCGGCTAATTTATCGGCGGTGAGCAATTTGCGGATGAAGTAGAACAAGAACAGCGCAAGGTATAACACCGCGCCCACAATGCCGAAAATCTCTACGTTTCTTAATTGGTTGGTGCGGTCTTCCAATTTGGCACGTTTGCTTGCCAGCAAGAAATTGGAGATTTCGGTGAAACGGGCGTTGTTGTTTTGCAAACTCAATAGAGCGGTATTGAGCAATGCGCTATCGGCTGCGGGGTCATTAGCAGCTTTTAAATAGGCATCAACAGATGGTTTGGCATCTTTCCATTTTTTAACCATTTCTGCCATCAATTTCTTTTTAACCCCTTTATTGGAAGCGTCCACCAGATATTGTTTGCCATCAATAGAAGTGTAGTCGCCACCTTGAGTGGTGGCTTGCAGCGAGCGCGAGAAGATGTCTTGCGCTTCTTTCAAGCGTTTTAACGCGCCTTGCACCACGGGGCTTTGCGGGTCTTGGTGGGTGTTCAGTTGCAGCAGCTGAATGTTTTCCAGCATTTCGCCGTAGGAGTTTGCCATCTCGCTGGTAACGTAGCTTTGGATGGAGTCTTCCTCGATTTCGCTGGAAATGTTGTTGGCGTAAATCAGCAGGGCTGCGAGTAGCACGACAAAGAAACCGATTGAGATAATCATCCCGCGATACCGATTCAAGCCAACGGATACATTGGCTTTGGGCGTAGTATTGTCGCTCATGGATTTTCCTTTATATGAAGTAAAAAAGTGTGTTTTCAGGCTGCCGGGAGGTGCAGGCTAAACGGGATGGCGCTCATCCGTCGAATCAGGCGGGCAAGTTGCACGGCACGCCGAACCGGTGCGGTTAGGTTGGTTTTATGGCTGGGGGCGATATGTGCAGCGGCATCGTGTAAACATGCTGCTTCTTGCCTTATCAAAAGTTTGCAAATTATTACAGAAAGCCTTGCGGGAAACAAGCTGGGCAAGGGCGGGCTGTTGAAATTTTGGGGATTTAAATAGGCGGCAGGTGTTTTATAAGCAAGAAGCGTGCATGTTTGTGTAAAGATTGGCGGAGTGTGGTGCGGGGGCCTGCGGTGGCGGGCTGTTATAATTTTGTTTTTGTTTGCGGGGTTGATGATGAACGATGCTTGGCAAGATGTTTGGCAACAGGGGCGCTGGCAAGGCGCGGCGCAAATGCACTCGCCCAACTGTTGCCCGCGCCCTGACGGGGAGACGGTGAGCTTGGTGGTGTTGCACAATATTTCGTTGCCGCCGTTTGAATATGGCACGGGCGCGGTGCAAAAATTGTTTACCAACCGGATTCAGGCTGCCGAACATCCGTTTTTTTCGCTGCTGACGGCGTTGCGCGTGTCCAGCCATTTTTTTGTGGCGCGGACGGGGGAAGTGGTGCAGTTTGTGTCGTGCAACGAGATGGCGTATCACGCGGGGGTGTCGGCGTTTCGCGGGCGCGAGCGGTGCAATGCGTTTTCCATCGGCATTGAGCTGGAAGGCTGCGATTTTGAGCCGTTTGCGGCGGCGCAATATGCGGCGTTGGCGCGGCTGCTGGGCGCGGTTGCGGCGCGGTATCCGATTGAGGCGGTTACGGGGCATCAGGACATCGCGCTCGGTCGCAAGACTGACCCGGGGCATTTTTTTGATTGGGATGCGGTGCGGGCGATGGGGTTTTGCGTGGATAGGAACGAGTAGGTTTCAGGCTGCCTTGGATGTTGAGGCAGCCTGAAAAGCATTTGGACGGCTTATTTTTGCTGTTCAAACGCGCTGATTTCGTGCACTTTGGGGGCGTAGCTGCTGTGTGCGTCGTGGCGCAGGTTGAGCCAGATGTCCACCAATGCCCATGCGGCAGGGGCGGCGATGACGTTTTGCCCCATGCACAGGATTTGCGCGTTGTAGTTTTCTATTGCGCCGCGCACGCTGGTTAAATCGTGGGCGGTGGCGGCGCGGATGCCTGAGACTTTGTTGGCGGCGATGGCGGTGCCGATGCCTGTGCCGCAGATGAGGATGGCGCGCTCGGCTTCGCCTGCGGCGACGGCTTGGGCGATGGCAAAGGAAAGTTGGGGATAGCCGGCGTTGGGGTCGGACATATCGCGCAGCTGGCTGATGCGCGGGTCGGCGGCAAGGCGGGCTTGGAGGGCATTTTTCAGTTCCATGCCGTTGGCGGGGGCGGCGATGATGAGTTTCATGGGATGTCCTTTTTTGGGGGGATGGTTGGGGTGGGATTTTAACCTTGCGCGTTGTGCTGCGGACTCCCCCTTTGGCTTTGCATCAGTTCGCATGACTAAATCAAAGATTCAGACAAAGGGGCAAGGCTGCTTAATTATGTGGCGGCAGCCTGAAAATGGGGAATGGCTGTGGGCAGGCGGTGTTATTTGGCGGCAAGCTGTTGCTGCGTCACGGCGCGACAAGGAGCAAATTTTGCCGGAATGGCGGATGCTGCACGGGGTACAGGGGCTTGCCCCTGCTCGTGGCAGGCGGCGAAACGCCTGCGCGGGCGGAAAATCAGCGATGGGCAGCCTGAAATCTCGTTTCCATTTTCAGGCTGCCTATCTATTGTGTTGCGGCAGCCTGAAAAGCGTTTGGGTGAAACAGTGAGGCGGTGGGCTGCGTTATTTGGGCGGCGCTGGGCGGGTTTCAGGCTGCCTTTATGCTTTATTTCACTGCGGCGGATTGCTTGGCGAGGCGGTACCATTTTTGCGCTTCGCGGGGGTTTTTGTTTACGCCCAAGCCGTATCGGTAGAGGTCGCCGAGGGCTTGGAAGCTGGGGGCGGTGATGTGGTCTTGCCGTGCGGTGTGTTTGAGATAGAGCGCGCGGGCGCGGGCGAAATCGCGCGGCACGCCTAAGCCTTGTTCGTAGAGTTTGGCGAGGCGGTATTGCCCTGTGATGTCGTTGTTTTGGTCGGCTTGTTGATAATAGGCGGCGGCTTGGGCGTAGTCTTGGGCAACGCCTAAGCCGCGCTCGTAGATGATGCCGAGATAGCGGGCGGATTTTTTGTCGCCTGCGCGATGGGCTTGTTGCAGCAGGGCGAGGGCTTGGGGGTAGTCAAACGCGGCGCCGCAGCCGTTGAGGTATTGCACGGCAAGGTTGCGCTGGGCTTGGGGGTTGCCTTGTTGTGCGGCTTTGCCGTTCCACGCGAGGGCTTGGGCGCAGTCTTGGGCGATGCCGAAGTTGCCGTTGAGATAAGCTTCGCCGAGGCGGGCTTGGGCTTCGGGGTCGCCTTGCTGCGCTTGGATCTGGATTTGCGGCAGCGTTATCGGTGCGGGGGCGGCGATGGCGAGCAGGGGCGTTAGGATAAGGGCGGCGAAAAATTTGGCTGGGGGCATGGCGGTTCCTTTGGGGCAGCCTGAAAACGGGGTAATCCTATTTTCAGGCTGCCTTTGCTTAATCCTGCAAACTCAGTTCCACATGCGCGGTTTCCGCCGCGTCATACGCTTCCACGATTTTCTGCACCAGCGGGTGGCGCACCACGTCTTCGCTGGTAAACGTGTGGAAATACAAGCCTTCCACGTCGCGCAGTTTTTCTTTGGCATCGCGCAAGCCTGATTTGATGTTGCGCGGCAAATCCACCTGACTCAAATCGCCCGTAATCACCGCTTTCGCGCCAAAGCCGATGCGCGTTAAAAACATTTTCATTTGCTCGGGGGTGGTGTTTTGCGCTTCATCCAAAATCACATACGCGCCGTTGAGCGTGCGCCCGCGCATATAGGCGAGCGGGGCGATTTCAATCAGCCCTTTTTCCATCAGCTTGGTTACGCGGTCAAAGCCCATCAGGTCATACAGCGCGTCATACAGCGGGCGCAGGTAGGGATCAACCTTTTGCGCCAAATCGCCTGGTAGAAAGCCGAGTTTTTCGCCTGCTTCCACGGCGGGGCGCACCAGCACGATGCGTTCGATTTGGTGTTTTTCCATCGCGTCCACGGCGGCGGCCACGGCAAGATAGGTTTTGCCTGTGCCTGCGGGCCCGAGACCGAACACGACATCGTGGTTGAGCAGGGCGCGGATATAGCCGTTTTGGCGTGGGGTGCGCCCGCCGATGTTGCCGCGCTTGGTGTGGAAATGGTAGGCGTGGTTGTCGTTGCTGCGTTCAACGTGTTGCGCGTCGGCGGTTTTGGCTTCCACGGCGGCAAGCTGGATGTCTTCGGCGGTTAGGTCGCGGCTTTGTGCGGTGTCGGCAAGCGCGAGCAGGGCGCGGCGGGCGGCGTGGGCGTTGTCGCCGATAAAGGTGAAATCGGCGAAGCGGCGGCTGGCTTGCACGGCCAGGGCTTTGCCCAGCGCGGCGAGGTTTTCGTCCAGCGCGCCGCACAGGCGTTGCAAGGTGGTGTTGTCGATGTCGTCAAATTTTAGGCGGACGGTGTGGGTCATAAGGGTTTCCTTGTTAATACAAAATAGTCGGATTTTGCTCCTTTTCGGCGCGGATTAGAACCGCTAATTCTTGCAGGCGGGCGATGTTTTCGTTGATTTGCCCGATGACGGCAGAGGGGCTTAGCTTGCCCGTTGCGCCCAGCGCCCAAACCAGCAGATAGGCTTGCAGCAAAGCCAGTCGCCATGAATATTCTTTGGCGGGCGTTTTGCCGTAGCGTTCCAGTTCGTCTTGCGCGTCGTTTACTTGCGCGCCGTCCAAGATTTCTTGCTTGGCTGGGGGGCAGGTTGGGCAGGGCGGGTAGTTTTTTGGAACATGGTTACGCCGATTGCGTGGCATGAATGTTTATGGGCGGGGGTGGGTTTGAGGCAGCCTGAAAACAGGTTTTATGGCTTTTCAGGCTGCCTATTTCGTCTGCCGCGCCTGCCATTGTTGGATGCACGGGGCTCTAAAACGTTCCTGATCGACTTGGAATTTTTTCGGCAGCATCGGGCTGCGCAGTTTGGGCAGGCGGTTTTGGGCAAGCAGTTCGCCGATAAGCGAAACGTCTTTCAGGTTGCGCGTATCCATCAGCTCCAAGCCTTCCAGCTGCGGCATTTGTTCCAAGCCGTTCAGGCTGCCGATGGCGGGGTTGATTAAATCGATGCTGGTAAGGTTTTTCAGGCTGGTGAATTCGGTCAAATCTTTGCCTTTGTAGGAATAAAGGCTCAAAAGCCTCAGCCCCGCCGCCTTGCCGATGTTGATGATGTGTTTGGGGGCGGCGGGGTTGGCTTGCAGCGATTCCAAAGCGATGAAGCGCGAAACGTCCAGCCGGGGCATTTGTTTGTCCCAAATACTTAAATTTTTCAGCTTGGGCATGGCGTATAGCTGTTCAACGTTTTTAATTTCGGTGGTTTCCCACGGCAGTTCGTTTATCCACAATTCTTCCAGCTCGGGATAGAGGGCGAGCGGGGCGAAATCGACGGCGGCAGGCTGGCGTTTCAGCGCGTCTTGTTCTTCGAAGCTTGCTTTGCAAAAGGGGGAATAGCCGATTTGCAAACCGGTGCGGTGCTGTTTTGCCAACAGCACAGCTTCTTCCAAAAAATTGGCGGGGCGACGATATCGTTAATCGGGTGGAGGGGTCTGTAGGTCTAGTTGTGGTAGATAAATTTGTTCACGGTTTTTCCTTTACGGCGGGTTGGGGATTGGGTTTCAGGCTGCCTTTTGTGGCATGAGGCAGTCTGAAATGCGCTGCGCGTTGGCGTGTTGGCGATATTGAGGCAGCCTGAAAAGCAAAAACAGATTTTCAGGCTGCCTCAACCGCCCGCTTCCTGCCCGTTCAACGGCAGATACACATCCAAAATCGCTTGCCCGTATTTGGCGATTTTGGCATCGCCCAAGCCGTAAATGTTGGGCAAATCGGCAAGGCTTTGCGGCTGCTGTTGCACGATTTCTTGCAGGGTTTTGTCGCCGCAAATCACATAAGCGGGCACGTTTTCGCTCTTGGCTTGATCCAGCCGCCATTGGCGCAGGGCTTGCCAGATACGCTCTTCGCGCTCGGTGCGCAGCCATTGGCTTTTCAGGCTGCCTGATTGGGTGGCGGCTTTTTCGCGTTTGAGCGGGCGCAGCATCACGCTTTGCTCGCCTTTTAACACGGGCAGCGCGGCGGGGGTGAGCATCAGGGCTTGGTGGTGGCTTACATCGGCGGCGATGAGGTTTTGCCCGATGCATTGGCGGATGATGTTGCGCCAGTTTTTGTCGGTTAAGCCTGCGCCGATGCCGAAGGTGCTCAGCTGCTCGTGTCCGTTGCGGGTAATCCAATCGTCTGCCTTGCCGCGCAACACATTAATCACATAGCCTGCGGCGTATTGCTGCCCCACGCGGTAGATGCAGCTCAGCAGCTTTTGCACAAGCTCGGTGGCATCAAAGCGGATGGGCGGGTGTTGGCAGTTGTCGCAGTTGCCGCAGGGTTGGCTTTCTTCGCCAAAATGGCGCAACAGCAACACGCGGCGGCATTCGGCGGTTTCGCAGATGTCAAACATGGCGTGGAGCTTTTGCAGCTCAATTTGCTTTTGCTGTTCGCTGACGGTGCTTTCTTGGATGCGCTCGCGCAGCAGCATCAGGCTGTTCATGCCGTAGCACAGCCAGCTGGTGGCGGGCAAGCCGTCGCGCCCTGCTCGTCCGCTTTCTTGGTAAAAATGCTCCACGCTTTGCGGCATATCCAAGTGGGCAACATAGCGCACGTCGGGTTTATCTATGCCCATGCCAAAGGCAACGGTGGCAACGATGATGATGTTTTCTTCGTGGGTGAAGCGGTGTTGGTTTTGGCTGCGGGTTTGGATGGGCAGGCCTGCGTGATAGGGCAGTGCGTTTAAGCCGCTGTCGCACAAATATTGCGCGATTTCTTCCACGCTTTTGCGGCTGAGACAATAAACAATGCCGCTTTGCCCTGCGGCTTGTTTTTGGATGAAATCCAACAGCTGCTTTTTGCCATTTTGCCGTTCTATCACTTGATAATGGATGTTGGGGCGGTCAAAGCTGGATATGAATTCGGCGGCATCGGTAAGCTGCAAATAATGTTTGATGTCTAGGCGGGTTTGGGCATCGGCGGTGGCGGTGAGCGCGATGCGGGGGATGTGGGGATAACGCTGGGCGAGGATGCTGAGCTGTTGGTATTCGGGGCGGAAATCGTGTCCCCATTGGCTCACGCAATGGGCTTCGTCGATGGCAAATAGGCTAACGGCGGTGTGGTCTAAAAAGCGTAGGAATTTTTCGGTGGTAAGGCGTTCGGGGGAGACGTAGAGCAGTTTCAGGCTGCCTGTGTCGATGTCTTGGGCGATTTGGCGCACGGTGTCGGGCGCAGTGCCGCTGTGCACGGCGGCGGCGTGGATGCCCACGGCGCGAGCGTTGGCGACTTGGTCGTCCATTAGGGCGATGAGCGGGGAGATAACAATGGCAACGCCCTCGCGCATCAGGGCGGGGATTTGGTAGCACAGCGATTTGCCGCCGCCGGTGGGCATCAGCACGAAGGCGCTGTTGCCTTGGACAACGGTGTCGATGATTTGGGCTTGGTTGCCGCGGAAGTCGGGATAGCCGAAGGTGTCTTGCAGGATTTGCTGGGCGGGGGTCATAGGGCTGATGGGGGATGGGGAACGGGGGGATTTTAGCATTGGGGCAGCCTGAAAACGGGTTATTGGTTTTCAGGCTGCCTTGGGGGATTAGCGGGGCGGGTTAATCGGATAGGTGGGGATGTGCGGCAGTTTGTTTTGCAGCTTGGGGCCGGTGATGCAGTGCCGCCAAACCGTCCAAAACCGCGCGCCGTGGTGGGCGTATCGGGGGAGCTGCGTCCACGGGACTTGCGGGTGCTGGTGGTGGGCGAGGTGGTAGTGGTAGTTGAGAAAAAACAGGCGCACGGGCTTGGGCACGATGAGATTCCACGCGCCGTTGTGGGCATCCAGCGGCGAGAAGGCGTGGTCGGTGTATTGCAGGTTGCTCCATTGCCAGCCAAATACGGCGTAGCACAGCAGCCATGATTGCCATGTCAAATCCAGCAGCGCGAACAAGGCAGCCTGAAAAGCGATGGCACCCCAGATTTCGGCTTTGGCGGCGAGCGGCAAGGCGTTGAGCGCGCCGATATAGTTGCTTGCGCCCGTCTGCTCGCCGCCTTGCTTGCCGAACGCTTGGCGCAGGGCGTTGCCGACAATGCGCGGGGTGAGTGAAAAGACAACCGCGCCCAGCACGGCGGTCGCCCAATACACGCCGGTGTAGATGGCATACCATTGGGCGTATTTGAGCCAGCGGATGTCTTGCGGGTGCAGGATGTCAAATTGCTCGGAGGGGCTGCGGTTGTTTTGGTGGTGCACGAGGTGGAAGGTTTTTTGCAGGGTGTAGCCAGTGGGAAACCATGCGGCGGCGTAACGCCCTGCCCAGCGGTTGAGGGTTTGGTTGGCGGCGAAGATGCCGTGCACGCTTTCGTGCAGCAGCGAAAACAGCGTGTTGTTGCTCAACGAGAACAGCAGGGCGGCGGGTAGGGCGAAATACCATGCGGCGTGCGCGGCGGTGTGGAGCGCGAGCAGGTTGGCGAGGCTGGCGGCGGCGAGAATGGCGAGGTTGAGGCGGGTGGGGGGCATGGGGTGTCCTGTTTTTTTGGGGGAGTGGGAGTAGAGGCAGCCTGAAAAGTGGTTCAGAATAACTAGAATGGATTTTGCCAGAACGTGCGTTGCGCCGCACGCCACGCTTGGGGTGGGTACATTGTGGCTGGCGTTTGAGGCAGCCTGAAAATGGTTTGTGTCTTGTGGTTAGCATTCGTTTAGCTTTAACCATGCGTCTCGTGCCGACGGGGCACTT
>ERZ772924.1200-NODE-1200-length-12338-cov-3.777253_pt1 | contig 12338 bp, 11 predicted proteins | sample MGYA00512116_ERZ772924 | MGnify/ENA primary metagenome ERZ772924 (study PRJEB29015, sample SAMEA2737920) | human oral metagenome | biome: human oral; feature: human-associated habitat; material: dental | place: China | collected 2134 ...
AAAGCGGGCAAAAAAGATGCGCCAAGATGATGGTGCTGAATTTATCAGTGCTTCCGTAAAGGAGATGTCCTACATGGCACAGACCGGCATCAGCATTCGCATGGACGCTGAACTCAAGAAGAACTTTGAAAACTTCTGCGCCGCGGTCGGTATGAATATGTCGACGGCGATTAATATGTTTGCGATCGCATGCGTGCGCGAGCAGCGCGTCCCGTTCGAGATCTCCGCGCAGCGCGCACTGCCGGGGGAGGCGCTTGAGCTCTTTACCGATACGACGTGGAGCGACGGGGAGAAGTGAGTATGTGAGGGGGCTGTTGCACGAAGTTTTCTAGCTTCGTGCGACAGCCTCTTCTTTTTTTGCGCTTTTTTCGGGCGTGTGACTTTTGCAACAGAATCGCGAAGCATTCTCATCTATACTAGCTTCATCGATGAAAGTTGTTTTCAATCATATAGATGGGAGCGATCCACATGGCAGAAGAGAAGAAGAACGAACCGGGGCATGAGTTCCTCGCACGTCTGGGCAAGACACGGCTGCGTCCGGGCGGGCGCGAGGCGACGGAGTGGCTGCTGGGGCACGTTGACTTTACGGCGGATACGCGCGTGCTTGAGGTGGCGTGCAACATGGGGACGACGATGGTCGCGCTCGCGGAGGCGCACGGCTGCCGCATCACGGGGCTGGACATGAACCCCGCCGCGCTCGAGAAGGCGCGTGCGAACATCGAAAAGCACGGGCTGACGGATGTGATCGACGTGGTGGAGGGGAACGCGATGGCGCTGCCCTTCCCCGATGCGTCGTTCGATGTGGTCATCAACGAGGCGATGCTGACGATGCTGCCGCGCGAGAACAAGGCGAAGGCAATCGGCGAATACTTCCGCGTGCTGAAGAAGGGCGGCGTGCTCCTCACGCACGATGTCGCGCTGCGCGTGACGGATGAGGCAGAGGCGGCGGAGCTGCGCGCGGGCATCTCGCGCGCGATCAATGTGAACGTCGATCCACTCCCGCATGCACTCTGGGAGAAACTCTTCCGCGATGCGGGCTTTACCATCGAGGTGCAGACGGGCGATATGACGCTGCTCGACCCTGCTGGGCTGGTGCGTGATGAGGGCTTTGACGGCGCGATGAAGGTCATTCGCAACGGTCTGCGCACGGAGAACATCGACCGTTTCCGCAAGATGTTCAATTTCTTCTTCGACCACAACAGGGAGTTCTCGTATATCGCGGTCGTGAGCAGAAAGTAACGATGGCTTTGCCTCTTTGGGAGAGCGGGCGAAGGTCTGCGTTTCAGTTTCTTACGAGGAGGAATAGATCATGCGATTGAGGGAGAAACAGGCGCTTGCGGCGGCCATTGCGCTCACACTTTCCGGATGGACGGGGGCTGCCTGTGCCGCCGATGTGCCGGCGGCGGATGCTACGGCGCAGACGTACGGGACGGATGCAATCGTCGTGACGGCGTCCGGCTTCGAGGAGGATCCGCGCTATGCGCCCGCAAGCATTACGGTCATCCGATCGGACGAGATCATGCAGCGCGGATACACGGATCTCAGGCAGGTGCTCGATACGATCGAGGGCGTTGATACGTTTGGTGCGACGGGGCGCTTTGACACGCCTGCGGTCTCGATCCGTGGCATGAGCGACGCCCACACGCTCATCCTCGTGGACGGGGTGGCGCAGTCGGGGCCGGGGATTGCGGGCGGTATGATGCGCAGCTTTAACCAGCTCGCGAATACGAGTCTCCCTGCGCCGAGTCAGATCGAGCGCATCGAGGTGGTGCGCGGTCCGATGTCGACGCTCTACGGTTCGGATGCGATGGGCGGCGTCATCAACATCATCACGAAGAAGGTGACGGACGAGTTCCACGGGACGGTTTCGGTGGGCAGTCTCTTTGAGACGACAGAGAACAAGTCGAATACGATGAAGTATTCGTTCAATGTCGCGGGTCCCATCACGAAGGAGAAGGTCGGTCTGCAGATGCGCGGCAGCTACTTAAAGCGCGGCGCGTCGGCGTTCGGCATCGACAAGGAGAAGCGCGACTACGACAACTGGAATCTCGGGACGCGTCTGACCTATACGCCTGCTACGGGGCAGAGCTACTATCTCGACATCGACCGCGGACAGAATATGCGCAGCGGTGATTTCGCACAGCGCGGGCGGATGCCGGCACCCATTCCGAATGCGTTCGTACGAACGAATCTCCTCGGCGATGTGGCACAGCGCTTTGACCGTACGAAGGTTGTGCTCGGTGCGGAGAACAGGATCGGAAAAGAGGGGACGTGGACGAATACGCTGTCCTTCCTGCGCAACGAGATGCACCTCGACTCTGATATGGCGGGGACGGCAAAACCGTCCATCCTGCCGGTCGCAATTCCGATCCGCTCGGCAATCCGCAACAATGTGAAAAACGATTTTGTGACGTTCGACACGAAGTATGTGACACCGCTCGGGGACAATCATATGCTCGCGGTGGGTGGACGCTGGCAGCGCGAGCGTGTGGACTATCATCTGAAGAGGACGATTCAGCCGACTTCGCTCACGATGCTGCCGCCCCCGATGCGGCCGGTCTTTCAAAATATGATGCGCCGGCGCAGCTCCGACGACAACGGCAGCCTTTCACGCACGAGCTGGGCGCTCTTCGGCGAGGACACGTGGTCACTCTCGAAGAAGCTGGTCTTTACCTACGGCCTGCGCTACGATCACCCTGAGGATTACGACGACAATTTCAGTCCGCGCGGCTATCTCATCTACATGCCGAACCGCCATTTCACGGTGAAGGGCGGTGTCGCGACGGGCTACAAGGCGCCGACGATGCTCCAGTCCGCGCCCGTGGACATCCACCTGAACATCACGGGCGAGATCTATCGCGGGAATACGGGGCTGACACCGGAGAAGTCGACGACCGGGGAGATCGGTCTCTACTATCGGAATGACCACGGGACGGATGCGCATCTGACGTTCTTCCACACGGATTTCAAGGATAAGATCGACCTCGGCGATGCGGTGAACATCGCGGGTGTCGGTGCCGTGCGCACCTATGAGAATGTCGGCAGGGCACGCATTCACGGTGTGGAGCTCGGAACGAAGTTCACGCTCGCTCCGAAACTCTCGGCGGGGCTGAACTGGACGTTGCTCACGAGCCGGATTAAGAGCGGCGATAAAACAGGTCAGCCCCTGCGTTCGACGCCGAAGCAGGCGGTCAACCTACGGCTCGACTGGACGCCGTCGGATGCCACGGATGTCTGGCTGATGGGGCAGTACCGGAGCGGGATGTACCGCTCGAAACAGGCGGCGGGACTCGCCTCGACGTACCACCCCTTCACGGTTGTCAACATGGGCGTGACGCATCGGTGGAAGGACGGGCTTTCCGTACAGTTCGCGGTGAACAATCTGCTGAACCGCAACTTCGACCGGGGCGTGGCGGCGGCAGACGGCACAAGGTACAGCGCCTACTATGACGATCTCGATGCCGACGGCATCGCGGGCGGCTCCTATATGGCGCGCCGCAGCTACTGGTTCGGGCTGACGTATGAGTTTTGAAAAAGAACCTAAAAAGGGCTGCCCTACGAAGCTAAAACTTCGTAGGGCAGCCCTTGTCATTATGTCAGCAGTATCGCTACAAGCGCCCCTTCCACCGCTTGCGCGGTCCCCCTCCCCCGTCTCCGCACGGGGGAGGCTAGGATTATGGCATTTCAGGAAGAATAAGGAAGTCCGTGTACGCCGTTCCGCGCATGACGCTCCGCAATCCACGCCTTGAGGCGTGCGGGATCGCTGTTCAGCACGAGTTCTGCGGGGAAGCCGATGTCCGTGAGGATGGCGTGCGTATGACGGTGTTCGCCCACGTCGATGTCGATGTGGGCGTCGCTGCCGATGAGGATGTGTGCGCCGTGACGGCGGCATGCAGCGAGGAGATCGCGCGCGAGGAGTTCCGAGCCCTTGCGGGGGCCGTCGGGGTTGTGCGAGGCGTTGTTCGCCTCGATGAGGACGTGGTGCTCTGCGGCGGCGCGGGCAAGCGCGTCGAAGTCAACGGGGTAGGCGGGGTTGTCGGGGTGCCCGATGATGACGACGTAGGGGTTCGCCATTGCGCCGAGGAGCGCGCGTGTGTTTTCCTCCCGTGTGCCGGGCCTGATGATGGTGTCATGCAGGCTCGCGATGGCGTAGTGCATCTTTTGCAGGACGCGCTCGGGCAGGTCGACACTGCCCTCGTAGTCCATGACGTTCAGCTCCGCACCCATGATGATGTCGATGCCGTAGGCGGCGGGACGGATGACCTTGAAGTTGCGGAAGTACATCTCGTGGAAGGTGCCGGGGAGCGCGGGCGCATGGTCGGAGATGCCGACGAGGGCGAGCCCCTTTGCCTTTGCCGCAGTCGCTATCTCGCGGATGGTGCTGTAGGCGTGCATGCTGGCGATGCTGTGCGTGTGGATGTCGATGATGTCGGTCATGGGGAAACCTCTTTCTAAGGAATTGTCTTGATAAACGCGGTATGGTCTGCTATAATAGGAACAGAAAGAACGCCTCGGGCGGTGCCTTTCCAGGATCAAGTGTTATATTCTACAGAGAATAACCGCTCGACCGGTCAAAGCAGGGCGGTTATTTCTTTTTGGTTATCGCAAGCACGTAGTCTGTTGCCACGATGAGTAGTACGATCGCGCCAATTTCGCTCATAGCTGAAAGACACCGCCGTTGTCCGAGGACGTTCCGTCTCTATTATAGACATAACCAACGAAAAAAAGCAATATGTTCTCATAAAAACGCCCCGCAGCACAGGCTGCGGGGCGTTCCGTATGCGCTTAGAGCTTGAACTTGTTCGTGGTGTTCTGGAGGTCGGTCGCGAGCATGGCGAGCGACTGGGAGGCGGAGGCGATCTCCTCGCTTGAGGCGGACTGTGACTGGGACGAGGAGGAGATGTCCTGCATATGGTCTGCGGTCTTCTCCGTGATCTCGTTGACCATCGTCGCGGACTGAACGATCAGCTCCGTTCCCTGCTTGACGGTCTGCATGGAGCTGTTGATGTCTGCCATCTGCTCCTTGATCTCATCGACCATGCGCATGATTCTCTCGAACTGGATGCCGACCTCGTGGATGGCGGCTGCGCCCTCATGCACCTCGGTGGTGCCGTTCTGCATGGCGGTGACGGCGCGCGTGGTGTCGTGCTGGACGCCCGCAATGCGCTCCTTGATCTGGTCGGTTGCCTCGCGCGCCTGCTCGGCGAGCTTGCGAACCTCCTCGGCGACGACGGCAAAACCGCGCCCCGTCTCGCCCGCGCGTGCCGCCTCGATGGCGGCGTTGAGGGCGAGGAGGTTGGTCTGTTCGGCGATGGCGGAGATGGTCTCGACGATCTCACCGATCTGCTTGGAGCTCTCGCCGAGTTTTTCGACAACCTCGGCGGAGCGCAGGACGCTCTGCTCGATGCCCGTTATCTTCTGCATTGCCTCATTCATGAGGCTTTCGCCCTTTGCCGCAGCCTGCGCAGTCTCTGCGGAGTTGTCCGCGACGCGTGCCGCCTTCTCTGTGGCACGCTCGATGTCGTCGGAGACGACGCCGATGTTCTTCTTTGCGCCGGCAAGGCTCTCAAGCTGTGCGTCTGTGCCGTCGGCGACGCGCGCGACGGTGCCCGCAATCTCGGTGGCGGACTCCGCCATCTGGTGCGCACCTGCCGTGAGCTGCTCGGAGGCGGCGGCGAGCTGTTCGGCGGTGCCTGCGACCTGACGGATGACATCGCGGATGCTCTTCATCATGGTGTTGAAGTTTGCTGCGAGCTGCCCGAATTCGTCCTGTGATGTGACAGGGATGTCGGGGAGGTTGAGCTCGCCCTGCGCGAGTGCGCCGATATGATTCATGAGGTTCCCGGTCGCGCCCGTAATGTTCGCGGCAAAACGCAGGAGGGCGATGATGATCCCCGCGACGAGCAGGATGCCGAGGATGGTGAGTCCCGTGTAGGTGACTTTGAGCGCCGCGAGCTGGGCGAATGCGATGCTCTCGGGGACGGCAATGCCGACGATCCAGCCGGAGGAGGGCACGGTCGCATAGGCGATGATCTGCTGCTCGCCGTCCTTTTCCGTGGCGAAGTAGCCGTTCTTGTTCTCGCGCATCTCGGGCAGATGCTCCCTGAGTACGGGATTTTCATCTGCCCTGTGCATTGCCAGACCCTCGGTGGAGGCGATGATGAGCCCGCTCGGGTCGACGATGATGCCCGCGCCCTCACCGTGGTATTTCAGATGGGCGACGCGCTCACCGAGGGTGTCGAGCGTGAGGTCGGAGCAGACCGCACCGGCAAAGGCACCGTTCTTGTGGTAGTAGGGGGCGGCGACGGAGACGACCATCTTCTTCGACACGGCGTCCTGATAGGCTTCGGTGAAGAGCGGCTTGCCCGCCGCCTTCGCCTTCTTGTACCAGTCGCGCCCGCGCGGGTCGATCGCCGAGAGGTCCCCGTCGTTCCAACTGATGAAGCGTCCGTCCTCCGCGCCGTATGCGAGGTCGAGGACGTCCTTGTCGTTGGAGGCGAGACTCATCATCCCGCGATCCATTATGATGGGATTGCCGTCGTATGCCGCGAGGAGGTTTGCGGCACTCTTGGCCTGCTGTTCCTTCTGTATGAGCCAGCTGTTGAGATCGTGCGCCTCGACGTTCAGGAGTGCATTGATCTCCCCCGAGGTGCTCTCGATGAGAGCCTCCTGCGCCTTGTAGTAACCGATCCCACAGATCGCTGTCACGAGCAGTGCCATGAGCGTCCCCATCAGGAGCAGTTTCTGTTTAATGCTCAAAATCCTCTCTCCTTTTCATAAATTCTATAGATATTTTCAATTCTATACTGTTTTCAGGAAGGAATCAAGATGTTTTATCAAATCTCATCGGAGGAACCTCCCCCGTATACAGCAAAGATTTTGAACAAAGGATGATTGCGTGCAGCGAAAAGATGTGATAGGATAGGTCGGTATTTGCAAAGAAGTCGCGGAGAGTCTTGTACCTCCGACGGCGAAAACTCTATAGGAGGTTCATCATGCAGGATGAAAAGAAGGCGGCGGACGCCATCGCCCGTGAGGCGAGGCGTACCGCTGCGGCAGGTGTTCTCTTTGCCGTGCTCTGGACGGTGCTCGGCTTCGGTCTCGCCGAGGTCGATGTGACCGTGGCGGGCTTCCCGCTCTGGGCGGTCACGTCGAGTGTCGGCGTGCTCCTCGTGGGCGCTCTGCTCGCCCTGTACCTCGCGTGCACGGCGGAGGATATTCCCCTCGATGCGCGCGGAGAGGGGGCGGAGCGATGAACGGCAATCTCATGGTGCTCCTGCCGCTGCTCGGCTTTATGGCGGCAATGCTGGCACTCGGTGTCTATGTGCGGCGGCAGAGTCACGCGGGCGGGTTCCTCGCGGGGTACTTCGTCGGCGGGCAGACGCTCGGCGCGTTCGTGCTCGCGATGACGATGGTCGCCACCTACAGCTCCGTCAGCTCGTTCGTCGGCGGGCCCGGCATGGCGTACGAGATCGGCTTCGGCTGGATCTACATGGCGGTCATTCAGACCATGACGATCTTCCTCGTGCTCGGCATCTTCGGCAAGAAGGTTGCGCGGCTCGCGCGGCGCATTCACGCCGTCACGATTGTCGATATCATCCGCTGCCGTTATCAGTCGGACGCGCTTGCGGCACTTGCGGCGTTTGCCATTGTGATTTTCTTTGCCGCGTCGATGGTCGCGCAGTTTGTCGGCGGGGCGCAGCTCTTTGCCGCCGTCACGGGCTACAGCTATGAACTCGGACTGGTGCTCTTCGGAATCGTGGTTGTTGTCTATACGTCGATCGGCGGATTTCGTGCTGTCGCATTGACAGATACCTGCTGTGCGATTGTGATGATGCTCGGCATTGTTCTGCTCTTTTACTATGTGATCGAGGCGGGGGGAGGGCTCGCGGCGATCCTCGCTGAACTGCGCAGTGTACATCCCGAGATGCTGACACCGACGGCGGCGGGGCGCATGCCCGTCTCGCTCTACATCTCGCAGTGGCTGCTTGTGGGCGCGCTCACGATTGCGCTGCCGCAGTCCGTTGTGCGCGGGATCAGCTATCGGAGCAGCCGCGATATGCACCGCGCCATGATCATCGGGACGGTCGTCATTGCCTTTATGAATATTGCCGTGAACCTCGTGGGGGTACTCGGGCGCGGCGTGCTCGGTGTGGATGCAAAGGCGCTCGGGGGCGTGGACGCTGTCATTCCTCAGCTGATGGCGCAGGTGATGCCACCCGAACTCTTGGGCCTCGCGATCATCGGACCGCTCGCGGCGTCGATCTCGACGATCTCCGGCGTGCTCATTGTCGCCTCGTCGGCGGTGGTCAAGGATGTCTACCTCCACCATCAGCAGCAGCGCGGCAGATTCGTTCCCGAGCAGACATTGCGCCGTCTTTCAATGGGTGTGACCGCCGCGCTGGGGATCATCGTATTCGTGCTCGCCGTCGCGCCGCCGTCCCTCATCTGGCTCATCAATATGTTCGCGTTCGGCGGACTTGAGACGGCGTTCTTCTGGGTCCTTGTCTTTGGACTCTTCACCACATGGGCGCGGCGCACGGGCGCACTCGCTGCAATGGGCGGCGGCACCGTCATCTACTGCACGGCGATGGTGGCGGGATTTAAGCCCCTCGGGCTGCATCCGATCGCTGTCGGCATCACCGCCTCCTTGGTCCTCTTCCTCGCGGGGTGTTGGTGGGAGCAGCGCAGAGAGACTTGACAAGATTTTTCGCTGCGGGCATAATAAAGACACAAAAGGGTGACTGACGAGTGGGTACGTCGGTCTCTCCCTAGAATTGAAATATTCTTGAAGAAGGAGCCGACGTGAACCGCGGACGGTTCTTTTTTCTGCCTATAATTTTTTCGTCTTTTTGTTTGCCTATGACTCTTCAACAACAAGCGGAAGAAAGTATGCCTCCGTGCCCGCGATCGCGGCGGGGGAGAAGCGTGCGCCGACAGCGGAGGGCGTGTCAAAGAGCATGAAGCACGAGAGTGTCAGAAAGCCTTCGATTGTACCCGAGTCGACCGTATGGACGAAGTGGGGCTGACGGACGAAATCCTGATACATCGCGGTGCGGCTTGCGCGGCAGATGATCTCGTCCGCGTTGTCGGGCCGCTTCTCATGCACTGTCGCCGCGCGTTCCCCGCACTTCTCAACCAGGCGGACATTCTTTCCCTCGCGCCCCCAGATCTCCTTGCGGATGTATGTGCCGTCACGGAGCGCATCGAAATCCTCCTCGAAGTACGATGGTACGAGATAGCGCTCCACGAGTGCACACTCAGCGGGCGTAAAGAACTGTCCCGTCCGCGCGAGCGCATAGACGAGCGCCATAAAGGACTTGTTCTGCAGGAGAATCGCCTCGGGCGGATTCATGAGTGTAAATTTTCCCTCCTTGTATAAATCCAGAAACATTGTCCCGAGCGGTTCCCCGTCTGCCGTTTGCTCGTCGATCAGAATCTCCATCGGGTGCAGTCGATAGTGTGCAGCCGCATATTCCTCGTCGGCGAGAAGAATGCCGTGCGCGTCAAGCTCCATCTCATAGAACGAGAGGAAGCGGATATCGCCGTGCGGCGTGCCTTCCTGCATTAGATGCAGGAGAAACAGCGTCGTTGCCAGATCCTCGGGGTAGTCGTCAAAGCAGCTGAACACGAAGGGGCGGTGCGTGAGTGTACGGCAGCCGAGATTGGCGACGGGGGCGGCGAGACGGCTGTGGATGCGCGCGAGGAAATCCCGCAGCTGTGCCCGCATCCCTGCGTTCGGGTCGCACCGGCCGTGATACTCTGCCGCGACGCCGTTTGCATAGAACGATTCCACAATAAAACAGGGCGTATCCGCATTGATCTCGACCATGCGGATACGCCCTTTCGCATCGAGGACAAAGTCGAAGCGCGAGAGCCATGTCGGAAGCCCAAATGCATTCGGAATGCGCAGGTAGGGGAGCAGCTCGCGCGGCAGATCCATCGCGCGAGCGAAATCGTCAGGCGCATTTTGCAGCACCTGCGCAGCCTTGCAGAAGACGCGGAACAGCCCTGCCGATGCCGCGCGCATCTCGTCGTAGAACTCCTGCGGAAATGCCTGCACGGTATGCGTCGGGTAGCGGTCGGCATAGTCACCGTATTGGATGTAGGTGAAGATCGTCGGATCAAGTGCGTCGATGTAGCTTTCTTTGGTCATGCGGTTCACAGTTATGATCCTCCCGAGGAGCGGATGCCCGCCTGCCCAAAGCCCGATCTGCGGCTCACTTCGCCCGACTTCCCGCTTTTCTTTTCGTTGTAGCTGCGCCCCGCATAGCCGTGATTTACCACATGTGTATGTGCGCCTGTGCCGGATACGGTATATTTTTTGGGAAGCGGCGAGAGCGGCGCGTTTGCGCGGTAGGTCATGTGCGCGAGGTCCATCGTGCCGCCCGCGTAGGAAAATCCGTGAAATGCGAAATAGTTCGGTGCGAGGGGCGCGAGGAGGCTCGCCGTGCCGAAGAGCCAGACGAGATCGCCCGCGCCGTTGTGACGGAAGGTAACGGCGGTGCTGTCATCGTAGAGTGCCGTCTCCGTCCCGTCACCGTTGTTGAGCAGGGTATAGCGGCGGTCATAGGCATCGGCAAGACGCGCCTCGCCTGCATTCCACTCGGGATGTACAGCATCGGCGATGGAAAATGCGATGTCATGACGATAGACATACGCTGCACCGAGCGCCCCGACTGAGGCAAATGCAGCGGCGAGGATGGCGGCCTTGCGCCCCATGTTTTCCATGCAGAGCCTCCTCAGTGCACCGCACCGCTGATGACCAGTGACAGCCCGACAAAGATTCCGAACACGAAGATACCCGCTGCCGTATTGCCGCGTTTTATCTCCTCGGCGAGCGCATATTTGCGGTGCCATGCGTTGATGACAAAGAAGCCGATGATAAAGAAGAGGATGCCGGCAGCAGCGTAGACGGCACTTGCGATGACGCCCTGCACAAAGTCCAATGCCATTGCATCGGACGCGGGGGATATGATGACGGCGCGCAGGATCTCGCCGATGCCGATGAACGAGCCCGCCGAGAGCCACGCGACCGCGCGGTTGCCGCGCCGAATCTCCTCGGCGAAGTCGCCGGGGATGAAGAAGTCGATGACGATGTTGGACACGATCATGAGCAGGATGCCGAACGCGGCGTAGAATGCCGTGAGCATGAGTACGGATGGATCAATCATGTGTGTTCTCCTATTTTCCGTCGATGGTCACGCCCGCTCGTCCGCGCGTGTCGCCCGTGCGGACGAGTTCGGCGTAGCGGATGAGCGTATGACTTCGTCGGAGTTGGTCGGCGGCGGGGGCGAGGTCGGGGCTTGCCTGCGTCACAACGATGTGCACCGTGCCGTCTGCGGCACTCGTAACGTGTGCGGTCTCTGTCTGCGTGCGGATGATGAGCGGATGCGCTGCATCGCTGAGATCCTCGTACGCATCCTGCACATTGCCGTCAACGCCTTCGATGAGATCCAGAGCGGCGATGCCTGCATCGACCTGCGCCGTGTAAACCCGTGCGCCGTCCTCCTCGCGCTGTTCCGTGTAGTAGGGCGCATCCGAGAGCCGTTCGTGCAGGGCGTAGGGCACGCCGACGAAGCTGCGAAACGAGTGCCAGCTGCGCGCATCGAGGTCGGTTGCACCGTCGATGAGGCTGAGGACACAGAAGACCCCAAAAATGATAGCGACATATCCAACGGCTTTGGAAAGTACCTGTTTCATAGCAAACGTAAGATTGCGCAGACGCGCGGCGGGGCCGGTCTCATCGGCGGAGATATCGGCGGCAGCGATCTTTCGCCCCGCAGAGCTGCTCTTCGTGCCGCTCCAATTCTCGACAAAGAACGTCTCCGTCCCGTCTGCGCTCTCGTACTGCTCGTATCTCGCCTCATCGCCAACCGAGGCGTCCGTATCACCCCACACGCCCGTCACGACCTGCGTGCCGGAGTCGTGCAGACGGTAGCCGCGCGGCGGCTTGCTCCCCACCGCAGCGGTGGAGAGACTGCACGTAAGACCGCCGTCGGAGATACTCAGCCATGTGCGGGTATTGCCTTCCGTTGTGATAAGCCCGTACTCCGTCCACACATCGTCGGACGTTTTCTCCTTGTAGTGGATCTTCTCTGCGACGATATAGGCCTTCCCCTCGATTCGCAGCCCCGTCCAACAGTCGAAATCCATGCACTCACCTCCTTCCACGGTTCCTGAAGGAATCGCTGATAAAATGAAGTCCTGCAGATTGGCGTAGATTTTTGTCCTGTCAAGGAGACAAACCGGACGCATAGCTGCCCGCTATGTGGAGGATCGCGGGCGAAAAGCGGGCAAAAAAGATGCGCCAAGATGATGGTGCTGAATTTATCAGT
>ERZ772924.1201-NODE-1201-length-12313-cov-11.512890_pt1 | contig 12313 bp, 10 predicted proteins | sample MGYA00512116_ERZ772924 | MGnify/ENA primary metagenome ERZ772924 (study PRJEB29015, sample SAMEA2737920) | human oral metagenome | biome: human oral; feature: human-associated habitat; material: dental | place: China | collected 2134 ...
GTTTAAATGCTACAATGCCTGTATTTCTGATTATGGTACTTGGGTATGTCTTTAGAAAAATAGGGATTATAGATTTAGAATTTGCGGATAAGATGAATAGATTTGTATTTTTGGCACTTTTGCCTGTACTTTTATTTAAAGAATTATCATTATCTGATTTTTCGGCAATCTGGGATTTGAAATATTTGATGTTCTGTTTTTTTGCAACATTTTTATCAATAATGATAATGTGCATTGTTTCAATTTTTTTAAGAGATAAGTCAATCCGTGGGGAATTTATTCAGGCGGGATTTAGAAGCAGTGCTGCATTGCTTGCATATGCCTTTGTGCAGAATGTGTATGGAGAGGCTAAAATTGTGGCTCTTATGGTAATTGGAGCTGTCCCTTTGTACAATGTTGCTTCAGTTGTAATTTTGATGTTACTTAGTCCAGAACAGGGAAAATTGAATAGAGTAGTTTTAAAAAATACGTTAAAGGGAGTTATGAAGAATCCTTTAATACTTGGAATTTTGGCTGGAATGATTTGGGCATTGTTAAAAATTCCGCAGCCAGTAATTATGAAAAAATCAATTTCAACATTTGCCTCAGCCGCAACTCCGCTTGGACTATTAGCATTAGGAGCAAGTTTTGATGTAAAGGAAGTTTTTTCAAAAATAAAGATTGTATTAGTTTCGTCTTCATTTAAGCTGCTGATTCTTACAGCAATATTTTTACCAATAGCAATAAAATTCGGATTTAAGGACGAAAAACTGGTTGCAGTACTTGGAATGCTTGGAAGCCCAACGACACCGACTTCATTTACAATGGCAAGAGGAATGGGTCATAATGGTGCTGTAACTTCGGGAACTGTTATGATTACTACAATTATGAGTATTTTTACATTAACAGGGTGGCTTTACATATTGAAAATTGCAGGACTAGTATAAATTTGTTAAATAAATAAAAATTTGGTATAATAACAGAGTATTGTAAAAATTATAAATTTTAAAAAATAAAACATTCTGGAGGAAAAATAATGAAACTGAAAAAATATGCAGTGATTGGAATAATGGCATTGCTAGTTATTGTGGGATGTGATAACAAAGGCAATGACAAAAATAATAAGGAGAAAGTAAAAGTAACAAATGTGAAAAGGGATATTTCAACAGAGGAAATTGCAAAATATAATGAATATTCAAAATTAAGCGATGTACCAAATTCTGAAGAATGGAACACATTTTTTACAGAGATAAAAAAAGAGGAATTTCTTAATGAAACTGGAAATATAAAAAATATTTCGGAAGTGCCAACATTTACTGAAAATTTGGATAGTTCAATTAACCTGATTGGTGAATATATAAAAGAAATTACTGATGTAATGCAAAAAAGTCCCAAAATGGAAGCTATTGATAAAAATGCTGAAAATCTGATAAATTCATTGGTAGAGGAACAAAAGGTATTGACAGAAATTAACGATTATTTTGAAAAAGGTGATTATAAAGCTGATAAGCTGGCAAAAGTGGGAGAATTGAATGACAAGTATAAAGTTGTATTGCAAAATAGACAGGAAAATCACAAAATTTTTGCTAATTCATTACATGAAATTGCTCAAATAATCAATCAAAAAATGGAGAGTCAATTACAAAAAGACGGCAAAACAGCAAAATTAAATATTTTAAAATTTGTAAATTCAGTAAATGAATTTGGAAAAACAGCATTTGGAAAAAATAATCTAAACTTTGATGAAAATGAAGTAAAAACACTAGAAGAAGCTAATAATAATGTGCAAAACACATATAAGGCAGTATCTGAAATAACACTAGAAAATGCTAAAAAAGAAAATATAAATGAGGCAGATTTCAAAAAAATAAAGGAAAGTTCAAAAACGTTATCAGAAAATATGCAAAAAATGGTAGCAGGCGTAAAAAATCAAAATATTCAGGATGTAGTAATGAGTGCAAGTAATATTTTGAGTGCAAAGACAGATTTAGAAAATGTGTTTAATGTTTTAATGGTACAAAAATAGAATTTATACTAAATTTAATTTAAATAATAAAACTGTTATTAAATAAAATAAGCTAATATTTAAATGAGAAAAATGTAGATAATTATAAAATAGGTGGGTATAATCGCTCACCTTGTATTTTTTATTCTGATTTTTTAGTATTTAACCATAAATAAAATATATTGAAATATATAAAAGTTATATATTATAATTATTGACAAAATATCGAAAAAAATGTTATTATTATAATATATTTAGAAATTAATTTGTAAATTTTAGTATATAAATGAAAGCAGGAGGCGGTAGAAATGAGAAAAATAATGTTGCTTATGATTTTTGCATTAAGTGTATTAATGTGCAGTGTTCAGAAGGATGAAAAAGAAGAAAAAGCCAATGCTAACGGTATTCCTAAGAAAATAGTGATTGGGCTTGATGATTCATTTGTTCCGATGGGATTTAAGAATGAAAAAGGAGAGATTGTAGGGTTTGATATTGATTTGGCTAGAGCGGTTGCTCAAAAGCTAGGTGCTGAAGTTGAATTTAAACCAATAAACTGGGATTCAAAGATACTAGATTTGAATGGTGGAAATATTGATTTAATTTGGAATGGACTTACTATAACAGAGGAAAGAAAAAAAGAGACTGAAATGTCAAAACCTTATTTTACAAGTCATCAGCTTATAGTGGTTAAGAAGGATTCAAGCATTAATGCAAAAGCTGGCTTAACAGGAAAAAATGTTGGAAGCCAAACTGAAAGCAGCGGAGAAGAAGCTGTGAAAAAATCAGGTGAGGACAAAAAATTTAAGGAATTTAAAACTTATGCTCAATATGACCAGGCATTTATGGATCTTGATGCAGGGAGAGTCGATGCAATTGTAGCAGATGAAGTGTTGGCAAAATATACTAAAAAGACAAAAGAAACACAGGCTAAAAAAGATCTCTATAAAATTTTAAGCGAGAACTATGGAGAAGAAGAATATGGAATTGCTGCTAAAAAAGGAAACACAAAATTAATCGAAGCTATAAATAAAGCAATTGAGGAATTGAAAACAGACGGGACTTATCAAAAAATTTATTCAAAGTGGTTTAAAGATTAATAATGAATCAATCATTGTCAATATTTGTAGAATTGTTAAAAACATTACCTAATGTTGCAATATTATATGTGTTTACAATCCTATTTTCCGTCCCGTTAGGAATTTTAGGAGCACTAGCATATACAGGTAAAAATAAAACAGTAAAATTTTTTATTTCAGTTTACACTTGGATATTTAGAGGAACTCCTTTAATGCTTCAGTTAATGGTGGTTTATTATGGAATACCGCTTATGAAAATTGGCGGATATAAAGTTGTGTTAGAGCCATATACAGCCGCAACTATCACTTTTATTATAAATTATGCGGCATATCTTGTGGAAATTATGAGAAGTGGAATAGAAAGTATCGATAAAGGACAGCATGAAGCTGCAAAAGTTCTTGGTTATAGTTACTGGCAGAAAATAATACATATTATTTTGCCACAGGCAATAAGAAGAGTACTGCCAACATTGGGAAATGAAGCAATTACGCTTATAAAGGATACTTCATTAATCTATGTTCTCGCTGTAACTGAAGTTATGAAGCGTACAAAGGAATTAGCAAACATTTACTATAATATTACGCCATATATTTGTGCAATTATCATTTATCTTGTATTAAGTTTTGCAGTTGATAGATTGTTTAAAAATATTGAGAAAAGAAATAAAGTCAGAATTTAAGAAATTTTAAAATTAAGGTGGACTAGGAGATAAAGAGTGAAAAATGAAAAAATAGTAGAAGTAAAAAATTTAAAAAAACAATATGGTGATAATATAATTTTAAAAGATATTAATTTATATATTAATAAAGGAGAAGTTGTCTCGTTAATAGGGCCTTCTGGAAGTGGAAAATCGACAATTTTACGTTGTATTGTAGATTTAGAGTCGATAACATCAGGAGAGATTTTGATTGAGGGGAATAATCTGACAGATAAAAATGTAGATAAAAAAATTAAAAAGGAAATCCTGCTAAAAACAGGAATGGTTTTTCAAACTTTTAATTTATTTCCTCATCTGTCAGTTAGAAATAATATAGTAAAGACCTTAAAGCTAGTAAAAAAAATTGATACATCAGAAGCAGAAGCTATTGCCCCAAAAATGCTTGATTTAGTAGGATTATCAGATAAGATGAACAGTTTTCCAAATGAACTTTCAGGAGGTCAGAAACAGCGTGTGGCAATTGCAAGAGCATTAGCATTGCAGCCAGACATACTACTTTTTGATGAGCCAACTTCAGCACTTGATCCAGAACTTGTAAAAGAGGTACTGGATATAATTAGAAAATTGAAAGAGCAAAAGATAACGATGCTAATTGTAAGTCATGAAATGAACTTTGTTCGTGAAATTTCGGATAGGGTAGTAGTTATGGAAAAAGGTAAAATACTGGAAACAGGTGCCTCGCAACAAATTTTTGAAAATCCATCTTCTCAAAGAGTAAAGGAATTTTTAAATACAAATAGTTAATCTAATCAAATTTAAGGGTATCATAAGCATACCCTTTTATAATTTTATAAAATTTTTTGTAAATCCTAAATTTTTACTTGTATATACAATATAAAAATGATATAATATGAAAAAGTATTTAAAATAGTTAGTTGACTTTTAAAGGAATAAATAATATAATCTTTTTAACTATAGAAAGTAAGAATAAGGTAAAACAAATGAAAAAGAGGTGAAATATGGACGGTTTTATTAAGATAAGGAATTTGGTAAAAAAATATAAACTTAATAATGGACAAGAATTGCTAGCTGTAAATGATGTAAGTGTTGACATTGAGCAAGGCGATATATATGGAATTATGGGGCTTAGTGGAGCTGGTAAGTCTACTCTTATAAGGCTTCTTAATAGGCTGGAAGAACCTACTTTTGGAGAAATTTTAGTAAGACATGAAATTATTGACAGAAAAAAGAAAAAAAGCCTTGGATATGAAGATAAAAATATTCTAAAATTTAATACAAGACTTTTGAGAGAATATAGAAAAAAAACTGGTATGATTTTTCAGCATTTCAATTTGCTAAATTCAAAAAATGTTGCTGATAATATAGCTTTTCCGTTGCAAATTTCAGGATGGAAAAAAAAAGATATTAAAAAAAGAGTGGATGAACTGCTTGAAATTGTGGGGCTTTCAGATAAAAAGCTAAATTATCCTGAACAACTTTCAGGAGGGCAGAAGCAACGTGTGGCGATAGCTAGGGCATTAGCAAACAATCCGCAATTACTGCTTTCAGATGAAGCAACATCAGCACTTGATCCAAGAACGACTAATTCTATTTTGGAACTGTTAAAGGATATAAATAAAAAATTTGGAATAACTATAATTTTGATTACTCATCAAATGGAAGTTATAAAGAAGATCTGTAATAAAGCTGCAATTATGTCAGATGGACAAATTATTGAAAAAGGCGAGACAAAAGAGATTTTCCTAAATCCAAAAACAGAACTGGCAAAAGAATTTGTACAAAATATTTCACACGAAGAATTTAGAACAGAAGAAGAGATAAAGAGCCGTGAAGAAAATAATGGAAAATTGCGTCTAAGCCTTAAATATAACGAAGAACAGGTAAATGAGTCATATATTACAAAAATTATTCGTAAATATGATGTTGAAGTAAATATTCTAGGTGGATTTGTTGATAAAGTAGGGGATATTATCGTTGGAAATTTATTAATAGAAATCTCGGCAAATGAAGAAAAAGCAAAAGATATTATTGAATGGCTGAAAGAAAATAAAATAGATTCGGAGGTGGTATAAATGGGAGTAAGATTTGACTGGATTAAATTTTTACAATTTCAAAATATGGCTGAACCCCTTTGGGAAACAATTTACATGGTGTTTATTTCGACAATTATAGCATTAATTATCGGACTTCCTATTGGAATTTTACTTGTTACATCCGATGAAAAGGGTGTAAAGCCGAATAAAACGGTTCATAAAATATTAGATATGATTATTGTAAATATAACAAGGTCAATTCCATTTATAATTTTAATGGTTTTATTAATACCGCTTTCAAGGATGCTTGTTCATAAATCTTATGGAAGTATTGCATTTATTGTTCCACTTTCGTTAGGATCTGCGCCATTTGTAGCAAGAATCATAGAAGGAGCGTTAAAGGAAGTAGATGATGGGCTTATTGAAGCTTCAAAATCTATGGGTGCAACAGTTTCTGAAATTATTTTTAAAGTAATGATACCAGAAGCACTTCCTGCACTTGTTCATGGCTTGACATTAACATTAATCAGTCTGATTGGATATTCTGCGATGGCTGGGACAATCGGTGGTGGTGGACTTGGAAATGCTGCTGTAATTGACGGTTATCAAAGATCTAAGCCAGAAGTAATGTGGCAGGCTACAATTGTTATAATCGTACTTGTACAAATTATACAGTTTGTCGGTAACAGTATTGTAAAAGCTCTTATGAATAAGAGAAAAAGAACATAACATAATAAATTAAAATAATAATTTTGTAGGTTATACAAAAAAGGAGATGATTGTATGAAAAAAATTTTATTAGTTTTAGTAACAGCACTATTTTTAATAGCTTGTGGAAATTCAGAAAAATCTTCAAAAGATTCTGAAAAAATCGAAAAATTAAAAGTTGCTGCTACACCGATTCCTGCTGGAGAAATCTTGAAATTTGTAAAGGATGACTTAAAAAAGGAAGGAATAGAACTTGAAATAGTAGAGTTTAATGACTATGTTCAACCAAATAAAGTGCTACAGTCAAAAGAAGTAGATGCTAATTTATTCCAGCATACTCCATATATGGAAAATTTTGGAAAGAAAAATGGATTTGAGATGACAGCAGTTGGGAAAATATATTTACCTACACTTGCACTTTATTCAAAAAAAATAAAAAATATTAACGACTTAAAAAATGGCGATACAATATTGTTGCCAAATGATCCGACAAATTTGGCTCGTTCATTAATTCTGCTTGATAAAGCTGGAATTATAAAATTAAATAATAACAAGAATGTGGATGCAACATTAAAAGATATTGTAAGCAATCCAAAAAATATAAAATTTGAAGAGCTTTCAGCAGAACAACTTCCGCCAAGATTACCTGAAGTTGCTGCTTCGATTGTAAATAGCAGTTTTGCATTGAATGCAGGATTGTCATATAAAGAAGACGGACTTGTAAAAGAAGATAAAGATTCACCTTATGCAAATGTCCTTGCAACATTGAAAGGGAACGAAAACGATCCTAGAATTCAGAAATTGTTAAAGGCACTACAAAGTGAAAAAGTAAAAAAATATATGGAAGAAAAATATAAAGATGTAATTGTTCCAGTATTTTAGTAAAAGTTTGTAAAATAAATTATAAATAAAAAATTTTTGGAGGTATTTATGAAAAAAATATTATCATTATTATTAGCAACAGCACTATTTTTAGTAGCTTGTGGAAGTAAAGGAACAGAATCAAAAGGAGGAGCCCCATCAGGAAAAACTGAAAAATTAGTTGTAGGTGCAACACCGGTTCCTCATGCAGAATTATTAAATTTGGTAAAGGATGACTTGAAAAAAGAAGGGATTGAACTTGAAATAGTTGAATTTAATGACTATGTTCAGCCAAATAAGGCACTTGCAGATAAAAGTATAGATGCAAACTTCTTCCAACATGTTCCATATATGGATGATTTTGGAAAGAAAAATAACATTGGATTGTCAGCAGTTGGAAATATTCATTTGGAGCCAATGGCATTATATTCTAAAAAAATAAAAAATATTAACGACTTAAAAAATGGAGATACCTTAATTATTCCTAACGATCCAACAAATGGAGGACGTTCATTAATTCTACTTGATAAAGCTGGAGTTATAAAATTAAAAGATAATACAAAATTAGATGCTACACCAGCTGATATTGTTCAAAATCCAAAAAATATCAAAATTGAAACATTATCAAATGAACAAATTGCACCAAGATTATCTGAAGTTGCAGGAGCAATCATAAATTCAAACTTTGCAATTGATGCTGGAGTTACAAAAAATGAAATTATCTTGATTGAAGGTAAAGACTCGCCTTATGTAAACATTGTTACAGTATTAAAAGGAAATGAAAATGACGAGAGAGTTAAAAAATTAGTAAAAGCACTGCAAAGTGAAAAAGTTAAGAAATATATTGAAGAAAAATATGAAGGTAGAGTAATTCCTGCTTTCTAATAAAAAAATATTTTTGATAAAGATAGCCTTAGATTGTGTTTTAGGGCTATTTTTTGTTATTGAATTTAAAAAAATAAAAAATATTGATTTTTTTATATAAATTTGTTGAAATAAATATGAGAAAAATGTATAATAGTACGTGACATTTTCAAAAATTTAGAAATATACTTAGACCTTTTAAAAATCGAACTGATAACTTAGGTTTAAGAGAAAAAGTCATAATTTTGGAGTTCGATTTTAAGATAATTTTAGTGTATACGAAAATGAAAGGAGAAATTTTCTTTTTATAAAGAAATGAAGAAAAATGAAAAAGTTACTTACAGTTTCGCTATTTTTAGCAAGTGTTAATTTAATTTATGCAGAGAATGAACAAAGTGCTGATATTAGAGGAATATCGGAAAAAATAATTCAAAATACTAAACCGGCAGCACAACCTGCACAAAAACAAGCAGGATTTTGGGATTTTTATGAAAAGCAGCAGGCAAAGCTTTTGAAGGAAAATGATAGGGCATTATTTGATGAACTCAGCACGAATGTTAGAGCACAGGATGATTTTTATAGTTATGTAAATGAAAATTGGGAGAAAAAAACAAAAATACCTTCAACAAAGCCAGCTTGGGGATCATTTTATGAACTTAATGAAAAAAATCAAGATTTTTTACGTAATTTAATAAAGGAGCTAAAAAATAAAACATCACTGACTCCTGATGAAAAAAAGGTTGTAACTCTTTATGACAGTTTCTCTAATATGAAAAAAAGAAACGAGGAAGGATTAGCACCTATTAAAAAAGATTTAGAAAAGATAAATGCAATACAAAATATTGAAGATTTGAAGAAATACAATGTAGAAGTTACAAAATTTGGAGGCTCTGAATTTTATGGCTGGGGAGTAGGAACAGACCTTAATGACTCTAAAAATAATGCAATCTATTTAGGAAGTGCTGGACTAGGTTTGTCAAGAGATTATTATCAAAAAGATACTAAAGAAAATAAAGCAGTATTAGAAGAATATACTAAATACGTTAGTGATATGTTAAAATATTTAGGAGAAAGCAATACTCTTGAAAAAGCAAAAAAAATAGTTGCTTTTGAAAAAGAAATAGCAGGAACCTTGATGACAAATGAAGAACGTCATGATGTAAAAAAATACAATAATCCTCTAAAAGTAACTGATTTAGCTACTTTATCTAAAAATGTAGATTTAGCACAATATTTGAAAGAGCTTAATGTAAAAACTGATAAAGTAATAATAACAGAACTAAATTATTTTAAAAATTTGGATAAATTTGTAAATAATGAAAATATTAACGTAATTAAGGATTACATGAAATATAATTTAATTAGTTCTTCAGCTGGACTTTTAAATGATGCAATTAGTTTAAGAAGCTTTGAATTTTTTGGTAAATATTTAAATGGACAAAAGGAAAGAGAAACACTTGAAAAAAGAGCATTAAACTTTACAAATGAAACGTTAGAAGAAATAATTGGTAAAATTTACATTCAGAGAAATTTCTCTCCAGAAGCTAAGAAAAATACTCAGCAAATGGTTGAATATATTAAAAAAGCTATGAAAAATAGAATTGAAAAACTAGATTGGATGAGTGCGGCAACTAAGAAAAAAGCACTTGAAAAATTATCGAAAGTTACTGTCAAAATTGGATATCCTGACAAATGGAAAGATTATAGTAAAATGACAATCTCAAGTGAGGATTCTTTGTATGACCAAATGAAAAAAATTAGTGAATGGGGATATAATGAAGAAATGGCTAAAGTTGGTAAGCCAGTAGATAAAACGGAATGGCATATGTCTCCGCAAACAATAAATGCTTATTATTCGCCAACAAGTAATGAAATAGTATTTCCAGCAGGAATATTGCAGTATCCATTTTATGATTACAGCAGATTAGAAATGGCCAGCAATTTTGGAGCAATAGGATCAATTATTGGACATGAACTTACACATGCGTTTGACGTATCAGGAGCAGAATATGACGGAGACGGGAATATAAAAAATTGGTGGACGACTGAAGATAAAATGAAGTTTGATATGGCTACGAAAAAACTGGAAAATCAATTTTCAAAATATACAGTTGGAGATGGAGTATATGTTAATGGAAAATATACATTAACAGAGAATATTGCAGACTTAGGAGGATTAAACCTTGCTTATGATGCATTCCAATTATACCTTAAAGATCATCCAAATTCTACAAAAGCCTATTCAGACACTGTAAATAAATTATTCTTTTTAAGTTTTGCAAGAATGTGGAGACAAAAATCGACACTAGAATATTCAAAAAATCTAGCAAAAACTGATTCACATTCACCAAATATTTTCCGTGTAAATGGGACTTTAGAAAATGTGGATGCTTTCCATAAAGTATTTGAAACAAAACCAGGAGATAAAATGTACAAAACACCGCAAGACAGAATAAAAATTTGGTAAAATGATTTAATAATAAAATAAAAAGCTATCTTGAATTTATCATCAGGATAGTTTTTTTATATTTTCTTTTATAAAAACTATCAGAATAAAACATAGTTTACTATATCTTTAGATTTTTACTTAAACGTATGGTACGCTTATATTTTTAGGTTTTCTAAAAGAGATTTATTTAATTATGCATTTTTTGAAAAAATCAATGTATTTCAATACAACTATATATTATCGGATGTATATTTTTGTATAATAATATAAAAACTGTAGTAACTTTTGCGACATATTTGATAAATTTAGATATAGAATAAACAATACGTTCATAAGATATTTATAAATTTACAAAATAATAAAAGGAAAAATATTTAAATTTGTGATATAATATTTACTGAAAAGAAAAATATTCTATAAATAACAAAACTAGATATAAATTAAAATTCTAGGAAATGGAGGAAATTGGAAAATGAAAAGAAAAACTATAAAAAATACTATTGAAATATCAGGAATTGGACTTCATAAGGGAGAAGAAATAAAATTAACTTTGAAACCTAGTGAAAATAATGATGAAAGAGGAATTATTTTTAAAAGAATAGATGTTAGTGGGAAAAATAATGTTATAAAGGTTGATTATAGAAATTTATTTGATTTGGAAAGAGGAACAAACATTAGGAATGAAGATGATGTGAAAGTTCATACAATTGAGCATTTTTTATCATCACTTTCAATCACAGGAGTGACGGATATTTTAGTTGAAATTTCAGGGAACGAATTACCTATTTTGGATGGAAGTTCAATTGGATTTGTTGAAAAATTGCTAGAAGCTGGAATTGTGGAGTTGAATGGGGAAATAGAGCCTGTTGTGATTACAGAACCTGTTATCTTTTCAGATGAAAAGGCGGGAAAATATGTGATGGCATTGCCTTATGATGGATTTAAAATATCTTATACGATTGATTTCAATCATAGCTTTTTGAAATCACAATATTATGAATTAGAAGTAAATTTTGAATTTCCGAAACCTTATGATTTTAAATTGACTTTAAAGGATGTAATATATGATTTAAAAGAAACGCCAATAAAAGCCTTGGAAAAAAATAAAGCGAATAAGGAAAAATGTATTTATCCTAATCATGAATATTATTTAGGATCATATTCTACAATTTTTATGAGTAGAAATAGGGTGCGACAATGGGATGAACAAGCTTTTACTGTTCAAGCTTCTGGAAGACAATGTCAATTACATCCACAAGCGCCTGTAATGCCTAAAATAGAGAAAGATAAAAATATTTTTGCTAAAGGCTACGAACACTTGTATAGAAGATTGACAGTTAGAGAGTGTGCTAGGATACAAGGATTTCCAGATGATTTTTTATTTTATTATAATAATATAAATGATGGTTATAAAATGATAGGAAATGCTGTACCAGTAAACCTTTCATACGAGATTGCCAAAAAAATAAAAGAAGCATTGGAAGAGAATAGAGGTAAAAATTAATGAGCAATAAAAGTAATAATCAAGGGCGAGCATACGAATATATATTTTTAAATTCTTTATTTCTCATCCTAAGATAAAAATAGAAAAATAAATATGAATTAGGAGGGAAATAAAGTGGCAATTACAACAGCACTTATTAAAGAATTAAGAGAAA
>ERZ772924.1202-NODE-1202-length-12310-cov-3.692452_pt1 | contig 12310 bp, 11 predicted proteins | sample MGYA00512116_ERZ772924 | MGnify/ENA primary metagenome ERZ772924 (study PRJEB29015, sample SAMEA2737920) | human oral metagenome | biome: human oral; feature: human-associated habitat; material: dental | place: China | collected 2134 ...
GGTCAGCTGTAGATACCATAGTAGCAGGATAGCATACTCCGTCTTTTACATTGTGTATAGGAGAATAGCCTTTTAGGTATTGGAACATCTCCTTACTATCATCGGAAGTACCATAGTCATAAGCCCAGCCAGCACCTGCGGTGAACTTGTGGTAGCGGAGCATATCCATTACCCCTACATCGGGCAAGGCTACACGCATAAGGTCAGGACGCTGAGTCATTACGGCTCCTACCAAAAGTCCTCCATTAGAAGCACCTTTGATAGCCAATTTTTCCTTAGAGGTATATTTTTCTTTGATAAGGTATTCAGCAGCGGCGATAAAGTCATCAAACACGTTTTGTTTCTTGAACTTAGTACCATCGTCATGCCATTTTTTACCATATTCACCACCTCCACGGATATTAGCAGTGGCATATACCCCGCCATTGTTCATCCATACAGCGATGCTTACACCAAAGTAAGGATAAGTGATAGCATTGAACCCGCCATAGCCATAGAGTAGGGTAGGGGCAGTACCGTCGAGCTTGGTAGTCTTCTTATAGGTAATGGTCATAGGCACCTTAGTGCCGTCCTTAGAGGTATAGAATACTTGTTTGGACTCGTACTCATCAGAGTTGAAAGCGATGGAAGGTTTCCAGTATTGGGTAGTTTCCCCACTTTCCAAGTTGAGTTTGTAGATACTTGTAGGAGTACAAGTGTTGGTAAACCAGAAATAAGTATCCTTTTGATCCTCTTTGGAAGAGAATCCACCAGCAACTCCTATGGAAGGAAGCTTAATATCGCGAATAAACTTACCTGAGAAGTCATATTGTTTTACTTCGGTAAGGGCAGCCACGGTATATTTGGCAAGAATATAGCCACCAGCGGTAGTGATATCCAATACATTTTCATTTTCAGGGATAAGATCCTTCCAATGTTCAGGAGTTGGATTCTTCACGTCGGTAACTACTACTTTTCCGTTAGGAGCGTTGAGGTTGGTGAAGAGGTAGAGCTTATCACCCTTGACATCAATCACCGAAGTATCGGAAGAATAATCGTTAAGGATAGTTACCAAAGGTGCTTTAGGGTCTTTCAAGTCTTTGATAAAGAGTTTGTTACCAGAAGTGGCATCCGCACCGAAGATGATAAGGTATCTTTGGTCATCGCTTACATAGGCATCGGTATAGCGGTTTTTCTCTTGAGCAGTACCTCCGAAGATGAGCACATCTTCTTTCTGAGAAGTACCGAGCTTGTGGTAATACACCTTGTTCTGGTCGGTTTTTTCAGAAAGTTCACTACCCTTTGGCTTGTCATAGGAAGAGTAGTAGAAACCTTCGTTTCCTTTCCAATTACCTCCACCGAATTTTACATCTACGATAGGGTCGCCTATTTGTCCTTTGGTCTTGGCATTGAGCACTATGGCTTTTTTCCAGTCGCTACCAGCCTCAGAGATAAGGTAACATACCAAAGAACCATCTTTGGAGAAGTTTAGCCCAGCCAAGGAAGTGGTTCCGTCGGCAGCAAACTTGTTAGGGTCAAGGAATACTTCCTCATTACCGTCCTTATCCTTGCGGTAGAGCACACTCTGGTCTTGCAAACCGTTGTTGCGATAGTAGTAGGTATAGTCACCTTCTACGAAAGGAGCACCTGATTTTTCGTAATTCCAGAGTTTTTCCAATTGTTCCTTAATCGTTTTGCGATAAGGAATAGCATTGAGATAATTAGTGGTGAATTGGCTTTGTGCTTTTACCCAAGCCTCAGTCTCTTGGCTTCGGTCGTCTTCGAGCCAACGGTAAGGGTCAGCTACTTTAGCTCCGAAATAATCATCTTCTACGACTTGTTCTTTGGTTTGGGGATAGGTAAAGTCTTTCATCTGTTCTGTCTTAGCAGGTTGGGAAGGGCTTTTACAAGCCGAAAGGGCAAGCGCACAACCTAGCGGAATAAAAAAATACTTCATATTAATTGTTAATTATTAATTGTAAATTGTCAATTCTTCATTCTTCGTTTTTCACTTTTCATTTGGTAGCTTCTTATACCCCATGTTCCATAGGGCAAAGGCTTGCCAGTCAGCGGTTTGGTCTATGATTTTGCTCACAGGCGTACCTGCGCCATGGCCTGCGTTGGTCTCTATACGGATAAATACAGGGTTTTTGCAGGCTTGTTTGCTTTGTAGCTGTGCGGCAAACTTGAAGCTGTGGGCGGGTACCACACGGTCATCATGGTCTCCAGTGAAGACAAGAGTAGCAGGATAGCAAACGCCCTCTTTTACATTGTGTACAGGGGAGTAGCCCTTGAGGTACTCGAACATTTCCTTGCTGTCATCGGAAGTACCATAGTCGTATGCCCAGCCTGCTCCAGAGGTGAATTTGTGGTAACGAAGCATATCCATCACCCCTACATAAGGCAAGGCAACACGCATAAGGTCAGGGCGTTGGGTCATTACCGCTCCTATGAGTAGTCCGCCGTTGGAACCACCCTTGATGGCGAGTTTCTCCTTGGAGGTGTATTTGTTATCTATCAAGTACTGGCAAGCAGCGATAAAGTCGTCAAAGACGTTTTGTTTCTTGAACTTGGTACCATCATCATGCCATTTCTTACCGTATTCACCACCACCACGAATGTTGGCCACGGCAAATACACCCCCATTGTTCATCCATACAGCATAAGTAACAGCAAACCATGGGGTATAGCTGATATTGAATCCGCCATAACCGTAGAGACAAGCAGGAGCCGTACCGTCCAAGGGAGTACCCTTCTTATAGGTGATGATCATAGGTACTTTGGTACCGTCCTTGGAGGTATAGAATACTTGTTTGGACTCAAAATCATTGGGGTTGAAGTCTATCTTAGGTGCCCAATAAAGCTCCGTATCTCCTTTGTCTAAGTCTAACTTATAGATACTTGAGGGAGTATAGAAGTTTTCAAAGGAAAAATAACTTTCATTTTCCTCTTCCTTAGCACTATCCAAGGTTACTGTACCCAAGGCAGGGAGCTTGATATCTCGGATCAGTTTTCCCTCAAAATCATATTGCTTCACTTGGGAGATAGCGTCTTTCATATAGTGAGCCAAGATATATTTCCCAGCCACTACAGGGGTAAGTACATTTTGTGTTTCAGCAATAAGGTCTTTCCAGTGTTCAGGGGTAGGGTTCTTTATGTCTGCTACCACAATTCTCCCGTTAGGGGCATTCAGATTGGTGTGGAAATAGATTTTATCCCCTTTGATAGAGAGGACAAAGGTGTCGGACTCATAGTTGTTGACGACAGCCACCAGCGGACTATTGGGTTTTCTAAGGTCTTTGATCCACAACTTACCTCCAGAGGTAGTTTCCTCCCCACGGATAATGAGGTAGTTTTCGTCATTGGACACATAGCCACCTACGTAGCGGTTTTTTTCCTCTGGTTTGCCTCCGAAGACTAATACGTCAGCTGACTGAGGGGTGCCGAGCTTATGATAGTATAGCTTGTTTTGGTCGGTCTTTTCAGAAAGCTCACTACCCTTTGGCTTGTCATAGCTACAGTAGTAGAACCCTTCATTTTTGTACCAGTAACCGCCTGAAAATTTGATATTAACAATAGTATCTCCTATTTGTTCTTTGGTTTTGGTATCCATAACAATCGCCTTGCGCCAGTCACTTCCTCCTTCTGAGATCAGATAGCACAAGAGGGAACCATCTTTGGAAAAGTTGATTTCGGCCAAGGAGGTTGTCCCATCGGCAGCGAATTTATTAGGGTCAAGGAAGAGTTCCTCATGGCCTTCTTTGTCTCGGCGATAGAGAACATCTTGGTTTTGCAAACCATCGTTCTTATAATAATAGGTATAATCCCCTACATTGAAGGGAGCGGTAAGTTGTTCATGATTCCAGAGTTTTTCCGCTTGTTCCTTGATTTGGTTGCGGTAAGGAATGGAGTGTAGGTAGCCAAAGGTAACTTGGTTTTGAGCTTTTACCCAAGCGGCAGTTTCTTCACTTCTATCGTCCTCAAGCCAGCGATAAGGGTCAATCACCTTCTCGCCAAAATAGGTGTCTTCTACATTTTCCTTTTTGGTTTCAGGATAAGAAAAGTTTTCCCATGTCTCTTTCTCTTCTTTAGTAGTTTGTTTTTGCTGGAGCGAATGACATGCCGTCAAGGTAAGCAAACACCCCAAAGGAATAAAGAATGATTTCATATGTAATGATTAATTGTTAATGATCAACGGATAAGATTGTATGGCAATTGACCTTATATCGTAATCAATGCCAAATATACGTTTTTTTTTAGAACTGACAAAACGAAGAGGTAATAAATTGCGGCAGGACAATCCTTAAAATAGTAGTATTAATCATTATTGATGTTAATCATTAACTTTAACTTCTTTTTATTATTACGTTTTATTGATTTTACTGATTAAATGTTGTAATTTTGTAGTCGCTAAGAAGTTTATTTAACGTGAGTTCGATATAACGAAAGCTCCCACAGATTTTTACGGATTTCACAGATTTTCTATGTTTGTGTAATTGTGCTGTTGCGATTTACACAGATTTTTATAAGGCCAAAGGCCTTATTTATCCGTGGAAATTAAAGAGTTATACTTAGTTGTTGTGTTATTCTCTCTGTGAAAATCCGTGGAATCTGTGGGAGAAAAAATATAATTTTGCTTATGTCGAACTCACGTTATTAAAGAGCATGAGCTGCAAGCTCGCGCCAGTGTGGGGGGGCTTGTAGAGACCACAAAAATAGTGCCACAAATTAGGGGAGAAGTGAGGAGAGAATCAAGAATTAGAAGAATCATCTTGTTTATCAAGATGTGTTAAATATTTGTTTTAAGCGGTTTGTTTTCAGTGTGTTAGAGTGGGTGTTTTTTGTCGGAGATTTGGTGATAAGTACATTAGCTAATAAATTTGTATCTTTGTGCCATAATACAGACAAATTGTCTTATCTCCAAGACAAGACTTAAAAATAAACTTTTGTTATATGAAGAAAGTAATTTTATTTGGTGCTTTGGCACTATTGACCAGTTGTGGTGTAAGTAGTGGTTTGACAGGTAATTTAAACAATCATACGACCCAAGTGGTATTGTCCAAAAACAATTTCAAAGTAGTAGAACATGTAACAGCAGAGGCTACCAATAGCTATTTCTTGTTTTTCGGGGGGAGTAAAAAAGCCCTTATAGAAGAAGCACGAGCTAAAATGCTCAAGAATGCTAATTTGTTGGGAACCTCAAGAGCAGTTATCAACGAAACGGTAGAGGAGCATACGCTGACATTCGTCATAGGAACAATATACACTATAACGGTCTCTGCTGATGTTATAGAATTTACGAAAGATTAACTCATTTGATGATGAATATTACTTCATATTCGTGACTCAATAAATTTATCAAAATCCGACTGAAAGAGACGGTCTTGTACGATACGATACTTTTCAAACTCCGCTAAGGCATGCGTATGGGGGTGAGCAATAATCGCTGATAGATTATAATGCTTGGTATTATAGGTTTTCCCATCATCGGCAGTTACTCGAAAAATTCGAGTAACTGAACTTTCCTCCAACTCATTGTCGGTGAATATCTTCTGTAAATGATAGGTAATGGTATGAGATTCTACCCCATAGAGCAATCCCATCATTTTTTGGGAAAGCCATACATTCTCGTCGGCATAGAGGCTTTGGATACTGCTCTCTCCTGTAGCAGTAACAAAGGTTAGGTACTCCGCTACAGAAGCCCTTAGCAGGTCTTTAGGCTTTTTACTACTCATTGGTCATGATTCTTTAGTTAGACAATGCTCTGAGGTATATCAGTTTTGGAATGTTTTTCACTTTTCATTTTTCACCCCTCTAACAAGTATCACACTATAGAGGACACATAACACTACGGCCAAAGCAAAAGCGGCTAAGGGCAGAGTAAAGTTGGTAGGGGAGACAGGGAATAGCTGGGAGAGCTTGGACATATAGAGGTTACGCAGCAGGTAGCAGAGCACTAAGGCGGCGATGATAGCCCCCAGTGTAAAGAGACAGACAACCCACTGATAGTAACAGGCTATCTGCCCAGGTGTGTAGCCAATGGAAAGCAGCGAGCGGATTTGCTCCTTGTTGCGCTGCAAGACCAGATGCAAGCTAAGGATAACCACTGCTACGGATAATAACAATATCAGTAAGGCAATCCCTACTACCGTCCAAAGGGCAGAGGAGAAGAAAAAGCGCATTTTGCTCAGTTCCAACTCGTCCTTGCTTATGGTGTAGTTATGAGCCTTGAAGTAGGTCAATATCTCCTGCTGAGAGGGGTCATGGAACTCCACTAAAAGGCGAGAGACACGTGAGGCGGGTGTCCCATAAGTCTGGTTAGCCCAAGCGAGGAAGTCTTCTGGGACGAGAATAGAGTTGATTTTGGCTGAGAAGCCCACAATACGGCTGGAGAATATTGCTTCCTTGCCATTGCCAGAGAGGCGAAGGCCGAAGGTGAGCTTGTCAATAAGTCCCTTGGAGAGCACAGGCAGTCCTTGGCTTTCGGCAAAGCCAAAGTTATAAAGAGTGAGATAGTTCTCAGGAATGATGATAGGGACAAAGGATCGAGAGGGAGTCCACTGCCATTGGTCGCTCTGAACATCAATATACTTATCGGGAATACTCTCAAAGAAAAGGTCGGTAGCAAATAACGGCAATTCGCCCTCTCCCTGATGTGTATAGGCCATAATCTTAAAGGTAGCCACCGAAAAGGGCGCCATACTCTTGACAAAGGACTCTTTTCGCAAGGCCTCTTGTTCTTGGGGAGTGAAGTAGATACTTTCCTTCTCAAGTGAGCTTACTGCTGAAATGGGCTTGCTTACTACTGCATAGTTACTTGAAAATATATCTGTTTGCTCCTCTAACAAGGGTTTTACGTCCTTATAGAGTTGCCAAATGCCCCCTAATAGCGTTAGGGCTACCATCAAGGCGAAGCTATAGCCGAGGAGTTGGGCTTTGGGGAGCGTTTTTCGTTGGAGCTTATAGAGCATACATCAGAATTTTAGAGCTGTAGGACTTGGTCATAATTTAGCAAAGTGTTGGTCTCTAGGGCTGTCATCAGTAGGGTAGCCCCTCTTTGGGAGAGTTCTTCGTTTAGGATCTCACAGAGCACATGGGTGTTGGCCTCATCCAGATGACTAAAAGGCTCGTCCAGAAGGAGCACCTCGAAGGGTTGGGCTAAGGCACGCAGGAAGGCGACACGTTGGCGTTGTCCTAAGGAGAGGGTAGCCACAGGGGTATCCTGCTTATGGGCAAGCCCTACCCGTGCAAGTAGTTCGCTGATCTGCTGGGAGGAGAAATAGCCTGTCAGTCGGTTCTTGAGCAGTATATTCTCCTTGGCTGTCAAAGATGGAAAGAGGCGTAGGTCTTGGAAGAGGTAGCTCAGCCTATGGCGGCGATAGGCAAAGAGGTCTTTGGGTCGGGCTACCCCATCATAGGTAATAGAACCCTGGTAACTATCGCGCTCCCCATAGAGGAAACTTAGCAGGGAGGTCTTTCCCCTACCTGACTGGGCACGGATAAGATAGCGCCTAGCAGGGGTAAAGACGACCAGCTCCCTCAGATAAATATCCGAGGGAGTTAGCTCCGTCTGTTCCATATAACTTGGTCTTAGCTGATGTAAGGAGATTTCCATTATCTTTATTTTTCGCCTTTTTCAGTTGTTCCGTCTTCTTCAATTACTTCTTCTTCGTAGGGTTCATCATCCTGGTAGGCTTCGTCCTCTTTTGCATTATTTCCTTTGGCGGCCTTGCTTGCATTGACCTGCTTGGCAAACTTAAGGAAGCTATAGAGACTATTACGTTCTACATTTTTCATGTGATAGATAAGGGAGGCGGTGTTTTCCTTGGCATTGGCCTTGACTTCCAAGTCCTTGGAGTGGTCTATAAGCCACTGGAGAGAAGCATCGTTACGAGTACTCCTGTCGGACTTGATCGCCATCCTGATTATACTAGGATAGTCGTCCAAGTTCAGATTGAAAAAGCCATAGAAGGTATTCTTGCCCGCCTGAGAAGCCAAGGAACTACTATAGGCATTATCTTTGTGTTTTCCAGCGATAAAAGCATCTACCTCATCGGAGGAGTTGCTTACGAAAAAGGCCTTGTCGTTATAAGCAAAATGGATACTTACAAAGAAGAAAGTCAGGCTATAACGATCTCCTTCCTTGGTAAAGGCACCTTCTTCAGCAACTATTTTGTCCAAGATCTTTTTATCATTGACATCAAAGCTGGCTCCTACCACAGGTATAGGAATACTCATACCCGTCTCAAAGTCCTCCAAGGCCACTACGAAACTCCCTCCGAAAAGGTTCAAGAGGTTGTCCAGCTGGAGGTCTTTCTTGGCTAGCCACTGCTTGATATCGTCTTCTTTGACCAATTCGGGTTCTGCTTCTTTGAGGAACTCGTAGTAGTGCTTGATATTGACCGCTCCTGTGAAGGCCATAGGCATTTTCTCAGGGAAGTGTTTGAGGATCTTTTTGTTAAAGGAAGCATCCCCTATACGATGTTTGTCTAATAGCTTTTGGTACTTTTCGTTATACAAGGTACGAGCCGAAAGGATAATCTCCTCTTTTTCGAACTCCAACGTAGCATAGAGGTAGGTTCCCTGTTGCAAGTTAAACAGAGAAGGAGAAAGCGCAGCGGGGGAGGGGAGTTTCTCATCTAGGGACGCGTAAATATCTGCTACATTGAGCCATACGCTGATGTCCTTTTGGTCAGAAAGAAAGTCAGCAAAGCCGTCAAGGGAGGTAATCTGTTTTTTAGCCTCTAAGGAGCGGAGTTGCTTGGCTTTTAAGGGGATTTGTAGTTCTGAAGCGGGTTCTTCATCTGTGTCGCCTACTCCCAGAAAAAGCGCTTTGTCGCTGTCCCAGCTCAGTGTATATTTGCCTTCGGCCATGTTCAGCAGCTTATAGCCACTTTCCTCGGTAGGGGTATTTTTCTTGTCAGCCAAGGCGAAAAGTTGGTTAAGGGTCTTCTCAAACTTTTCCTTATCGGAGAGGGAGCAGGCCATCCCGATATAGTTTTCCATACCATTGCCCCCTTGTTGTCCATACTGGAAGAGATAAATAGGTTCGCGAAAACGCACCCCTGAATTTCTTGGGTTACGGAGCAGCTCACGGAGGAAATCGCGTTGCTTATCCGTTAGGGAAAGGCTATCAACCCACTGTTTGAACTCCGCAGCCTCTTCAGAGGAGCCGATATCCGCTTTTTGGTAAAGCGACTTAAAGTCAATAGAGACTACCCAAGCGGCATCGCTGGGGATCAGAGCCAGAGAGGCAGGCTTCTTAGAACAAGAAGCGACGAGAATAAGGACTAAGCCAAGTAAGAATCGTTTCATAAGGTTTTGAGTTTTTAAGTTTTTGGGTTGTATTCACTGCCATTGTGTTTCTGTCTTTAAAGTCTTAAAATCTGTTTTTCACGTTCTATTTCAGCAACAAGTTCTTCTGTATCGCTTTCTACTCTCATTATCAAGCGAATATGAGACCACGTCAATTTGGCACACATGTGTGCCAAATTATCTTGATCAGGAAAAAGAAGATAAAATCTACGATAATCTCGTAGTGTTCTTTCGCAAAACCCTTTTCCTAATTCTTTTGAGAGTTGGGCAATCACTTGCTCCCCATAGTTATAGTCAATTATATTTATATTGCGAATAAATAGAACAAGAGATTAATTCTTTATTTGCTCTTTTTCAAGGGCGAATTGCCATTCGCCCCTACCCCTGCTTATGCTAATTTTTCGCAAACCATTTCTGTTTGACTATAGCACGGATACTCCCTTGTTGTTCCTCTTCTACAATACGCCTTCCTATCCGCCAAAATCCTTCAATCATTGCAAAAGCAGTGGCTTGGTAGGCCTTTTGTTGTGCTTGAAGGAGTATTTGCTTAATGTCAGTGATACACTTCTGTAAGGTGTCCATGGTTATGAATTATACAGGTACAAAGATAATCAAAAAATGATAAATGACAACGATTTTTTTACTATCTTTGCCTATTGTTTTTCAAAAACCGATTTTTATATGAAAAAACTTATTTTTCTTTTATGTTTTCCCTTAGTTGCTGGAGCACAGGAGGTGCTCTCTGGGCGTATAACAGATAGCTTGGGCTTAAGTGTTCCCTATGTAAATATAGGGGTTGTGGGCAAAGGGAAAGGTACTGTCAGTAATAGCAAAGGGCATTACCAAATAGACCTTACAGGAGTTGCCCCAAAAGATAGTATCTACTTTTCTCATCTGAATTATTACCGAAGAGCCTTTGCGGTCAAAGACTTACAGCGAGATCCGAAGGTTGTCCTTGTAGAACATGTCTTTGAGTTGCCGTCCTTTACGGTAAGCCAAAAGAAGCCTAAACTACAAACTATCAAGGGTAAAGGCACTTATGTAGGTGAGATGTATTATGCTGGTCAAAACGTACTCAGTGAGGTAGAAATGGGTAACATCATAGAACTGAAAGACACCTATTTGGCCAAGGAATTTGAGCTGCCCGTCTTGGAGAATACCATGCCTAACCTTGTACTGCGCTTGCAAATCCTTAAGATAGAAGACAATGGTACGCTTACACCGCTTGTGGAGAAGCCCATATACCTTAGTATCCCTCAGAATAATCAAAAGCAAAAAATCATTCAAGAGCTACAAGTGGTACTTCCCAAAGGACGTATCTGGGTAGGGCTTCGTACTGTAGAGGGATCAGGTGATGGACACTTTATCCTTGGAGGGAATCTCAGTGGTGGCTACAAATTCAAGGATAGAACTTTTAAGAAAATGGATATGAACTTGGGAGTGAGATATGGTATTAAAGGAATCAAGATTAGTGACTAGTGAATAATGACTAGTGACTAGTGACTAATTTAAGTTTCGCAAGTTGTTTTTAGGTTGCTATTGAAATTGCAAGTAACTGATAAACAATTATTTGTAAAAACCTCCCCCCAACCCCCCTCCAAAGGGGGAGCTTTAAGGGCGTTGAAATGGTCTAATTTGTTTATTAAATTAGAAAACTTCCCTTCTATAACTTATTGAACCTCTACTACTTACTAACTCCCCCTTTGGAGGGGGTAGGGGGAGGTTTTTGAATATCAATAAGTTACAGAGCTTGCGAAACTTAAATGATTAACCATTAATCATTGAGATAGAGTTCAATAAGTCCTTCGGGAGTTGCCACTGTGATGGTTTTATCCTTACGGTTAACCTCCTTAAGGAAGTCGTCATGTAGGGGGATCAGAATCTGTCGCCCCTCATGTTCTATTTCAAAAATAGGCTGGGAAGAGCGGTCATTGATATGAGTGATGACCCCTACCCTACCATAATGTACATCTACCACCTCAAAGCCTATGACCTCATGATAGTAGAATTTGTTGCCAGAGAGCTTAGGTAAGAGTGAGAGCGGTAAAAACAGCGATTGGCGGAGGAGTGCCTCGGCATCACGCTCGGTATCCACCTCTTCAAACTTGATTCTAAGCAAATTAGCCTTATGATAGCTACACCTTTCTATGAAAAAAGGAATCAGTTCCTTGCCTAATTCGACAAATACTGATTCCCTATTTTCTAGCAGGGCACTATCGTCCGAGTCGGTTTTGACAAGGACTTCTCCCTTAAAGCTAAATTTGGAGACAATTGTACCTACAAAGAAACAATCTTCCTTCCTCATTAAGCTTCTGATTCTTGAGCGGATGCTTCTTCAGCAGGTGCTGCTGTAGCTTCCTGTGCCTTAGCGGCTTGTGCTTCTTTACGCTTTTGGTTGTAGGCTTGTTCGGCCTTTACACTTTCTTGCTTAGCAGAGATTTTGCCTTTGTGAAGTGATTCCTTTTTAGCAACGATTTTCTGCTCTTTTTCTTTTTGCCAAGCTTCGAACTTAGCATCGGCTTGTTCTTGGGTAAGAGCACCTTTCTTTACTCCTCCTTGGAGGTGATACTTAAGCATCACACCCTTGTAAGAGAGAATACGGCGTGCTGTTTCGGTAGGTTGTGCTCCGAATTTTAACCACTTGATTGCTTCATCAATATCTAGCTCAATCTGAGCTGGATTACTGTTGGGGTTGTAAGTACCTATTTTTTGGAGGAACTTACCATCGCGGGAAGCACGTACGTCAGCGGCTACTACCCAATAAAAAGGTTTCCCTTTTTTACCATGTCTTTGTAATCTAATTTTTACAGGCATATAATTAAGACTTGTGAGGTTCACGACCTCTATTAATAATCGGGGGCAAAGATACATATTTATTTTTTAATGTACAAATTATTTTTTTAAGTTTCGCAAGTCATTTTTAGGCTATTATTATAATTACAAATAGCTAATAATCAATTGTTTGTAAAAACCTCCCCCCCACCCCCCTCCAAAGGGGGAGCTTTAAGGGCGTTGA
>ERZ772924.1207-NODE-1207-length-12299-cov-16.934499_pt1 | contig 12299 bp, 9 predicted proteins | sample MGYA00512116_ERZ772924 | MGnify/ENA primary metagenome ERZ772924 (study PRJEB29015, sample SAMEA2737920) | human oral metagenome | biome: human oral; feature: human-associated habitat; material: dental | place: China | collected 2134 ...
TGTCCGATTGACCGACACCCTTCGCATCCAGCCAGACCGCCTTGCTGGTCACCACTGTGGCCGGCTTGCCCACCTCGAAGGCCGAAGCAGCCGAGACCGGCAGGCGTGCCGACACCTGGACCATGTCCTTCAGCATCACCACCTCCTCGGTGTAGTTCGGCGTCGGCATGCGCGGCGCAAGCTTCGACACAGGCGGCAGATATTTCAGATACAGCGCCATGGCGCCGATGTCCTTGGCCGACATCTGCGACGTGTTTCGGATCACCTCCGCCATGTCACCATCAGCCGCCCGGCCGATCGGACTCACGCCCGTGTGCAGGTAACGCGCCAGCGAAGCCGCCGACCAGAAGCCGATGCCGGTCTCGTCAGGCGTGATGTTCGGGAACCAGCCGGTGCCGGTGGTATCGGGCCCGCCCCCGTAGCGAGTCTCGGCCAGCACGTTGCCCATGAAGCCACGTGACGAATGGCATTCGGCACAGTGCCCGGCCCCTTCCACCAGATACTCGCCACGCTGGTAGGCCTTGGCCATGTCGCCGGGCAGCTCGGCAGGTACCGGTCCTGGCTGCCAGGGCTTGCCATCCAGAAAAGCCAGCCGCCACAGGCCTACACCACGCCGCATGTTGAACGGGAACTTGAGCTGATGCTCCGGCACCGCATCATCCTCGGCCGGCAGCGTCATCATGTAAGCGTACAGATCACGTACATCCTCACCTGAAAGCCGCTGATACGAGGTATAGGGAAAGGCCGGGTACAGGTTCTGGCCAGATCGGCCAGACGAACGCCTGAAGACGCTGTTGCACCAAGAGAGCAACGCACTCGTGCAGGCCATTCTTCAGCTTGCCCTGGCACACGGCTTCACCGATCAGACCAGTTCGATGCGTGCTGCCTGGGCCGAGGCGATCGAGCGGATCAATGACTCCCTGTCGATCTGGCTTACACATACGCGACCACGCCAGCTTGATGGCCGCAACGACTACCGCGCCGACCCCCGCTTCGAGCGGCTGCGCGAGATCGCCTGGCGCCATTACGAAGCGGGCGTGCCCCTGGAGCTTCACCACGGCCTGTTCACCTTGTGCCGCCAGGCCTATCGCCAGCACCTGCAGCAGATCCCGCAGCGCCCGGATGCCGACACCCTGCTGGCCGTCCTGGACGACTTCTTCGATGAAGCCACCCAGACCATGCTCGCCCCGTGGGCCATGCGCCCCCCCAGCGAAGCAGCCCTGGCCGAAAACATCCGGCGCCTGACCCGCGAGCGGGACCAGTATTTCGGTGTCCTGGAAAGCCTCAGCGGCCCGGTCTTCATCACGTCCGAAGAAGGCCGACTGCAACATGCCAACGACGCCGCACTGCAAACCTTCCTGGGCCTGGCGGAAGCAGGTGCACTGCGCTACCGGCTGGCACTGCAGCATCACCGCGACACGTTGCAGGCCGTGGTCGACGACATCCTGGCCACAGGCCGGCAGGAACTGCACGCCATCTGGCTGGATACGCACGCGGGGCGACGCTGCTTCGACATTCGCCTTCGCCCCCTGGAGGACAGCGCCTCCAAGCTGGACCGCTGCCTCATCATCCTGATGAACGATGTCACCGGCCACCAGCGGGCCATCGAACGTGCCCGGCAGGCCGAGCACACCATGTCGATGTTCCTGGCCGCCATGAGCCACGAGATTCGCGGTCCATTGCACAGCGTTCTGGGCGCAGCCGAACTGCTGCGCGATGCCAGCCTGGCAGAAGCCGAGTCCCTGCTGGACCTGCTCGGGCTGTCGGCCGGCGCTCTCAACGCCACACTGGAGAACGTGCTGAGCTTCTCGCGCTTTCGCCACCAGGCTCCCCAACCCCGGCCCACGGCCGTGCCGTTGCGCAAGATGCTGGCGGATCTGGTACGAACTCAGGACGTGCAGGCCCGGCACCAGGGCGTGCCCCTTCAGCTGCAGCTTTCCGCCGAACTGCCCGAACAGGTCATGCTGGACGGGTCACTGGTGCAGCAGGTGCTGGGCAACCTGGTTCGCAATGCGCTGCGGCACGACGATGGCCAGGGTGTGACCCTGGCCGTGAAGATCGATGGCTCCGAGCTGGTCTTCATCGTCACCGACCATGGCCCCGGGCTTCCCCCGGGCATTCAGGCCCAGCTCACCCGTCCGGCCAGTGCGGCCTCCACCCCGCTACCGGACCCCGTGGACAACAGCCACAGCTCGGGCCTGGGCCTGCTGATCGTCCGGCGCATGACCCAGGCGCTGGGTGGCCGACTGCAACTGCCAGCCGACACAAACGGCGCCAGCATCGAAGTATGGCTGCCGCTGGTACTGCCCGAGATCACGGCCCTCGACGCGGACAGCCCTGCACACCCGCCTGAAGCCCCGCTCCTCGATCAAAGCTGCCTGCTTGTCGACAACGACCCGATCGGTGCACTGGGCACCATGGCCATGCTCGAACGCCTGGTCCGTTCGGTGGACCACGCCACCAGCCTGACCCAGGCCAGTGCCCTGCTGCAGACCCAGCCCGATGTCTACGACTTCTTCATCGTCGACACCCGGCTGCCCGATGGCAGCGGTCTGGACTTCGCCCGCCAGATCCGCCTGGACCCACGCATGGCCGGCAAGCCGGTGCTGCTGCTGAGCGCCAATACCGAACAGGTCCGCCAGCAGCCCGAAGCCGGCATGCTCTTTGCAGCCCTGCTGGAAAAGCCCCTCGACGCCACGGCGCTGGCCCAGGCGATCCGACGCCACGCCGGCCCCCCACCCAGCAGCCCGAACAAAGAAGACACGCTGTCGATTGCCAATGGCCTGTGGCTGGACACCCCGACGCGGCGATTGCACATCGATGGCCGCGTCGAGACGCTCTCGCCCGCCGAGACCCGGCTACTGGTCTGCCTGGCTGCCGCCATCGGCAAGCCCTGCGACCGCACCCGCATCAGTGAGGCCATCTGTGGCCGGGACTGGGTGTACGGCGACCGTACCGTGGACGTGCTGGTCTCCCGTCTGCGCCGGCGGCTGCGAGGCAGCGTGGCGCGTATCGTCACCGTGCACGGACTGGGCTATACCCTCACGGTCGGCTGACAGGCACAAATAAGGAAAGAGGGGCAACAACAGTCGCGCGGTGCGGAACCTCCATCACCCCGATGGATTGAACAGGCCAGCCCCCGGCAAATGGGCAGGCCCCGGGGGCGGAACGCAGCGATCAGAACTTCGCTGCGATCTTCTCCAGCGTGTTCCAGTTCCGTGCGGTCGCCGTGACCCGGAAGCGCTTCTCCAGGGCGGTGTGAGACACACGCATGGCCTTCACCCCATCAGGGGTCCAGACGAAGGCTGTGCGGCCATGAATCCTGACAACCTCGAGGCTGAAATCCTCGGCCTCCAGCGCAGCGGCCTGCGCCTGAGAGGGCGCGGTGGACAGGAAGATGGCCAGGTACTTCGAGCCGTCGGTTGCGACACCCTGCAGCGGATTGGCATCCAGGATCGCCCGGATCTCGTCGGCGGAGCGCGCCATGACGGGGACATCCACGCCGAAAGCGCTGGCCATCAGGGCCCGTACCGACGCGCAGACCTTTTCCTCGGGGCCGGCTGCGGTCACGATGATGTTGCCGCTCTGCCCGATGGTGATCACGTCCTCGAACCCCGCACCTTCGAGCTGGGTGACAAGCTCGGCCATAGGGACCCGGTTGATCTTGCCAACATTGATGCCGCGCGGCATGACGAGCCAGCGCATCATGCCTGCCCCTGCCCGCCGTTGGTGACGCCCCCAAGGGGCAGAATCACATCCATGGCGCTGATCGCTGCCTGAACGACAGGCAAAAAAAACCCCTGAGCAAATGGATAAGGACTCAGGGGCGGGAGAATGTCGATGGTTGCGGGGGGAGGATTTGAACCTCCGACCTTCGGGTTATGAGCCCGACGAGCTGCCAGACTGCTCCACCCCGCGAAAAGAAGTATAGCCATACTGGATTCCGTTTGCAAGTCTTTCTGCTTGGCCGTAAATTTCACCTCATGAAGTACTGTTCAGAATGCGGCAGTCCCACGCAGATCCTCGTCCCCGAGGGTGACAACCGCCCACGCCAGGTCTGCACCCATTGCCATGCCGTCCATTACGTCAATCCGCGCATCGTGGTCGGAGCCGTCTGCCTGTGGGAAGACCGCATCCTGCTGTGCCGCCGCGCCATCCAGCCCCGCAAGGGCAAATGGACGCTGCCTGCAGGCTTCATGGAAATCGGCGAGACCATGTCGGCCGGTGCCCTGCGCGAGACCCGCGAGGAATCAGGCGCCCATGCCGAGGTCGACGGCCCGCTCTTTGCCATTCTGGATGTCCCCCATGCCGAGCAGGTGCACGCGTTCTACCGCGCCCGCCTGCTGTCCCCCGAGCTGGATCCGGGTGAAGAAAGCCTCGACGCCCGGCTGTTCGACGAGAAGGACATCCCCTGGGACGAGATCGCCTTCAGTACGGTAGAGACCACGCTGCGCTGGTTCCTGGCCGACCGCCGCCTGGGCCGCTTCTCGCTGCACGAGGGCCACATCCCTGCCCCATCGGGCAAACAGCCCACCAATCCGTCCCCGCACCAGAGCGGCAACGCTCAAACGCCCTCCGACAAGGGCAAGCACAGCTGATCCCCCGATCGTCTCTTCCTGCCCGGTTCCATCACCGCATTCCCCTCGCCCCTTCAAAGCCCCGCCACCGATGATTCGCTACTGGGTCGAAGCCGACACCCCGCTGCCCGCCGCTGACCGCGACGTGCCGGGCCATCCCGGGCTCATCGCCCTGGGGGCCGACCTGGGCCCCGACCGGCTGGTGGAGGCCTACACGCAGGGGCTCTTTCCCTGGTACAGCGCGGGCCAGCCAGTACTGTGGTGGTCACCCGACCCGCGCATGGTCGTCTTCGTCGACGAGTTCTCGCCGTCGCGCTCGCTGCGGCGGCTGCTGGCACGCCTGGCCGCCAGCGGCCATCCCGGCCCTGCCTCCCCGGTCTCTCCATCTGCTTCCCAGGGTGCTCCAACGCAAGCCCCTCCTGCCGCCCCCCGCTGGCAGATCACGCTGGACGCGGCCTTTGCCGACGTGATGCAGGCCTGCGCAGAACCCCGTCCCGGCCAGGACGGCACCTGGATCACCCCCGCCATCCAGGCTGCCTACACGGCCCTGCACCAGCGGGGCCTGGCCCATTCCCTGGAGGTCCGTGAAGACGGCCAGCTCATCGCCGGCCTCTATGGCGTCTCCATCGGCCGCATGTTCTTCGGCGAGTCCATGTTCACCCGCCGGCCCAACGCCTCCAAGTGCGCCTTCGCCACATTGATGCACCTTCTGGCCTCCCACGGTTTTCCCCTGGTCGATTGCCAGCAGTCCACCCGGCACCTGGGCAGCCTGGGCGGGCGAGACATCTCCCGTGCCGACTTCCTGGTACACATCCGCCCCCTGCTGGCTGCCCCCGCCCCCGACTGGCAGGCCATGGCCCGCGACATCGCCTGGCCGGACTTCAGCCGATGAGCGACAACCGGCCTCCCTCCCAGCGCTACATCCGGCTATACGTCACGGCCGCCTTTCCCTGCAGCTACCTGCCCAACCGCTTCGCCCGCTCACAGGTGGCCGAACCTGCTGCCTCCATCGACGCCGACAACTATGGCGAGCTGGTGCGTGCAGGCTTCCGGCGCAGCGGCCGCTTCACCTACCGCCCCCGCTGCGACAGCTGCCAGGCCTGCATCCCGGTGCGCGTCCCCGTGCAGCAGTTCCGCCCCGACCGCAGCCAGCGCCGCGCCATCCGCCGCCACGGCAGCCTCATCAGCCGCAACCTGCCGCTGGTCTTCAGCGACGAACACTACGCGCTATACATCCGCTACCAGCAGGCCCGCCACAGCGGCGGCAGCATGGACGAGGATGACGAGGAGCAGTACCGCGAATACCTGCTGCAGTCAGGCGTCGACACCCGACTGGTCGAGTTCCGCACCCCCGACTCCACCCTGGTCATGGTCTCGGTCATCGACGTGCTCGACGACGGCCTGTCCGCGGTGTATACATTCTTCGAGCCCGATCTGCCCGGAGGCAGCCTGGGCACCTATGGCATCCTCTGGCAGATCCGGATGTGCCAGGTACTGGGACTCGACTACCTCTACCTGGGCTACTGGATCGAGGAAGCGCGCTCCATGCGCTACAAGAGCAATTTCCGCCCGCTCGAACAACGGATAGACGGACAATGGATACCCTTGAAAGACTGAACGCCCTGGGCTACCGGACCCTGCGCCCCCTGCTGTTCCTGCAGGATCCCGAATGCGCCCACCACGCCGGCCTGCGGCTGATGGACCTGCTGGCTGCCGTGCCGACCGGTCTGCGCCCGGCACGCGTCCACGATCCCGTCGAACTGCTCGGCCTGTCCTTTCCCAACCGCGTCGGCATCGCGGCCGGCATGGACAAGAACGCCAGCCACATCGACGCGCTGGCCGCACTGGGCTTCGGCTTTCTCGAACTGGGCACGGTCACCCCGCTGCCCCAGCCCGGCAATCCCAAACCGCGCCTGTTCCGCCTTCCCCAGGCGCAGGCCATCATCAATCGCTTCGGCTTCAACAACGAGGGCCTGGAAGCCTTCGTGCGCAACGTCCGAACCTCCCGGGCCTGGCAGAAGCGCCAGGCGCTGCCTGTTGGCGCCCCCTGCCAGCCCGACACCCCACCGGTGCTGGGCCTGAACATCGGCAAGAATGCCGCCACCCCGCTGGAATCGGCCACGCGCGACTACCTCACCGGCCTGGCCGCCGTCATGCCGCTGGCAGACTATGTGGCCGTCAACATCTCGTCACCCAACACCGCCAACCTGCGCAAGCTGCAGGGCGGCAACGAACTGGACGAGCTGCTGGGAGCCCTGGACCGCGAGCGCCAGCGACTGGCCACCTCGTTGGGCCGCAATCCGCCCTTGCTGCTCAAGATCGCGCCGGACCTTGATGACGACCAGATTGCCGTCATCATCGACGCACTGGTACGTCACCACATCGACGGCGTCATCGCCACCAACACCACCCTCTCGCGTGAGGCCGTCAAGGGTCTGCCCCACGCCGAAGAAGCCGGTGGCCTGTCGGGCCGGCCTGTGTTCGAGGCCTCCAACCGGGTCATTCGCGCCCTGCGTGCCGGCCTGCCCGCCCGCTACCCCATCATCGGCGTGGGCGGCATCATGTCGGCACAGGATGCCGTAGCCAAGATCGAGGCAGGTGCCGACCTCGTGCAGATCTTCAGCGGTCTGGTCTACGAAGGCCCCGCTCTGGTCTCTGCCGCCGCTCGGGCCATTCACCGGCATGATGAGACGATACGCTAGAATCACGGACAGCAGATAAATCCGTCTGCGGGAGGGCCCGGTCAGGGCCCTTCCCCCAGAGCCCTCCTTGAGCCCTGATGACAGACAACATACCTCCTGAAGTCACCATTCCCCCCCAGGCTGGCACTGAGCCCGCCTCGCGCCCTGGCAAGGGCATCAAGACCACCATCCAGGTCCTGGAACGCATGGTGTCGCTGCTCGACGCACTGGCCCAGCAGCCCCGGGCCGTCAGCCTGAAGGAACTGTCCAGTCGCACGGCACTGCACCCGTCCACTGCCCATCGCATCCTCAACGACCTGGTCACCGCCCGCTTCGTCGATCGCGTCGACACCGGCAGCTACCAGCTGGGGCTGCGGCTGCTGGAACTGGGCAACCTGGTCAAGGCCCGGCTCAGCGTGCGCGACGCCGCCATGGGCCCCATGCGCGAGCTGCACCGCCTCACCGGCCAGCCCATCAACCTCTCCATCCGCCAGGGCGACGAGATCGTCTACATCGAACGCGCCCTGTCCGAACGCAGCGGCATGCAGGTGGTGCGCGCCGTCGGCGGGCGGGCGCCCCTGCACCTCACCTCGGTCGGCAAGCTGTTCCTGGCAGGTGAAAACCACCGGGCGCTGCAGAACTACATCAGCCGCACTGGCCTGGCCGGCCACACCCGCAACAGCCTCACCGATCCGGCCCGTCTGGAACGCGAACTGGCCCAGGTGCGCTCCCACGGCTTCGCCCGTGACAACGAGGAGCTGGAACTGGGCGTGCGCTGCATCGCTGCCGGCATCCGCGACGACTCGGGTGACCTGGTAGCCGGCCTGTCCATTTCGGCCCCGGCCGACTTCCTGCAGAACGGCTGGGTCGAACAGCTGTGCCGCACGGCAGCGCAGATCTCGGCTTCGCTGGGCTACGACGCCAGCAAATCGGACAGCGCCCACTGACGCCAGGCCCCGGCAGTGGCCATCAGAGCCGGGCCATGAACACCCGCCGTTCACCGAAACCCCACCCATGAAAAAGGCCCCGGAGGGCGCATCACGCACCATCCGGGGCCTTTCTGCGTGCATCCTGGCCTGTCAGCCCTCCAGGAAGCGCCGGATGCGGTTGGCATCGGCCACCCGCGAATACCGTCCCTGCGAATCCAGCAGCACGATGATCATCTGCCGGCCGTTGACACGCGCCTGCATCACCACGCAATTGCCCGCCTCGTTGATAAAGCCCGTCTTCTGCACCGTCAGGCCCCATTGCTGGTTCCCCACCAGCGGGTTCGTGGTGTGAAAGACCCGCGTACCGTAGGCCGTGCGCACCTGCAGCTGGCTGGCCACCGAGAAGCGACGGATCTCCGGATAGCGTGCCGATCGCGCCACCAGCAAGGCCAGATCACGCGCCGTCGACACGTTCGAGGCCGACAGACCGGTCGGGTCCAGGAACACCGAATCCCACATGCCGATCTCGCGCGCCTTGCGGTTGGCCGCCGCCACGAAGGCCGTCACCCCGCCCGGATAGCTGCGCGCCAGCGCGTGCGCTGCCCGGTTCTCGGAAGACATCAGCGCCAGCTGCATCAGCTCGGCCCGGGTCAGCTCGGTACCCACCGGCAGGTGCGAGGTGCTGTAGCGCTCGGTATCGCGGTCCTCGGCCTCAATGCGGATCTTCTCGTCCAGCGGCTGGCCACCGTCCAGCACCACCATCGCCGTCATCAGCTTGGTCAGCGAGGCAATGGGCAGCACCGCCGACGAATTCTTGTCATACAGGATCTTGCCGTTGCGCGGATCCACCACCAGCGCCACGCTGGAACGCAGCGCCAGCGGATCCGGGATGCGGTTCAGGCCAGCTGCCTCGCCCAGCGAACCACCGGCGATGGCCGGCAGGTCGGATGCACGGGGCGCAAAGCTCTCGTTGCCTGCCAGCGACACCGTGCGCGCACCGACCCCGGCACTCCCCGTGCCCAGCAGCTGCGGGCGTGCGGAGGCAGACCGGCGCTGTTCCTGGGCCACCGCTGCCATGGCAGATTCGACACGCTTACGCTGCGCCGCAGCATCATGCCCTTTGCCGGAGCGCGCACCGGTCGTCGTGGCTACACGCACCGGACTGAGGGCGGCTTTGGCGGCAGGCTTCTTCTTGGCATCAAATTGCGCGCTTTTGTTACCAATTTTGGTTGTTTTGGCGGCAGACGTCGCCTTGACGGCAACGGCCTTGCCCGTTTTTGCGTGGGCACTGCGGGAGGCGCCACCCCGGGTTGCAGAACCGGCAGCCTTCGTGGCTGCAGCCGTCTTGCGCGTACTTTTGGAGGCGGCCTTGGCATTGCGCGACGCCCCCGCCTTGCCGCTGACCCCGGCCGAAGGTTTCTGGGCCGGCGCCGCCTGAGCATGGGCCCCCCCTGCCAGCAGCATTGCACTCACCAGCACCCTGGACACCCATGACAACGTAACTGCGCGCACCATCTTTCCTTTCGCCACAACCTTGAACCAATGCGTACATTCTAATAGCTAAATCATTGTTTTTTCAATGCGTTACCCGTATAGCCTTAAGCAGCGCCTAAAGTTGCGCCCTGCCCACACACACCACCGACCGCCCATCCCCCGAAGATCCCCGCCCAGCCTGCATTCACCGGAATTCGTCGCCGAATGACCGACGGATGCAGCCCTGGAACCGACGAATGACAGCCCCAATTTTCGGGATATATACAACACATTCCGTAACAAGACTTGCTTTCATTGCCAGATTGAGTGCCGCGAGCGAAAGATCCGTCTGAAAGGCTGTGCGTAACCATCCGCGGCAAGACGTTGCGTTGCAGCAAATCCTGTTCATCTTCCGCGTCATCCAGGTGTCCCTCGGCCCTGGTCATTCTCTCCTCCCCCACTCGACCCCCTCTCACCCTGACACGGATGGGCCCACAAACGACAAGGGCCGGCAAAGCCGGCCCCTGAGGTCACAGAATGCTCCGCGTGAGGTCAGAGCATCGTCTTGTCACGCACGGCCCCCTTGTCGGCCGAAGTGGCAAAGTGCCCGAACACCTTCAGCGCGAACGACACCTCACGCTGCCGGTTGCGGGGTTTCCAGCCATGCACGTCCATCGCGGCACGCCGCCGGGCCAGCTCCTCTTCCGGAACCTCCAGCCGGATCGAACGGTTCGGGATGTCGATGGCGATCGTGTCACCGTCCTCGACCAGGCCGATCATCCCGCCGGATGCCGCCTCCGGTGAGACGTGCCCGATCGACAGGCCCGACGTGCCCCCCGAGAAACGACCATCGGTCAGCAGCGCACAGGCCGCCCCCAGACCCATCGACTTCAGGTAGCTGGTGGGATAGAGCATCTCCTGCATGCCCGGGCCGCCCTTGGGGCCTTCGTAGCGGATGACAACCACGTTGCCGGCCACCACATCACCCCCCAGGATGCCGGCGACGGCATCTTCCTGGCTCTCGAAGACCTTGGCCTTGCCCGTGAACTTCAGGATGCTCTCGTCCACGCCCGCCGTCTTCACGATGCAGCCGTTCTCGGCCAGGTTGCCCGACAGCATGGCCAGACCACCGTCCTGACTGTAGGCATGCGCCCTGTCACGGATGCAGCCCTCGGCCCGATCCTGGTCCAGCGTCTTCCACCGGCAGTCCTGAGAGAACGCCTCGGTCGTGCGGACGCCTGCCGGACCGGCACGGTAGAAGGTGTGCACCGCCTCGTCCTGCGTCTGCATGATGTCGTAGCGCGCCAGCTGCTCCTGCATCGACACGCCCAGGATGGTGCGCGTCTGGTTGTGCAGCAGCCCGGCCCGATCCAGCTCGCCCAGGATGGCCATCACCCCGCCAGCCCGGTGCACGTCCTCCATGTGGTACTTCTGCGTGTTGGGCGCCACCTTGGACAGGCAGGGCACCACACGCGAGAGCCGGTCGATGTCGGCCATCGTGAAGTCCACCTCGGCCTCCTGGGCCGCAGCCAGAAGGTGCAGCACCGTGTTGGTGGAACCGCCCATGGCGATGTCCAGGCTCATCGCGTTCTCGAAGGCGTCGCGCGTGGCCAGCGCCCGCGGCAGCACCGAGGCGTCGTCCTCCTGGTAATAGCGGCGGCACAGTTCCACGATCTGGTCGCCCGCCCGCAGGAAGAGCTGCCGACGGTCGGCATGCGTGGCCAGGCAGGAACCGTTGCCCGGCAGGCTCAGGCCCAGCGCCTCGGTCAGGCAGTTCATGGAGTTGGCCGTGAACATGCCCGAACAGGAACCACAGGTCGGACAGGCCGACTTCTCGATCTGGTCACTGTCGGCATCCGACACCTGCGGGTCGGCGCTCTGCAGGATGGCATCCACCAGGTCCAGCTTGATCACCCGGTCGGCCAGCTTGGTCTTGCCGGCCTCCATCGGACCGCCCGAGACGAACACGGTCGGAATGTTCAGCCGAAGCGCTGCCATCAGCATGCCCGGCGTGATCTTGTCACAGTTGGAGATGCAGACCATGGCGTCAGCACAGTGTGCATTGACCATGTACTCCACCGAATCGGCGATCAGGTCACGTGAGGGCAGCGAATACAGCATGCCACCGTGCCCCATGGCGATGCCATCGTCCACCGCAATGGTGTTGAACTCCTTGGCCACCGCCCCGGCCTTCTCGATCTGCTCGGCCACCAGACGCCCCATGTCGCGCAGGTGGACGTGCCCCGGCACGAACTGGGTGAACGAGTTGACCACCGCGATGATCGGCTTGCCAAAGTCGGTCTCTTTCATGCCGGTCGCGCGCCACAGCGCACGCGCCCCCGCCATGTTGCGGCCCTGGGTACTGGTTTCAGAGCGAAGTCTGGGCATGGTTTCTCCAAAAAAATAGCCGGCCATTTTACATCCAGCCGGCTTGTTTCCTGCCATGAGACGTCCAGGCGCCACCCTCGCATTTCCGGATATCACGCCCGATGATGCAAGCCATCAGGCCAGGCACGGATCACGCAGACAAGCGCCTTCCGGTCACCCCGGCGGCGCCATGTCCGTCGGCCTGCAGGCCCTGACAGCCTTCAGACCTCCACGACGCGCAGCGTGGCCAGGATCGCACGGTTGCACGCATC
>ERZ772924.1208-NODE-1208-length-12294-cov-3.889043_pt1 | contig 12294 bp, 10 predicted proteins | sample MGYA00512116_ERZ772924 | MGnify/ENA primary metagenome ERZ772924 (study PRJEB29015, sample SAMEA2737920) | human oral metagenome | biome: human oral; feature: human-associated habitat; material: dental | place: China | collected 2134 ...
GTCGTACCAGGCTCTCGTCCGGTCAAGCGGGCTGCTGAAAAGATGGGACTGGATAAAATTTTCATGGATGCAGGCTTTGAGTGGCGCGATCCGGGCTGTTCCATGTGCCTGGGAATGAATCCAGACAAGGTGCCAGACGGAGTTCACTGTGCTTCGACTAGCAATCGGAACTTTGAGGATCGGCAGGGATTTGGAGCTAAGACTCATCTTTGCAGTCCAGCCATGGCAGCAGCGGCAGCCATTGCCGGGCGCTTTGTAGACGTCCGCCAGCTACCGGAGGTCCAGTAAGGAAGGTTTATGGAAAAATTTACAATCTACACGGGGACAACAGTGCCCCTCATGAACGATAATATCGATACGGACCAAATTTTGCCCAAGCAGTTTCTCAAGTTGATTGATAAAAAAGGTTTTGGCAAGTATCTCATGTATGCTTGGCGTTATCTGGACAATCGATATACTGAAGATCCTGATTTCGTCTTTAATAGACCGGAGTACCGCAAGGCAACTATTCTGATTTCAGGAGATAATTTCGGGGCGGGTTCCTCTCGGGAGCACGCTGCCTGGGCCTTGGCTGACTATGGCTTCAAGGTAGTTATTGCTGGATCTTTTGGAGATATTCACTATAATAATGATTTGAATAATGGTATTTTGCCCATTATCCAGCCTAAGGAAGTTCGAGATAAACTGGCTAAATTAAAACCGACAGATGAAGTAACCGTTAATCTTTTTGAACAAAAAATCTATTCTCCCGTAGGAGATTTTTCCTTTGATATTGATGGGGAATGGAAACATAAACTATTAAATGGACTTGATGACATTGGAATCACTCTTCAGTATGAAGACCTGATTGCACAGTATGAGCAAAACCGTCCAAGCTATTGGCACTAAAAAAGTAGATAAAACAATCATTGAGTGATGAGATATGCTATCTAGAAAAAAATAAGAGAGGCCTTATGATGCTTTAGCAATCAGAAAAAGCTCTCTTTTATTTTCTTTAGAATAAATTAAAAATATCTTGAATGTGGCGTAGGAGTAAGTTGGAATAGTTTTTGTCGGACTGGCTATCTTTGATTTTCTCCTTGGGAAGTGGTTAGGTAATCTGTAATAATGCCATTGACACCCATCAAAATCATCCCTGTCATTACTGATTCATTGTTGACTGTCCAAGCGTAAATCTTCTTATGATTGGTCAGCAGTTTGGTCATGAAATTTTGGTCTAAGGAAAAGTATTCCATCGTATAGCCGTTGGCTTTGGTTCTGGAGAAGATAGACTTATAAGGAAGGATGAAGTAAGCGACAAGAGATTTATCATATTTTTTAACCTTATCAATGAGATGGTAATCAAGCGAATGAATCTGATGTTTGATTGGTTTAGCGTATTTGTTGAGAAAATGTGCCATTATCTTCTTTGAATCTTGAGAAGATGTTTTGATTTCAATGAGTAATTTTTGTTCTAACTGATTTGCTTTAGTGAGATAGTCATCAAAGCTCGTCATTTTTGTGCTATAACCATTTTCCGAGACAGTAATTTGCAAGAACAGCATCTTTAGAAGACTATAAACTTGCCTTTTGGGAGGAAAATAGCGTTTGATTTTCATAGGACTTACTGCTATAATAGAAGTTGTCAGAAAATACAGATATTAACTAGAAGAGGAAATTTTTATGACTAAACATATCCATTGGGATGGCAATCTTTCACAAGAAGGCTTTGAAATTGTTAAGGGCGAAAGCGGTGTAATCGTTTGTCCAACTAAGGTTGGCTACATTATCATGACTTCAGATAAAAAAGGTCTCGAACGTAAATTTGAAGCTAAAAAGCGCAATCGCAACAAACCTGGGGTTGTCCTTTGCGGCAGTATGGAGGAATTGCGTGCCTTAGCCCAGTTAACACCAGAAATTGATGCCTTTTATCAAAAACATTGGGATGAAGATATCCTTCTTGGCTGTATCTTACCATGGAAAGCAGAAGCTTACGAAAAATTGAAAGCTTATGGCGATGGACGTGAAGAACTGATGACAGATATTCGCGGCACCTCTTGTTTTGTTATTAAATTTGGCGTGGCTGGCGAGCAAATTGCCAAAGAAATGTGGGAAAAAGAAGGCCGTATGGTTTATGCTTCCTCTGCTAATCCATCAGGTAAAGGGAACCGCGGTAAAGTGGAAGGTATTGGTGAACGTATCGAATCCATGGTTGACCTTGTTATTGAAGCTGATGATTATGTCGCTTCTATCCAGCCTGATAAGACAATTGAAACGCGCTATGAGCAAGGTGTTATGGTCTCAATGGTTGATAAAGACGGCAAATTAATCCCGCAACAAGGAGCGGATAGCCGTTCAGTAGAGCCGTGCCCTGTTGTTATCCGTAAGGGTCTTGATATTGATAAAATCATGATGCACCTATCAGATCAGTTCAACTCTTGGAATTACCGACAAGGTGAGTATTATTAAAAAGCAGCAGTCCTTAGGACTGTTTTTCAATATTAAAATAGGTAATGTAAAATCACTCCGCAAGGGTGTTTTTGCTATAATGAAAAGGTGAAATTCAAAAAAGGAGATGATTAAAGGATGGTCAAAGACTTATCAGATATGAGTTTAAAGGAATTCTGGCAATTATTCCCCATTTTTCTTGTTGAATACAAAGAGGAATGGGAAGATTGGTATGAAGAAGAAAAAGAACGGCTTTTACACTTGCTTCCAAGTCAAAGTATCAAAAGTATTTCCCATATTGGCAGCACAGCTGTTCCTAACATTTGGGCTAAAAATATTGTTGATATTTTATTAGAAGTTCCTGAAAAGGAAGATTTACAAGATTTCAAGAAGCGGTTGCTGGATGCTGGTTATCTCCTCATGTCTGAAGGTGAGAATCGGTTATCTTTTAATAAAGGTTATACAAAAGACGGCTTTGCCGAGAAAGTATTTCACCTTCATTTACGTTATCAAGGGGATAATGATGAACTGTATTTTAGAGATTACTTAAGAGAGCATCCGGAAGTTGCTAAAGACTATGAAAGGTTAAAACTTGGCTTATGGGAAAAATATGAGCATAATCGTGATGCTTATACTGATGCTAAGTCTGACTTTATTAGGAAATATACACAAAAGGCTAAGAAAAATGATAAAAGGAAAGACAATGTCAGATGTTTTGAACTGCTCTCTGCCAATGGACAATGAAATAATAAAAATTAAAAAATGGCCTTGTTCCTCATTTCAATAAGTGATCTAAAGCCTGTCTGGAAGAAGCGGAATCAATTGTCAGTAGAGAATGAACGAGAGGTTGCTTTTTGATTTTAAGTGAGTATTAGTTATGAGAAAAAGGTGTCAAATCAACAGAATTTAGTTTGAATCTAAGCTCTATTTTTAAGTTTGTAGATTATTTAATAGGAGATATAGGCTGTACTTTTTTGAAAAAAGTGTACACTAAAATCACTAACTTCAGACTGCCCCAAAGTAAGTTCTCCCTATCTGGCAATTCGGTTGAGACAGAACCTTTCTATTTAGTTGTTAATTTTGAAAAAGCAACACTTTTCTGTACAAAATTTATAAAGTGTTTTTATTAAGCAATGACTCGCCTAGTCATTGGTGTTTGGTAATTGAGACTGCCGTGGATGCGATGGTGATTCCACCAGTGGACATAATCCTTGGTTTTAAGGGTTAATTCTTCCAGAGAGTGGAAGGTTTCTTGGTTGATAAACTCAAGCTTAAAGGAGCGATAGGTGCTCTCAGCTACCGCATTATCATAAGGACAACCCGCTTGACTCAGCGAACGGGTGATGCCAAAGGCTTCTAACATCTCATCTATCAGTTGGTTATCAAACTCCTTACCACGATCAGAATGGAAGAGTTTGACCTTGGTCAGAGCGTAAGGGATGCTTTGAATGGCTTCTTTGACCAAGTCGGCGGTCTTGTGCCAACCAAGGGCTAGGCCAATGATTTCACGGTTGAAGAGGTCAATGATCAAGCAAACGTAAGCCCAACGCTTACCAATACGGACATAAGTCAAGTCTGTTACAAGAGCTTCAAGAGGATTTTCTTGGTTGAATTGTCTGGCTAGGAGGTTTGGAATGGGTGCTTCATTTTTCCCTTTAGACTGCGGTTTGAAGGCAGCCTTCTGGTAAACAGAAACCAAATTCAATCTCTTCATGATGCGACGAATCCGACGGCCAGACAAGGTGATCCCTTGTGCTTCCAGACATTTCTTGATTTTCCTAGCGCCGTACCTGGACTTACTGTCAAGAAAAATGCGCTTCACCATTTCTTCAAGTTGTGCCTCAGATACTGGCTCTACAGCTTTGTAGTAATAGCTGGAACGCGGAATAGTTAAACATCTACACATGGCTGAAATGCTGTATTTGTCCTTGTTAGCGGTGATTATTTCCCTTTTCGTGCCATAATCACCGCCGCTTGCTTTAGGATATCAACCTGCATTTCAAGCTCTTTATTTCGTTTTCTGAGTTCCATCAGCTCACGCTGTTCATCTGTCAGATTATCAACAGTTTTGAAGGAACCAGTTGTTCTTGCTTGTTTAACCCACTTGTCAAAGCTAGACGGGGTCAAGTCATACTCTTTGATAATCTCGCTTCGCTTCATACCTGCATTGTGAAGGTCAACAATTTGTTGTTTAAACTCATCTGTCTGTGAAATGACGGCGAATTTTTCTAGACATATCTGTTCTCCTCTTTTCTTTAGTGTAGAACACTTTATAGATTCTGTCTAGTTTAGTGTAACCGATTCAGGCAATGACTTTCTGAATGCCCATAGCGTCAATACTAATTAGGCAACCTTTTACTGATAAGTGTTCTAATAAATCTGGTATAGCTGTGTTTTCACTTCCCTTATCATCACAGTTACCACTTGATCATAACAGATGCCCAAGTCTGTCGCATAAGCAGAGACAACATGTAACGCTTTTTGGACTGGCATTGCCTCTCATTGTTTTGCCATCAAAAGCCAGCAGCAAAGGTTGGGAAGGTTTTAGCTGATAACTCTGCTTCTTGAAGCATTTCTGACTACATCAGAGTTGACCCTCACAAGAACTTGATTATCTAAGGTCGCAAACACGCCTTGCAGCGTATCATGGATGGAATACCATTTTCTAGCTTAAGAACACGACGTAAAGAAGACCAGACCCATAGGCTTTCCAAAGTCTTCAATATCTTACCATTATCGGCTGCTGTCAGGTGAGCAAAGAAAATCAAAAGAACTATTAGACAAACAGTGTTTGATTTTCCAATTCTTACGATCATCATGTACCGCAATCAGAAAATTAAGGATTTCAGTCATTCAAAACATCTCCTAAGTCTATTATCCTTAAGAGGAGAGTTTGTGCTTGTGAAATTATTCTCTGAAAACAGTCTTTTCTTCATGCATTTGACGTGCTTCATAACAGTTATTCTTGATGAGAGGTGCTTACGAATTTCTTTAGAAACAGTTGAAAGAATCTTGCCAATTTGTGATCCGATCTCATGAAAAGTCTTTTACCGTTCGATGCCCATTGAATGTCATTACGACGGTGTCTGAGAGGGTTAAATGTTTGTGTTTCATCTTAGTAAGTCCTATTTGTCCCAGACTAAGTTCTACACTATTTTGTCATTTCAGTCTAACTTCTTGTTTATGATGAAAACTAGAACTTACTTTAGGAATTATCCTTCTATTTTCTTTATGCGATTGGCGTGATTTTTTCTTGACATTATTCTTTAATTTTTATACAATAAAGTTTGAAATATAAATATAAATATTTCAAACTTATGTAAAAGGAGAATTTTGTAATTTTACATGTTGATTCATTATCTTATTAAGCAAGCTAAAAAACCTAGCGGTGCTGTTGGCCGAGTAATTACCAAAATCTGGTCTTCCTATTTTAAAGATCTCAGTCTCTGGGTGATCAGACAGACGGCTATCTCAGACAATAGTCGGATTTTAGAAGTAGGCTATGGTGGAGGTAGTACCATCAAAAATCTTATCGCTTTAGGTAAGAATCTTGAGATTCATGGAATAGATATCTCTAAAGAATCCTATCAAACTACAAAACGGATTAATCGAGAGTCAGTACAGAATGGAAGTGTTCAACTTAAAATTGGAAGTGTAGAGGCCTTACCCTATCAAAATCAATATTTTGATGTCGTATTCGCCATCCAAACCCATCTTTTTTGGAAGGATCTAAAAAAAGGTTTTCAAGAAATTTACCGAGTGATGTCCAGCCATTCTATTTTGGTTGTCGCTTCTGAAAAAGATAAAATAAACTATCACATGACAATGTATCAAACAAGCCATGAGCTGAGTAAATTGCTAAAAAGCATTGGGTTTTCAAAAATTGAAAAAAGTAAAAATCAGGATTGGTTTTTATATACTATCTATAAATCTGAAGAGACCTAATCGGAGGAAAAGATGAACATTATTGAATTTAAAAATGTATCGAAAAGATACAAAGTAGGAAATCAGGAAATTGAAGCAGTAAAGCATGTTTCATTCAACATTGAATCCGGAGAATTTGTAGTTGTTTTAGGAGCCAGTGGCGCTGGAAAAAGTACTATTCTTAATTTATTGGGGGGAATGGATACAGTATCTGAAGGTCAAATACTTGTTGAAGGACAGGATATTGTTAACTTCAGTGAAAAGGAATTAACAAAATACCGTGCTGAAAAAATTGGTTTTGTTTTTCAATTTTATAACCTTATATCAAATTTGAATACCCTAGAAAATGTGGAATTTGCCATAGAGGTATCCCAAAAATCTCTGAATCCAAAGGATATTCTAAAAAGAGTAGGATTGTCTGAACGATTAAAGAACTTTCCTTCACAACTTTCAGGAGGTGAACAACAAAGGGTATCAATAGCACGAGCCATTGCTAAAAATCCTCTGTTATTACTCTGCGATGAACCTACAGGAGCTTTAGATTATGAAACTGGGAAGGAAGTCCTTCAATTGATTAAGGAATTAAACGAAAGTACCAAAAAGAGCGTTGTTTTAATCACTCATAATAGTGCTATTTCAAAAATTGCCGATAAAGTCATTCATGTTCGAAGCGGACAAATCGAGAAAATTGAATATAATTCAGATAAAATTCCAGTTTCAGAGTTAGAGTGGTAATATGATGAAAATTTTATTAAAAAAATTATTTAGAGATATTCGTACCAATATAGCACAATTTATAACAATTATTTTAATTGTTTCTATTGGTTCTTTTCTTTTTGTTGGCTTGTCTAGTGTTGCCAGTAGCTTAAGAGATTATACAAAAAACTACTATCATGACTATCACCTGAGCGATGCAACAGTAAATTTTATTTCGCTTACTTCAAAAAAGATAGATGCTATTAAAGATAAATATACTAATATACAAGAGGCAGAGGGACGTGTTAATTTTGAAGGAAAACAAACTTTCAAAAATTATAGCTCTGCTTTAACAATTTCTAGCTTTTCTCCTACTTCTAAGCTAAATCGTTCTTATATTGTGCAGGGAAGAAAAAAACTCAATAACAACGAAATCTTGTTAGATAGTGATTATATTAAGGCGCATCATTATAAGATGAATGATTCTATACAAATTCAAATCAATAGTAAGAAGTTCACTTTTAAAATCGCAGGAATTATTGAGAATCCTGAGTTTGTTATGAAAGTATCAGGAAATAATTTAACACCTGAGCCTCAAAAATTCGGCATAGGTTATATCACAGAACAGAAAGCTTTCGATATTTCAAAAAAAAATCATTCTTATAATCAACTTCTTTTAAAGATTAAGGGTAATAATAGTAAAAAGGTTCTTCAAAAACTTTCTGAAGATTATGATACAACTTATATTTCTGGTCTTGTTACAACTGAATCAAGTAACTACACTAATTTAAAAAGTTTAATCACAACCGATGAAAGTCTTAGCAGGGTTATTCCTATCTTATTCTTTATTGTTGCTGCGGTCATTACTTTTATTTCAATGACACGGCTCATACAACAAAACAGAGTACAGACAGGAATCATGCGCTCCTTAGGTAAAAGAATTAGATACATAAGAAGTTATTACTTATTCTATACTTTATTGACAAGTTCTATTGGGACATTTATTGGAAGTGTGCTAGCTTACTTTGCTTTTACTGATATTGGTGAAGCTCAAGTATCTTCATTGTATGCTTTACCAAATTATCATGTGAAGATTGAGTTACAATCTTTGATTCCTTCTTTTTGCCTTGTTTTATTATTTGGTTTATTAGCTATTTATTTTTCAACGCGAAAAGTTTTAAAAGAGAGACCAGCAAATTTGATTAGACAGGAGCCTCCTAAAAATATTAAAGGTATTTTATTAGAAAGGATTCCTTTCTTATGGCGGTATTTATCTTATGGAAGTAAATATGTTATTCGGAATATTTTCTTAAATAAAATACGTTTTTGCCTTAATTTACTAGGTGTTGCTTTATCTTTTTTGATGATTATATTAGCTTTTGGTTATTATAACGCTATGACTACTGTAGTTAATACGGAAATTAATGATGTCAATACTTATAATATTAGTATTATTTCTCCTAAAATTAACTCTATACAAGATAAATTATCAAATAATCCACATCTAAAGTTTGAAAAGTTAGATATTCAAAAGTTAGAACTTGGACAAGGAAATAATAGTATTGCAACGACTTTATATGCTAGTAGTCAAAAAGAGCATTTTATGAAAGTTTATAAGAAAAACGGTCAAGAATTGTCTCACTATTCAAATGGCATTGTCATACCAAAGGTTTATGCTAATAAGCTTCATTTAAAAATTGGGGATAAAGTAAGATTAGCCTTTTCAAATACTCAACAATCTCCCATAAAAGTTAGAGTAACAGCCATATCAACCCAATATTCTTCTAAATTTATTGTTGCTGACGCTGACTATTTGAAAGAACAAGGCGTTACCCTTCACCCCTCAATGCTATTAATCCAAAAAGGAAAAAATAGTAATGAAAAAACATCCCAATTAATTCAATCGGCCAAAGTTATTGATAAGGATTTAACTTATACAACTAAAAAGGATGTTCGATCAAATATGAATGCTATTTTATCAACGACATTTCCAATGGTTGTTCTATTTCTTATTTGTGCCATGTCATTAACAGTAGCGACTATTTATAATATTTCATCTATTAATATTTTTGATCGAACTAGAGATATTGCCACACTCAAAGTGTTAGGCTACTCTAAAAATAAAGTGAATAACCTTATTTTTAAGGAAAATATAATTATTTCTTGTGTAGCTATGGGCTTTGCTTTACCTGTCGGTCATTCGCTCTTTATCCTTTTTATTAACGCTATGACGACAGAACTGCAGGCTATGCCGAACGAATTACCATATTGGTGTTTTGCTTTAGCTATTGTCTATGTTTTAGGAATCACCATTTTATCAAATTTACTTTTGCATCGAAAGGTTAAAGCCATTGATATGATTGAGGGGTTAAAGAGTATTGAATAAAATCACAAATTTGGGCAAAAACTAGTCCTTAAGTAAAACCACATCTGTTTTGACGGCTCTCACCAAAAAGAGTCTGAGACAAAAAGATTTCTCAAACTCTTTGATTAGTGACTTTAGTCTGTCTCGCTCCGTAGGTGCGAGACAAATAAACCACCCGCTATGCGGGTGCGCATTGAATGTTATACAAAAAATCTCCAAACGCGATACAATAAAGGTGTTCAAGCCTATTGTAAAGCGAAAGGAGCAAAAGATGGCACAAAAGGCACATAGTTTATCACACATAAAGTAGATGTGTTCTATCACCTTGTGTTCACCCCTAAGTATAGACGAAAAATCATCTATAATCAATATCGAAGTAGTTTAGGCGAGATATTCCAACGATTATGTAGTTACAAAGATGTTGAAATTATCGAAGGCCATCTGATGCCAGACCATGTTCATATTGTTGGTCAGCCTTCCACCAAGAATAAGTGTTTCAAGTTTCATGGGCTATTTAAAAGGTAAGAGTGCTCTTATGATGTTTGATAAACACGCTAATCTCAAATATAAATTTGGAAATCGCCATTTTTGGGCAGAGGGCTATTATGTGAGTACAGTGGGACTTAACGAAGCCACAATAAAGAAATATATACAAGAACAAGAAAAACATGATATCGCACTTGATAAATTGAGCGTGAAAGAATATGAAGATCCCTTTAGGGATAATGGCAAGTAATACCATAGCCCCTTTGAGAGGTAAGTGACGAGTCAAAAGCAGTTAGGCTTGAACAAAGTGAAAGCCAGCGTCTTTAGGCGCTGGCTGGTGATGTGAGCTTATAGCCCTCGTCCAAACCACCCGTTAAACGGGTGGTTATGATTTGTTTGTGGATTAAAATCGTCTTATTGAAAAGTAAGAACTGAGTTGTCAGCCTGTTTTTTATTATATCATTTTTAATTAGCTAGAGGAAGACGTTTTACATTGATAGTGTTAGAGGTTTTTAATGCTATATTAAGACAGATCTTAGGATGAAGATCAAGCTTTCTTTCTAAGAGCAAAAATTTTTTGCTCTTTTTACATGCGTTGGCCTTAAGCAATGGGGATTTCGATAGTTGATTTTGCTAAATCAACTACCAGAATATAGTTGCTGTTATCACGAACGGTTTGTTCAAAGTCTGTAGTATAGAAGACGATTCTGAGACTGTCTCCTTTTTGTAGCTGATAAAGACTTGCTTGGAGATTAAAAGTAATGGTCATCCATTTGTTGGGGAAGATATCTTCAATCGTTAAGAGATCTGTGCGATTTTGTAAATTAAGGACGCCTTTTGTGATGATGCGATAAGGTGCTTTTTTAAAAGGTAGTTCTCGTAAAGCTTCACGGGAGAAATTTTGTCCGTTGTCAATGCTATTGTGTTCAAGGATTGTTGGTAAATCAGAGAAACGCTTTTTTTGACCATAATCAAGAACTTGGGCAGAGAGCAGTCCTTTATTACTACTGGATTTAAGTGTCAGATTGAGTTTGATCTGTCCATTAACTAGCATATCTTCTTGGATGGGTAAGTCAATGGCAATTTCGTTAGCTTTCTTGAGAAAAAGATCGTGTTTAAAAGCATGATAGTCATCACTATAGCGCTTAAAATCAGAAGAAGGATAGTGATTATCAATGATTTTTTTCTCTTGCCCAAGAGAAAATTGACGTGTCTGATGAGAGCCGAAATTGTTAAGTTTTTTCCAAGTTTGTACTTGTGAATTATCCTGCCAAATAATAGTTGGTAATTGAAAATGATTCTGTAGACCTAATAGTTCTTCACTTAAAAGGGCATTCATGCTTTCACGAAAATCAATGGATTGCCAGTTATGCATATAGACATGTTGCCCTTGATGAAGAAAAATATGCTTTTGGATCTTCTCTGGCAGAGCATTAAAAATGTAGTAGACTTGATTTGGCTTGACATTCCAGTCTTGCAGACCATGAGTATAGACAACATGTGCTTTGATCTTATGAGCATGAGGAAGATAATTGCGGTCCTGCCAAAATTGATTGTAATCGCCACTGGTGCGATCAATTTGTTTAACTTGTTCTGCTAGCATTTTTTGATATTGCGCATTATTTCTTAGATAATCGCCAGCTGCTAAATTTCGAGAATAGGTCAATTCCGTCAGAACATCTAAATCTTCTCCTGGATAGCCACCGGGACTGCACACTAGACCATTTTCACGATAATAATCATACCAAGAAGAAATAGCAGATTCCGCAATAATGACTTTAAGTTCTTTAATACCAGTCGTTGCTAGTCCTGTTGACATGGTTCCTAAATAGGATTTTCCTGTTGTGGCTACCAAACCATTAGTCCAGTCAGCCATAACCCTTTTATCACGCTTATGACTCGTATAGGCAGTGGTTCTGCCATTTAACCAATCAATAACCGCCTTAAAGGATTCGATTTGAACATAATCACCGCTCGTCATAAAGCCATCGGAATTTTTGGTGCCAACACCTGATACATAAATGTTAGCAAAGCCGCGAGCTAGAAAGTAATCATTGAGGGGATAGCTGTCAATGTAAGAAAAACTTTCTTGTGCAGGACTAATTGGCAAATTGGAAGAGGGAGCTTGCAGAGCCTGAAAATGGGTATCAGTGACAGTGATAGTAGCAGCTTTTTTAACAGTCAATTCACCTTTCATTTGATGCAATTTTTTATCGGCTCCTTTATCATTTGTTCCTTGGTGATAGGGACTGGCCGTCATGACGACTGGTAGTTTTGCCTTTGTTTGGGGGCGAATAATATTGACCTTAATGAGATCCAGTTGTCCATCTTTATCGGTATCAAGGGGAGCTTCGACATAAACAATTTCACGGATGAGGGCATTCGTATCAAAGGTT
>ERZ772924.1210-NODE-1210-length-12288-cov-6.033271_pt1 | contig 12288 bp, 17 predicted proteins | sample MGYA00512116_ERZ772924 | MGnify/ENA primary metagenome ERZ772924 (study PRJEB29015, sample SAMEA2737920) | human oral metagenome | biome: human oral; feature: human-associated habitat; material: dental | place: China | collected 2134 ...
GCGAAAAAAGCGGCTTTACTTTTGACGGGCGCAACCGCCGCCCGCCCAGAGACGGGGTGAACGCGCTGTTGTCGTTTGTGTAGGCGTAATGGACAAAACGAATGCCATGACTTCCCATCCTGACATAGGCTTCCCAACCACTGCTGCGTTTGAGAGCTATTTTTTCTGCAGGAATTGCATTGGTATAGCGATACCCTAACACTAAGATAAGCAGGATTAGTAAAATAGCCATTATTTGTTTTCAGGCATATTGCTATAAAGTCTAAGTTGATTCAGTATTTTTTCTCGTACTTGGGGGTTGTCATAATTGAGGCGAATATTTCCATACTCATCCATTAACAGGGTATCATTCTCGTCAATTTTTGATGTTTTGGATTTGGCTTCCTGCACAGGAAATAATCTAGTAAATCTATAAAAATTCATAAGTTTCTCCTGTTGCGAACGGGGTTTCAGAGTATAGCATTAAACGATGCAAAAAAGCGCCCCTTTCGGGGCGCAGCAGAAGCAGATGGTCATTTTTGCAGCAGTTGCTTGGCCAGCGCCTCGGTCAGCGAGGCTTCGCTTTCTTCCTCGTCGAAGACGTCAAGTCCGGTTTCCGGCATGACGCCCATCGTCGAGAGCGCGGTTTTGATTTTCTTCGCCATCAGCTCCAGGCAGTCCACCTGGGCGCTTTCTTCGTAGCAGGCGTAGTAAACCTTCACCGCGTCTTTTTGCCCGATGCGCCAGCTGCGTCTGGAGGCTTGCGCCACGGTATAGACATTGTAGCCGGTCTGCGCGAAGTAGATGCTCGGGAATGCCAACAAATCCAGCCCGGTTTTCACCAATTCGGGATTGGTGATGAGCACGTCAATACCATGCTCCACCTGGTCGGCAATCCAGTCTTCACGCGCATCGCTGTTCACCGTTGAACGCAGTACGGCCGCTTTCAATCCCGCCGCTTGCAACAGGTTGCGCAGGCGGCTTGAGGTGTCATGCCGGCCGGTGTAGGTGGTATAGACGATAATCCGCCGCCCCAGCTGTTTTTCTTGCCGGCAAACGTCGAGGATGTCCTGCTCTTTCGGTGTAGGCGTGTCGTCATCGCACAGTGACGGAGCTTCGGCGAGGATGATGCTGCGTTCACCCGGATGGGTCACCTGCTCCGCACGGAAGCAGGTATCCGGCCAGCGCAAGAGCGCATTGATCACCACCCCGGTGAGGCGGTTGTCACGGCGCGCCAGCGCGGCTTCGAGGGCGGCAGTCAGCTTCAGTTTCAGCACGCGGTAGTGTTGCAGCATGGCGCCGCTCATCATCACCATCCGTGTTTCTTCGCTGTACGCCGGCAGGATGCCTTCGCCCAGGTCGGTCAGACGCATGAAGACGGTATGCGGCAGGATGAACTGGGCAATACCCATCGGCCCGAATCCCGGAGCCTTCTTCACGTGCAGCGTGGTTTTTTTGCCGCGCGCGGTCTGGAAGGATTCGCTTTGGTCGCCGCTGTAGCTGAAGACGTCAATCAGGCAGCCGTGCTGGCGCATGAAGCGGGTTTCGGCGGCGGCGAAGGAGTTGTGCCGGTTGGCACCGTAGCCCATTTTCACCATGACACCGGGCATCGCCCGGAACAGCAGGTAGAACAGGTCGGAAGCGTAACCGCCCATCAGCGTACCGGTGAGGCAGAGCACTTTTTCGGCTTCGTTGCAGAGTACCGCCATTGCCTGTCCCTGCGCGGAACCGGCATTTTTGTACTCGTGCGCCTCGTCGATGAGTGCCAGGCTGAAGACCTTGCGCGGGAAGTAGCGTTTGACGTATTCGCTGGGCTGGTAGCTGATCATCCGCAGCGCGAACTCCAGCCGCCCCAGTGTTTTTTCCAGCGCGGCCGCGTGCTTGTCCTTGAAAACGAAGTTGCCTTCGCTGTCGCAGAGGTTGACAAAATCCTGCACATTGTCGTCGATGATGCGGGTCAGCATGTCGACACCGAAGGTGTCAATCAGGCGGTCGGCGCTCACTTTGCCAATACCGGGCAGTTGCAGGAGGAATTTGCGCAGCTTGCGCTCCGCCGTTTCGTCTTCACGCTCGCGGTGGCGCATTGTCCACAGCGGTTGTTCACACTGCTGGCAGCGCTTGCGTTGCTCTGTTCCCCATTCCGGCGTGGCCAGTATCGGCTCGTCGGCGCTGTTGGTCTGGTATGCGCCGCAGGCAGGGCAGGCAACGGCGTCGTAGCTGCCGACCGTTCGCTCGCCCTTGTCATTGGTCATGGTGAAGCGGTAGGGGCGCTTCCAGCAAGCGGGTCGCCAGTAGAAGCCCATGCGCATTCGCACCCGGCCAAAGATGAGGTAATGCACCCGTTTCGGGTCAAGGCGTCCCTCAACCAGCGCACGGCGGAAGCGAATCAACTCGCCGATGGCATTGCTGCCGTTGACGACATGCACCATTGCCTGCGGCACGGTGTCGAGGATTTCGCGGCGCCATTTGTAGACGAGATGCGGCGGTGAGATGACAAGGACGGGCTTGCGCGAGTATTCGTGCTGCATCAGCGCCGAAACGCAGATGCCCATCAGGGTTTTGCCGGTGCCCATTTCGCCATTGAGGAATACCGCTGGCAGGCCGTGCGTGACCAGTCCGGCGTAGCAGGCGTGGATGCGGTGTTTCTGCGCGGGGAAAGGTTGGCGTTTCAGTCCGGCGAGGACGTCGTCCTGCCAGTTGTCGTGCCGGCCGTCATAGACCACCGGGGTTTGCCGGTTGATCTGTGCCATTAGCGGCTCGCCAAATTCGGCAAGGAACTGGGCCAGCGGCATGACATCGCCGTCGTCTGTTTGACCTGCATCAGCAGGTTGCGTGTCGGCGCCTGCATCCGCAATGGCCGTGTTGCCCATCACTGCATCAGCAAGGGGCGCGTCGGTCGCTGTATCAGGAGTGGCCGTATTTACGCCTGCTGGTGCAGGGCGTGCCGTAGCGGTGCCCTCTGCATCCGGCCAGGGCGAAGGCGCACCTTGCCAGGAGAGGACGATGCGCTGTGCGCGGCGTGCCTGTTCGGCATATTCGGACAGCGGCGCAACCGCACGAAATGCCGGATTGCAGCGCAGTTCCGCATTCACCGAAGCGGTTGCCGCCAGCACTTCGCGCAAATCAACATAGCCAAGCTCCGGGAATCCGGCACCGAGGTCGCAGAGACCAAAAGCCACGTCATCGTGGGTATGGAGCTCGGTCAGCAGCCACTGGTGGTTGCTGCCGGGCAGGTAGAGGTGCGCGACCGGTTGCGGGTCATGCCCCTGTTTGTGGCAATGTTTGCTGTTTTCGCGCAGGGCAGCAAGGCGAGCGGCGCCAAGCAGGTTTTCGACATCGGCGCGGGTTATGTCGCCGTAGGGCGTGGCATTTGCCGCAGTAGCGGCAACAGGATTGAGGTTGTTCATGGTGTTCTCCGGTTTGGATAAAAAAACGGGGGAACACCACCCCGGCGGGGAAAGTGTTCCCCACGGGGTTGGGCGGCAAGGCCGCGATGAAGAAAACCGTAGCAGGTGCTACGGTGTGTTCTGATTAACGAATCAGATGGCAACGAGCTTTTGCAGCAGCATGCTCATTCTGGCGATAGTCGCCTGATCTGCCTTTTCGACAAACTCGGCTTTGCGCTCACGATAATCCAGGGATTTGAGCTGGATGGAAATGGCCACACCGCTGATGATTTCGCCATCAATATCCACCTCCGCATTGTTGCCGCGACGGGTGGACGTAATCGGGCAAACCAGGGCAAAGCCGGTCTGCCGGGAGAGCAGTTGCGCGCTGACCACCAAAGCCGGACGGCGCTTCTGGATTTCGCGTCCGCTGGCCGGGTCGAAGTCAATGTAGATGATGTCACCCCGTTCAGGAATATAGCGGCTCATAGCAATTCCTTCCCGACCGGACGCATATTCATCCAGTCTTGGTCTTCTGCCGTCTGGTAAGTCTCTGGTGTAATCCCTTCCAGGATTTGCTCCAGCGTCAGCTCCTCCGCTTTGGACGGCTCAAGAATGATTTTGCCGTCCTGAAGGGTGGCATTGAAACTGTCGCCAATGCCGACGCCGAGCTGCTCCAGCAGCAGCTTGGGCAGGGAAACAATGCTGGCATTGCCGCTTTTGCGGATGGTGAGGATTGTGGTTGACATGGTTATTCCCGGATTGGTTTTACTCCAGTATAACCCGATAAAACAAGATTCCATAGGTGTTCTCCGTTTGCTTGAAAGAAAAAGGGGGAACACCGCCACGGGACAGTATTCCCCGTGGGGTTAAGGTGAAATGTGGTGATGCGGCATCAGCCGGTCATGGCCTCGCACCAGTAATGAGGGTAGCGCCGGATGGGTGTTACCTCCTGGTAGCGCGGCACGAATTTGACTTCGATACCCTGCGCACGTAGAGCCTCAACGAAACGCGGCGCGTCGCAGTCTTCTTCGAGATAGGCAGTATCGCCATGGCGATAAGAGCAGGATGAAATGCTCCAGGCGATGCCGAGACGGCGCAATTCTGTCATTGGCACTTCCAGCCAGCCGTGGCCGGGATCGGTGTGGAGCATATAAGTACGGGAATTCATGGTGTTCTCCGGTTTCGTAAAAGGACAGGAGAACACCGCCACAGGGGAAGTGTTCCCCTGTGGGAAGCGATGCAGCGGGCTGCATCAGGAATTGAGAAGGCGTGGCAGGTTATTCCGGCTCGTGTTCGAGTTCGCGCAAAAATTCAAGCGCGCTTTCTGCCTTTTCGCGGGTAGGGTAATACCCGCTTTCGCGGCAGAACGGGAATTCGTGGCCTTCTGGCATGATTTCGACGCGGCCAACGTAGAAACCGGCGGCGCTTTGCAAGACGCGCAGCTCGCTGACGGTTTCGTCCTGGGTGCCCGGCAGGACACTCCATTTACGGTCAGCAAGGGCGCGGATTTCGGATGGGGTGAGGGACATGTTCGTGCTCCTGGTTGATGAAAGAAAAAATCAGGGGAACAGTCCCGGCAGGGGAACTGTGTTCCCCTGTGGGTGAGGTGCTGCAGAGGCAGCAAAGGAATTAATGCAGGAAAAGCAGAAGAATCAATGTTCTTTTTTCTCTTTTGCCTTTTCCTCTCTGTGCCATTTGTCAGCTAATGCTATCAAGATAACGAAGATTAACAAGCCAATGGCAAACAGGTTAAATAATGTATTAAACATCGTATTGAACATTTATTTACCCTCCTCGTCATCATCTTTGCGAACAATGACTATACTGAATGACCATAGCAGAAGGGAAACCAGCAACATGATAATCGCTGATACTCCGCTTCCCTAGAAGTAAAAGTTTACCATGACCAATGCGGCTACAGTATTGCATGTCGTGGCAATCTGTTTGCGCTGATCGTGGTCAAAGGCGCGGAAGCAGAGAATAATCCACTTCTGCAATTTTTTTGGATCCATAGTGTCTCCTATGAAGTTGAGGGACACCGACCCGTCAGGGAACTGTGTCCCCGGCGGGTGAAATGCTGCCAATCATCGAGCAGCGACTTGAAAAAGATGCCATCCGGTCTTGCGACCAGCCGGATTTTCAGATGGCGGCAGAAATAAATCCTGCACTGTCCGGCATTTGGTTGCGTGTATAGTTCGCCAACTTTCAGCAGCAATATAGCCACTTCCCCCTTTGTCGTCAATGGATTGCGCGCAAAGAAAACCCGGCGTGTGCCGGGTTTTGGCGGTCAGTTTTCTTCGCGGTCGCCGCCGTTGGCATCAACCGCAAATAGCGCTGGACTGGCGGTATAGGGGCGGATATACCCCCGGTCAGCAAAATGGCGTTGCATCAGGTCGCAGGCCCAGTGATACACCAGCCGTTGCCGCGTCAGCTGCGGCGCGTCGAGCAGCTCGTCGAGACGGTAATCGCCCAGTTCGAGGATGTCGATACTGTTCGCATTCACCCAGCGGTGGATGCTGTCGCAGTGGCGGGCATAGAGCCATTCCGTGTCGGCATCTGCGAGTGTGTAGATGACGTCCTCGTAGTTGTCCGGGTTCAGGTCAAGGTGGCGCAGCAGGTAGTGCAGGTCGCCGATGCCCGGCAATCCCGGATCGTCACGGATGACGAGAAAGTCGCTGTCCATGCAGCCGTAGTTGAGGCAGAGGCCATTCAACAGGGCGAAGTCGATGTCTCCCGCATCGTGCAGCACCATGCTGAAGACGCGGCGTGCTGCTGCACGCGGGACGTGATAGTGGAAGTCCTCACGCTCGCAGAAGGTCAGCCAGCGTGCGCCGTCAAGCCGGTCGTCGTCGCCGTGGGCGAGATAGACCAGGGCGCGGTATTCGCGCGGCGGTATTTCCGCCCGCCGGTTGCGTTCGCCGATGAAGTCGGTAGCGCTACGTACCGATAGCGCCCATTGGGGCGGATAGCCGTGGGCTTCCAGGTATTGCCGCACTGCCGCCAGCGGGTCGCGTGGTGCGTCTGCGGGGAAGATATGGGCGGAGAGTCGGGCGGCGATGGTCGCCGCCTGTTCGTGCCGGGTGTCGAAGTAAATCATCCAGGCGGAGAGGGTTTGCAGAGAGTTTTTCATGGGGAATCCTTAAAAAGTTACCCCGGTGGCGTGAGCCGTCCGGGGTATGGTGTGTTGAAGGTGCGGGATGCGTTTGTGCGGTGTGCTCAGAGCCAGTCGTCATCGTCCCAACGGGAGCGGTACCACGGTTTGCGGCCACGCTGCCAGCGGATGAGCAGGCTGACGAGGATCAGGGCAATCAGCACGCGGGCGCTAAAGACGTCACTCAACAGTTCGGCCAGCAGTTCAATGCTGATGGATGAGCAAAAGAGGGAAAGACCGTTCACTTTCATGCGGCCTCCCGCTTGGTGGTGAGGTTGTCACTGCCGGACGTGGTATTTTGCGGCGCGACGCCCAGACGGCCTTCGCGGATGAGGCGGCAGAGCAGACGCTCGTATTCCCCCTGGCGGGAGAGGTCGAGCAGCACCGCGTCGATGCCCATTGTGGTGAGCGGGCGGATGAAGTTTTCTGCGCGCAATTGCGGCAGCAATACGTCCTGCCAGTGCGGCAGCAGACCGAGTTCGGAGAGCTGCCCCAGTTCAAGCCAGAGGCGGTTGTCGCAGGTGTCGCCGAGCAGTACGCGCTGTTGGCCGATGCTGTCGCTGACGATGTCGGCATGGAGCATGGCGTGTACCATCTCGTTGCCGTAGCGGCTGTCTTTCGGCAGGCGGCACTGCATTTTGTCGAGCGATTTGTTGACGCCGTAGTGTTCACCGGCGATTTGCAGCGCGTGCTGCGTGCCACTGGTAATCGCGCCGTAGAGTGCCATCATCCGGCTGGCATAACCCCAAAGCGAGACGAAAACCAGTTGCTGGTGGCAGGCGAAGGCGTCGCAGTAGATGCCGTCGAAGTTTTCCAGCTCAATCGGGGCTGGACGGTTGAAAGTAGTCATGGTTACTCCTGACATTTGATTGAGAAATGATGGGAGTAACCCCCGCAGGGGGTACTCCCTGCGGGGAAAGGGCGGCAAAATCCGTTATTTAATCTGGATGATGCTGCCGTAGTGGGGTGAGTCCGGCGTCATGTCGATCGCCTTGATCACGGTAGTGAAGCGGTCACGCTGTTCTTCGCTAATGACGTTGCCATCGTCGTTTTCACGGCGGCGGATGATTTTCGTCTTGCTCGTCCTGCCCTTGATGAGCAGGCAGCGCTGGCCGTTATCAACCAGACCGCTGACCACCCCGGCGCTGATGAGCAGGCAGGTGTGCCATTCGGTGAGGTCATGCAGCGGGCGGATGGCGGCGTGGTTGTCGCTGCGGCAGAAGTTCGCGGTGAAGTCATGCCACAGGCCGGGACATTCGCGCGTGAGCGCGGCCATGCCCTGGGCGTCGAGCAGCTTGCTCTGCATCAGCAGCGCTTTGCCGTTGGCGGCGGGGTGATAGCGGTAGGCCGCCGTATCCGGCAGCGTCGGCCAGGGTTCCTTGCCCGTCTGCCAGGCGGCAAACTGGTTCAGTTGAGCCTGGTCCAGTTGCGCACTCGCCGCCCTGCGCTTGCGCGCGATGATGACAATCTGGTCGAAGCGGCTGGTTGCTGCCAGCCAGACACCGATGTCATCGAAGCGGGCGAGCAGCCATTTCTGGCAGGCTTCATTGAAACTCGCCTTGGGGACGATGTAGACGAGCAGGCCGTCACCGCGCAGGGCGGGGAAGAAGTGTTGCAGGAACTGGTGTTCCAGCCGCACCCGCTTGCCGCCGGCTTCCTTGTCGCCAAGGTTCCAGCCATAGGGCGGATTGAGAAAAAGGCAATCAACCGACTGCGGGGTAACGTGTGCTTCCAACGCATTGGCGCGCAGCAGCTTGTGCAGGCGGGGCGTGGCTTGTGCCACACGCCCCTCGTCCAGCTCAATGCCGTAGCGTTGTCCGAAAGGGTAACGCTCGTGGCTGGCGAATTGCGCCAGCGCACTGCCGCAGCCGCAGCAGGGGTCAAGACATTTCACCGCTTCGGTCGAAGGTGCAACGAGGAAACCGATGCCACGCAGGGTGGCATCGTCGGTCGGGTAATAACCCATCGCCGCATAGTTGGCGGCGACGCGGGGGTGCATCAGGTCAGCCATGCGCATACGCCTCCTGCTGCGGCAGGTAGAAACTCTGCGAGCGCATGTCGTATTGATAGCCAAAGGCAACCAGTATCTGGCGGCAGCGGATGAGGTTCTCCCGGCCAATGGTGGTGTCGGGGTGATAAACATCGCCGTATTGCCAGTCGTCGCCGTCGGCGAGGAAGGAACGCAGGAATTGCACCTGTTCGTCAAACGACTCATCATCCGGCGTCCCGTCGCGGCTGAATGTTGGCGCAACGCCTTCTTCCTCCAGCGGATCGGGGACGGATTCCGGTTCGGTGTCGCCGCTTTCCTCGCCATAGCCGTCCAGCTCGAACTGTTCGACCATCGCGCGCAGGCAGACGCGCAACTCGCCGTAGGCCTGGTAGGTATAGAGGGTGATGGCAGAAAGCGCAAAAAGCCCGTTGTAATCGCCGTTGGCAAGGGTTTCCAGCCAGGCGTTGTCGCGCTGGTCGCGCACGGTGAAGGTACCGAGGGCGCAATGCAGCGTGCCAACCGGGAACGGACCGTAACGGCCGTTGCGGTAGGTGACGTTGAGGCGGCCGCTGACGCTGACGAAATCAGCAGCGGCATCTGGCGGGGTGTGGGGGGAAGGTTGGGGATTCATGAGGGTTCTCCGGTTGCAAAAGAAAACGGAGAACCTCCCGCCGGGAAGATTTCCCGTGCGGGTGGGATGCTGGCCGTGGGTGGTCAGCGGGTTGATTTATGAACGGATGGCATCTTTGAGTTCCGCCATGACTGCATTCAGCCCCAATTCATCGGGGAAGTTGATGTAGTCATAGGCGAACAGCACGGCCGCCATCTCCTTCGGGTTTAGCGTAATCGTGAGTTTGCGCTCACGCGATGGGAGGATATGGGCGTATTGCTCCAGCAGCGAGGTGCCGGGGTCGCCCAGGACATGGATATCGGTTTTGGACATGGATTCTCCTGTTGCAGAAAGAAAAAGCAGGAGAACAGCCCGGCAGGGATGATTCCCCTGTGGGTAAAAACGGTGCATATGTCCTATGCGGAGTGGGACAGGGCTCGCGACAACCGCTATGCCGTTACAGACGCTGCAGCAGATTATCGCAACGCGCCTTTGCCCTGATCAGACAGCTCATGACATTGGCTCCGGCAAGATTGCCACGAATCAGGTATTTGACCCGATGTGCCTCAGGCGCTTGTTCTTCCGAAAACCAGTCTTCCGGCTCTCCGCCGTAAAGGGTATGCTCCAGATTAAAATCCAGTTCTTCATACAGGCGGGGATCAATGCGTTTTAGCAGTTTGAGCAAAAGAAGGGAGAGAAGATTTCTCATGGTTTTTCTCCTGTTGATTAACAAAAAACAGGAGAACAGCCCGGCAGGGATGATTCCCCTGCGGGTTGAGATGGCGCTGCGGTTGCAGCAGATTGAAAAATGCCGTCCAGTCTGGCGACTGTGACCGGAATGGCGACGGCGGCGGGCAAGAATCCCGCGCTGTCCGGTCGGTGGTGGCGACAAGTTCGCCAACTTCAGCCGGGAATATAGCCCTTTCCTTCTGAAGCGTCAATGTGTTGGCGAGAAACCTGTCGCCGCAACAGATACGCCCTGCCGCCTGCCTTACCCTTGCTCCTTCTTCCGGCGTTCGCCCGTCTTCATACGCGGGTGTTTGCGCTCATACTCGCGCGCGAGGAACGGAAAATCGAAACTGGCGTACAACATTTGCGTGGTCACCAGTTTCTTGTGGCCGAGCAGCGCCTGCAACGCGCGCAGGTCGCCGGTAGCTTGCAACAGGTGGATGGCAAAAGTGTGGCGCAGCAGCTGCGGATGCACATTTATCCCCGGCAGGCGGGTGGCGGCGTAGTCCTTGACGTGTTTGGCGATACTGCGGTCGCTGAGACGGCCACCCTTTTCATTGAGAAAGAGCGCCGCTTCGTTTGCACTTCCCGGCAGATTGCCCCGTACTGACTGCCAGCGGGCGAGTGCTGCGCGCGCCTTGCTGCCGATAAAAACAGGGCGACCCGTACCGCCGCCTTTGCGGCGGATGGGGTAGCGGTCGCTGTCGGCTCCCAGGTCGCAATGATTGATGGCGGCCAGCTCGGTGAGGCGCATTCCGGTGGAGTAGAACAGTTCGAGTATGGCGTGGTCACGGATAAGCCAGGGATCATCGGTCTCCGGGGGTTCCAGCAGGGTGGTAATCTGCGCAAGGGTGAGCGTGCGGGGTGCCGCTGGTTGCGGCTGGCATGGCAGTTCAAGCTCAAGGGCCGGGTTGGCAGACAGGATGCGCTGGCGGTATAACCATTCATAAAAACCGCGCAACACGGAGCGGTGCCTGCTGAGGGTAGCGGGGCTGCGGTTGCCGCTGCCGAGATGGTTGACCAGGTAATGTTGCAGGGCTTCGTCGTCCAGCAGGCGCAGGTCACGACCAGAGTGCGCTTCTTCGAACCGGCGTAACAGGCGGCGGTAGGTGGAGAGGGTTTGTGCTGCCTTGCCGCGTTTGTCGCGTAGCCAGGCAAGGTAATCTTCAATGTTGCTAACCATTGATTTTTCCTTTTATGTTATGGGGTTGCGACAAATTATGTTCATGGGCATCATGCCCATGCGCCCACACAAAAAACCGGCCATGAAGGCCGGTTCGGATTGGGGTTCAGATTTTGACGATGTGCAGCAGGCGGTGACCTTCGATGATGCTCATGTACGCCCCGTCCTGCCAGTCGATGTGCAGGCAACGTTTGAAGCCCAATGTAACCAGCGGCAAGGGAACTGGCGGGCAGAGAAATTTGATACCCACGCGCGGGAAGGCGTCCTCCGCCTCCGCACCGCTGCAAATGGCAGCCAGTACCGCTGTTGCCGCCGACAGGCAGTCGCGCTGCCCAATGACGATGGTCTCCGGCAGCGGTTCAACGGCCGCGACCGCGCCATCTTCGATGCGCACGGCGTACCAGCCGGGTTCATCGGATAGCGCGGGACAGCATGCTTCGTGGTCATACACCGTTTTCTGCGGCAGGGTCACCAGCGATACCATCTCATTGAGGCGGCGGCAATGCTGCTGACCGTGTTCAAGGTCGCAGCCGTTCCAGGCGGCTACCTGGGCATAGAATCCGGCACCGGCGTCATCGTAGAGCGGCATGGCGACAATATCGTCCAGCTCCCGTTTGCGGGTCACCGGATTTCTGGCAAGGCGCAAGGCGTAGTCGGCGTAACCATAACCGAAAAACCAGGCGGTACCGCTGCCGTCATCGAGCGGGACGATGTCAAAGATACGGCATTCGTCGTCGGCGACAAGCTGGCGTGCCAGTTCGGGATTGTCAGAATACTGCTCCAGCATGGCCATAACGGCGGTGCGGACTTCGTTGATATCATCGAAGTTTTCTTTGGGGAAGAACATGAAAAGCTCCTGTTGTTGAAAAAAGCAGGAGCCTCCCGCAGGGAAGCCCCTGCGGGAGAAATGCACCGGTCGGTGCGGTGAATCAGGCGGTCAGCGCTGTGGCGGACTGCATTCGCGCAACCCGGAAATCTCGCGGTGCTGCCGGATTTCGATGCGGAAATAGCGGCCGGCGTAACGGACGGCCAGCCATTCACGCCAGATATCCGCACATTCAACCGGCGGCGTGGGCGGCTCCAGCAGGAAGCCGCCGAGTTCCTCAATGGTCTCCGGCAGCGCGGTACCGTGGCGCTCGCGCTGTTTCAGTGCCATGCTGAGAATGGCGACGATTTCGGCAGCATCCGGGTACCAAATGAGCGCTTTCGCCTGGATTTTGGCGACAGCGGTGATGACGCCGTAGCTGACGATGGCGC
>ERZ772924.1217-NODE-1217-length-12248-cov-3.367178_pt1 | contig 12248 bp, 13 predicted proteins | sample MGYA00512116_ERZ772924 | MGnify/ENA primary metagenome ERZ772924 (study PRJEB29015, sample SAMEA2737920) | human oral metagenome | biome: human oral; feature: human-associated habitat; material: dental | place: China | collected 2134 ...
ATTGTGCTTTTGAATGACCTTTATAAACTGCTTTCTCAGACAGTTTTATTGTTTTTTCTATATTACATATAGAAAAGTTGTTATTTCAATACATTTTCCCAAATTCATACATCGCACCTAAGTGGCCATCATTAACTAATTGTGAATATATTTCTAGGGCTTCGCTCCATTTTGCATCATCTTTTAAACCATATGTCCTGGAATATTCAAATAAATCATCTTAATTTTTCAAGCATTTGATATCCTATTCCGTTTTTCATATCTAATAGTTCTCACTTCCAATTGAAGATTTGATATTTCATCAAGAATATGATTAACTGTATCTTATTTCAAATATCTTTTTCAACTGAGTAAAGATACATCTTAACTTTTTTTGCTATATCCAACTTCATCGATTTTCTTAGATATTTCTTTACAAGAAGCGTAAATAGCACTTAAATCTTTCGATGCATTTGACACCATCCTCCAATAATTGTTGCTAAGTACTAGAGTAATAGATTCCTCTGTATATTCTTCCAGACTTTTTTTTCGTTCAATCCCATACGATAGTTTAGAGCAAGTTTGCTGATACTCATCTAGTTTATGAATTAACAAACGGATATCCTCGTGAATGTCTTTGTATTTTTTTCTTTTTTCTCTATCCGAAGTAACAGGTGGTAACGCACAGCGTAATATCTGATGATAGTAAAGCTGGCGATATTCTTTAAATATGTCCATTTCGTCTAGTAAACGAAAACCCGCCTCATCTTTTTGGATAAAATAGTTCAAAAAATTCTTAGCATTTATTTCATCCTCTGGTTGTTTATTTAAAATATTAATCACCTTGGTACTTGCCCTGGCAAGTAATTCTAATTCAGTCTGCAGAGCAAATAAACCAACATTGCCTTCTTTTATATTATCGGAAGAAAATTTCTTTTCTGCAACTATGTAAGCAGCAACTCCTCCACAGACCCCTCCTATTGCTGGTCCAATAATTATCGAAATAAAATTAAATATGTCAATTTTCATTTTCTTTACACACCTCTAAGTTCAGAACAGAAAGTACATCACCGACAGTAATCAATTTCTGTATTTTTGATAATTGGATTTGATCTCCAATGTGTCTTTCAATCTCACAAATGAGAATCATTTTATCCAGAGATGTTAAACCCATATCTTCTAAAAAAGTATCTTTCGAGATGGTATCTTCAAATTCTGGCTTAATTTGTGTAAGCAATTCAAACAATAATGTCTCGTTCATAAATCTCTCCTTAATTTTCCAATTGTCGTCTTTGGCAATGGTTCCTTCTCAAAACAAATGCGATAAAACGGTTGGCATTTCGGTATTGCAAATAGAAATTCTTGTACTTCCTTATGTGTATCTGTATCTGGAACAAAAAGTTTCACACACAGCTTCAAGCCACCGTTTATTCTTTCTGCATACACTAGAACTTCTTGTATAGCAGGATGAGTTAATATTGTTTCTTCCAAGGTTTCTGGCAAACACTTAGTACCATCTTCAAACACAATCATATTGTTTTTTCGACCAACCACAAAGAGAAACCCATCCTCATCTAAATAACCAAGATCCCCTGTATGATATTCACCATCTATAATTACACTGGTAGTTCGATTCAAGTCATTATAATACCCCAGCATAATGTTGCTTCCACTTATAATAATTTCACCATCCTCAGCAATACGAATCGTATTACAATTCAACGGAATTCCAGCACTTCCAAACTTGTAAAATTCATCTCTATTAACACTGATGCAAGGAGAGCATTCACTGACACCATAGCATCCGAAAGCTTTAATATTCCATTTTTCAATATTTTCAGCAATTTCTCGGCTGAGATGAGCACCACCACATAGAATTTTACGAAGTTTTCCACCTGTAACAATTTCCATACTTCCTGCTCTTTCAGCTATATTAAGAAGTGCTTCTGCTATAGCAGGCGGTACATTTAACATTGTTGGTTGAAACATTCGCATTTGTGCCAAACCTTGAGCCTTACTGTCTGGAATACAAATAATCGTTCCAGACAACAACGGAGCCAAAAGATCACATACCAATCCAAAAGCATGATAATAAGGGATTAATTGGAGAAGCTTGTCCTCAGAAGAAAAACTATATTTTTCAAGTCCTGCAATAACGTTGCTACACAAATTACCTTGCGAGAGCATAATTCCTTTTGCAGCACTTGTTGTACCTGAACTGTAGAGCACAGTGCAAACATTGTCTGTAACTGGAGTTGGCAACCTGTTTTCGTCTATTGGAGCTTCAGAGAACATCTGTTCAATCATCTTCTCTGTTAGAATCAATGTAAAAGCAGGTTTTTCAATATCGTCATTATAATGAGTATCGTCTAAAAGGACAGCAATATTTCCAGTTATTATAGTTGCAAAATATGCAACAGCAAATAAATAGGAATCTTTTATATTGATATGAAAAAAAGAATCAGAATAAGGTTTCAAAACATTTGAAACGCTAAGTATATTGCTAAGGAATTGATTGTAAGATATATCGTCATTCAGCCTCTGAAAAGCTGTTTTTGAGTTATGTAGTTTTACACTACAAAATAAAAGTTCATGCAGATTTTCTATTTTCGTTACGGGATAATTTTTATAATCTTTCATCTATATTAATTCCTCCCAATTAAATGGAATTACAATTTTACTTCTGTTTTCGACCACTGTTTTCCAAATCCCCTGAGAAATTCGTTGCTTCTGATAGATTGAATTCGCACACACTATTTCCGTCGCCCCATTCCTTGAATCTAATACAGAATACAGATTATTAAGACAGCTACCATCGCATTTTCCATTGTTTTGTTGATGACAGATGTCAGTGTATTCTTCAACTACGCCAATAATTGTCTGAATTATCATTGACTCATGAGCATCAATGCATAACCCGTTTTGGGGCATTGTACAAAGAAGAAAACGAAAATTGCCTTGTGAATATCGTTCCCGAATATCTGGAGTCACTACTTTTTTACCAAAACCAGCCTCGTTTCCATTAAGATAGTCATTCTCTTTGGTAGAGATTATTTGATCAATTATTTTTTCTCCTAAAGCAACTGGAATCCCAAGTTCTTCTCTAACAAAATGTTCTGTAGCGTAGTCATTCACCACCAAACATTTTAAATTACCTAAACAAACCCATTTACGGAGAACTTCCCAAAGAACCTCTAATTGTCGATAATCAATAGCTGTTAGTGGGGGTAAAGAAAAATAGATATCTCTCCCCGTTGAGGCAAGTGTAGAAAGAAGTTGCTCAAGTTGTTCTAAAGATATATATTCTAATAAATACGAACAACTAGATATGCCAATTAGATATCCAGATACCTTCCATGGTATTTTCTGAAATACTTTTCCTAAATTCTGTTCTGTAAATTTCAAATCAGGAATTGTAAATCCTGGAAACACAAACCGATTTCTCATATCAAATATGATATTTATCTTCTTGGAGTCAGTGAATTCCCCTAAAATCCCTTGATAAATCTGTCTCTTTATTTTCCTTATGCTATCAAGTGAAAAATCTGTATAGTATTCTCCATGCCAAGCCAGTCTCGACCAAAGCATATAGTTTTCGTTTGATTGTCGAATATAGGGGTCCTCAATACAATTTATATAGCTGTCTAAGCATTTCTTAATATAATCATTAGATGCATTTCTAGAACTGATTTTAAATAAATGCACATACGATGTATCTAATAAGTCAGAATGAAGTTCGAAAGGCATAATACTTTGCAATGCATATAAATATTCAGAAGATTTTGAGAATTTTTCCTGATAATACGAACGATGACAATTATTTAGTGTAGTACATCCTCCGCAAACATGTGAGCAACCATTATTTAAAAGCAGAACAATATTTGCTTTTAATTCCTCTTGTATATAACGAAATAATTCGACATTTCTTATATTTTGGCGTCCTAGTACGATCTCATCATAACGATGCTGTAGAGAAGCAAATGCCATTTTTGTATGAGTTCGATTCTTAAAGCTGTAAACGATTTTTTGAGTTGGAAAATATTGTTTGACATCATCATAAATATCGTCTGTTATTCCTACTAAATCAATGCAAATATTATGATTTGTCAGCATCTGTGCAGCTTTTTGTATATCGTGCGGACTAACAAGTCCATTGTTCAATACCAGTTAAAGTTTTATGCCATGAGCTTTAATGCATTTTAATAATTCCCAAAAAAGTGCAACCGTTTCCGGTTGTCGCATTTGATCCACGACTCGTGTTCTAGCATGAAATTTATCACCCATAGGTAGCGAAAAATATATATTCTCGATAGCCCATGAATATTCATCTAGCATAGCATTAAACTCTACTAACGTAGTATCCAATGCCAATCCAACCGAAAATCGCTTGCTAAAAAAAGTGCGATTTTTCATACTCACCACCTGATTTCCACTCGTTTTCCTATAAGTTGCTCAACCACATGTGGCTCTGTCAAAATAAGTTCAATAAGAATAGGATAAAGGCTTTGATTAATAATACACTCCATCTGATCTACATCACATGGTTTTTTTCCATAAGCCAAGCAACTGGCTTTACACCCTCCACGGCAAAAATAAATGAAAGGACAGGCATTACAGGAATTCAGTTTTCTCTCAGTATAATAACCATTTTTAACCTGAGCCTCTTTAATTAACTCTGTTAAATCGTTATGTGCATCGGATATATTTCCTAAACAATACTCTGTACATCCAATCATTTCACATGGGTAAATATTACCTTGTTGATCGAACGAAATAAAGGATAATCCTCCACGACAGCCTCTTGAGTTACAAATATTGCGGTTAGAACGATCCAGTAAGTTCCCCAACTTATCAAAAATGTTTACCTCTATACAATCTTTTCCGGAGTCTATACAATTTACAACTGCATCTACTAAGTCACGAACATATTGTGCAATATCTTCCTTTTTAAGCAAGATGGTGTTATCAAAGCCATCTGCACCGCTAGGATGAACAAGGTTAAATTTAATACTATGAAAACCAAGTTCATTCACTAAGTAATTCACATTCTCAGCAATGTGGTCTCGCGAAAACATCGAATTAACACTGAGCGAACCGATATTGTCGTCAGGATATTTTTCGTGAATCATTTTAAGATTACGTACAATAGCTGAATGAGTTGTGTTTCCTCTGACATCTAAGCGATGTGCATCATGAACTAATTCGATGCCATCAATACTTACTCCAACCGCAATATTATTGCTACGCAATTTTTCATAATTATCTAGCGTTAATAGAAGACCATTCGTTTGAATAATGAAGTCCGCTTTGACTCCTGCTTCATCAAACATTTTCTTACACTCAATTATTTGTTTCAGCGCAATCAGAGGTTCACCACCCCAGGGTTGGAATGAAATCCGTTGGATATGATTGCTTTTACAATATTGTATTATATACTTTGTAATCTTTTCCAACATCTCATTTGAGATAGTTTCCCCAACATCTTCAAAATGTCGAAGACAATACACGCAATTACAATTACATTTGGTTGTGAAATCTATCATAAACAATGTTGGGCGAATCAAATTCTCTGGCTCTTTCAATCGTTCTTTTCCATAGACTGAGCCAAAACCTCTCTGATAAAGTTTAAAAGCCAAATCGTCCGATAGTTCACAATGTTCAATACTGGATATCAGATTATTAGTGAGAACAATGGAGACACCGTTCTCTGATAGCAGAAAAGAATTGTTTCCCATTGTAAAACAATGAGCACCAGAAAATACATATTCATCCTGCTTAAAAGGTGTTAGATATTTATACTTCATCACTCTATTATCCCCTTTCGTATCCAATTATTGACTAACTCACTGCCGTTCAGTCCAAACCCCGAAAGGTGTGTAATTAATATTTCTGGATGTATTCCATCTGTGAGCCATTTCTGTAAGCTGAGTAATTGTTCTGTCTTCAGACGCAAGTGAGTAATCTCATTGGTTAAGTAATTAGTGATTGTATATCCACTCAGACTAAGACTATGATTTGTATAAGGCGAGAACAGTAGATGTCCTATTGTTTCCTCCCTATAAAATTGATATCTACGCTTCAAATTGGATATACAACTTTCCTTTTCCGGAATGTTAACAATACCATTCCCAAAAAGTTCAAAATTGCTATGATAAGCTCCCATACAGTATCTACGGAAAGAGCATTTCTTGCAATTCGAGGAAATTGGACCTGAATTCGGTTCCATATCTTTGCCTTCCAATTCAACATCAACATAAATATCTTGATGCGGTGAGGTGAAATACGGCCAATAATAACTATCACACATACACAGTGGTAAATTATTAATTGTGAGAATCTGATGCCCGTATCGATCAGAAGCTTCAAATAAATCAATTGCTTTCTGGAGATAATCACTAATATCCGAAAAATCAACAAAACTCTTCCGCGCAAGTTCATAATTTATGCCGTTTAAGTCTATTCCCCATAACTGTATCTCAGCATTAGATGAAAAAGTCTCTAAGACATACTGAATGTACATTGGCAAGTCACGATAATTATCAGCGGTAATACAATGCTTTACAGATATATTAATGTTATTCTTATCTAGATACTGCAATCCTCTCAAACTCCGCTGAAAACTTCCGGGAGTCCCATTTTGGTACTCATGCATGGAAGCATCCATGCTATGAAATGTAGTTGTAACGGTTAATGCCCCTTCTTCAGCATGTTTTATGAAAGCATCTGCAAATTCAAAATTTGAGAATCGTTCACCATTAGAAAGAACATGAACGCCAATACCATTCTGATGAAAAAACTTTATCAAATTGAAAAAATCTGGGTGAAGCGTTGGCTCGCCACCTGATAGTGTAACATCTGTTACTCCATAGGACAGCATTTTCTTAGCTTCATTTAAAAGCTGCTCTACAGGATAATATTTATCTCTGTCATCTTTCGCAACTAAAGGGCAACATCTGCATTTTTCATTGCATGCATATCCCAATGCAAGATAACCATTGCGAATTTTCATATTAATACTCCTTTATAAATACTTTACGCCAACCTCTCCTTTGTTGGCAATAACTTTGATCATTGCTAAAATATAAGCTGTCTGCGGTTTTTATATCAAATAGTAGGATTTTAGATTCGAAGACTACCATGAAAAAAACATGATTTCTACGGAGGAACGATAATGAAGAATGTAAAAGACAAAAGACCCGCCGAATGAAGTTCACACTCGATGGGCCTTCCTTCGATTTAAAACCTTATTTGCCGCCGCTAGAATTACTCCAACCGCCGCTGTCTTTCCAACTGGCAGTAGAATTGCTCCAACCGCCTCTGTCCTTCCAACTGGCAGTAGAATTACTCCAGTGACCGTACCCCTCATCCTTCCAGGACGCATAGAATAACGGAGTTGCAGGCATAGCACTACCTGCAGAACAAGATACAGGATTCTTGAATACATCAAATCTTTTCATTTGGTTTCCTCCTTTATGACTTATTTATGGTTACGATACATCGTTAAAGGATATTCATCCTCTGAACTATGCTATTAAATCCACCCCTTGAAATAGAATAAATTAGCAAATCATTAAACGTTCCTCCGTAGAAATGATGTTCTTTCAGGATTCCTTCTAAACTAAAACCAAAAGCTTCTGCACATTGACGAGAATGTGAATTATATCCATAAATATGAATATATACCTTTCGAAGATTATAATTCGTAAATAGATAACTTAGAAATTGGATTGTTGCAAAGCCGCCTGCACCAGTTCCTTGAAAATCTGGCTTAATAACCACAGTAAACAAACAATGTCCATCCAATTCACGAAATTCATATGAATAAGCAAAGCCAACAAAGTCATTTTCCAGCGTAGAAAAAACCATAAAATCGTGGTAATCAGTTTCAAGATGTCGATCAAACCATCTAGAAAAAACACCCATGCTGTTATGATCAGGCTTATTTATAATTAGAGAATTAACTGTATTGTTCGTAAACAGTCTATATACTTCCCCGTAATCCGCTCCCGCGACATAATTTCGCATATTTAACTTCATCTTTTATTCCTCACTCAATAGTTTTAAGATAAAATACGAATCGAAATAACAGTATATGTTCAATTCTATAGCAAACTGAACCAGTTTTTTTGACTCTTTATTCTGCAAATAATTAGGATTGAAATCCCCCCAACCCAAACGCAAATAATCTAAGGTATCCATATCTCTCAAGGCTTGAAGCAGAAAACTATCTGAAGGAGCTTCCTTTAAGTCATGAAAACGAATGCAGTTTTTCAATTCCTCTAAAAGCACGTCTGGATCATTCGGAATGTATTTGACAACAATATCTGCACCAATCCGACCATGGGAACGCCCTCGATCATAATACACTCTTCCAATGTCGTGATAAAGTCCTCCTAACACGAGAGTTTTTGCTTCATTTTCAGATAATTTTCTATTCAAAGCAAACATCAATGCAAAAAAGGCACATTTGTAACCATGCAAAATCCCATGAATTACATTTGGCTGAAATATTTTAGGATCTGCCAAACGAATATATGATGAAAACCATCCCCACCACGGATGACTCTTTGCAAAAGAAACACTCTTATTGAACTCCAATTGTTCATTTTCGGTGAATTGTTTTGCAACAAGCATTTTTTTTGCGATTTTAGGTACGCAGGTAGACAACCCCACATCATTTGGATAACCACACGGTCTATACAATACAATTGGATTGTCACTCCATATTTGAGCCTCAATATAGTTCTCAGGACCATATTCCTCCATTGGGTTCCATTCTTGGGGCAATCCATAGCGATGGATTAATTCTTTAATTTCCCTAAAAGTATAGACCTTCTTTCGATACTCTTTCCCATCATCATACTCCTCCATAAAGGTCGGTATAGAATCACCATAGGTGAATGAAATCGTGTTCTCATCAAATTCAGAAAGTTCAAATGCCAAGTTTCCAAAGCAATGCTTTTTTCCAAAAAACCATTCATCACAGGCTCCTAGTGTAAGATAATAAGGATGCAGCTTTTGTGGTTTTCCACCTTTGGCTCTAAATTGATTGTACAACTCTTGTTCTGTTTTCAATCGTCTAGAAATATACTCTTTATTATAATTTCTTGGTAATAGACCTTTATATGGTTCAGAATCAGGGAACAGTGTGAAATCTAAATCAGATACCCCAGCAAAAACATCTCTGCTAGGAGAAAAATAACGATAAAGTTTCATATGATCTCACCTCTTTCCTGAATACCATCTTTCTATCAATTCCTTTTTTAATAACAAACACCAAATCCAACGTAATTACTCTCTGGTAATTCTTGAATTTATCATATCACCAAAAAGCATAACTTTCTTGCGGTTCTTTCTGTTTGACACTCTCTTCAACAGAAACATTTCTATCATCAGGTATAAAATCCTTCATATCTCCCACACTACAGTTCATAACTTCTGTTATTTTAAACATAACCATAAGGGGGTTACTTCTTGGTTTCGACTGTGATTTTACTCGAATTTGCTTAACAAACTTCTCTGGATATATTCCCAATAACGATATTAACTTCAATGTTTCCTCTAATGAATCAAAAAAAAATTAGTGAAAGATACATATTCCATGACATCACTTTATTACCATTCTCAATTTGACAGTATGTTTGCCTAGAAATACTAAGTATTTCTGCCAAATCGTCTTGAGAAATATTTACCTTTGCTCACACTAATTTAAGTTTTTGAACCATGATGTATTCTTTCTTAGTATCATCCAATATAAACCACTGCTTTTTTGTTCCTGTTATAACTATCCTTTCATATCCAATAATATATATATATATTGCCAGTGCAAAGTTTTCTTATATTTATTATACATAATGTCGCCTTTTTTGTCAATGGAGTGTACCCAAAACTTTGGACAATCAAATAGAAAACTAGTTTTCTGTTTGCTAAAATATAGTTAGAGAGGTATTTAATTATGGATAAAAGAAGTAGAAGTCATACTGTTTGCTATTGGATATAATTTAAGAAAATATTTTCATAAAAAAGTGCAAGGACGTGGGGGCATGAAACTTCATAAATTAGTTGTTAATTAGGTTTTAAGAGAGATAAAGTTCTCTAATTTTTTAGTGCAATTTTTCTTTGATTAGAAAAAATTCTAATCAGATAACTGTAAAAAATTTAGAGAGCTTTTAATTTGGATAAAAAAAATAGAAGCTGGACTCAAAATTTTAAGCATTTTGAGACAGCCTCTTCTAAAATATATCCAAAATATTAATATGTACTAAAAAAACCAAATTTACTTTCCTTATAAATAAAAAACTACCTAATAATTTTTATTAGATAGTAAGTACAATATAACTGAATTGCTAATTAATAATTTTTTATTTCGTTCAATAATTTTCTTAATGTTTCAGAATTTGCTTTTGGATCATTAATTGCTCTTTTCCAAAATTTACTGCCACGAACATTATGAAATAGTCCGTGAGTATGCATTAAGAACAAATGTGGACGAATACTCTGTCTTTCCATATTTTCCACATAATAAATCATTTTTTCGATAATTTCTTCGCGTGTAATATTTATATCTTTTCCATAATATTTCCCAAATTCAGTTAAAATCATAGGATTATCATAAATTTCCCTTCCTATCATTACAGAATCCGTATGCTTCAAGTGTTCATCAATCTCATCAATACTTTTTATTTCCCCATTAATTTCTATATGTAAATCTGGATTTTCCTTTTTTACACGATAAACCTCATCATATCTCAATGGCGGAATACTACGGTTTTGTTTTGGATCAAGTCCTGCTAGTACAGCTATCCTTGCATGAACTATATATTTATTTACACCTGTTTTCTTAGTTATATTAATAAAATTCATCATATCTTCATACTTGTCCAGCAACGTTCTTTCAAAATAGTTAGGCAATATATTTTTTCCATCAATTCCAATTCGATGCTTTATCGAAATAGGTTTATTGGTCGCATCTTTCATAGCTTTTATAATGTCTGCTACCACTTCTGGAAATGCCATAAGATAAGCTCCCATCATATTACCTGACACTCTGTCAGAAGGACATCCAATATTAAGATTAATCTCATCATAATCATATTTTTCAGCAATTTTTACCGCTTCGTATGCTTCCTTCGGATTAGTAGCCGCAATCTGTAAGACAATGGGATTTTCTATTTTATCAAAACCTAATAGATAATTTAAATCTTTTGTATTAATAATAGCCTGTGCTGTTATCATTTCAGTATATAAAAGAACATCTTTATTTATCATTCTCACAAAATTTCTAAAATTTCTGTCTGTTCTATCTACCATTGGAGCTATGCTTATCTTATTTTTCACAAACAACATTTCCTTTCTTTTTCCTACTTACATTTTTTCAATTGCAAAAGTATAAATTATCTAGCACTATAATATTTCATTGCTTCAGGTAAAAACTTTTTCATTGCTTCGATTCTATTTTTTCCAGATGGATGTGTAGATAAAATTTCTACTCTTTTATTTGATGAAAGAAGTGATTCCATTCTTTCTTCGGCTCTTATTGCTTCAGCCGGATCATATCCTGCCATTGCCATAAAAATCATTCCATATTTGTCTGCTTCATATTCTTGAGTTCTATTAAACTTCAAAAGAGTAATTGAAAGTCCACCTGAAACAAGAGAAGATACAGCATTTCCTCCTGTTACCACATCTGTTACTGTCGCAGCAATTCCTGCCAAAGCTCTTCCGCTTGAACTTTCAGCATGATGTCCACCAATAACATGTCCAATTTCATGTCCCATTACAAATGCAATTCCAGCATCATTACCTAAAACTGGCATAATTCCAGTATAAAAAGCGATTTTACCACCTGGCATAGCAAAAGCATTTATTTGATCACTTCTTATTAAATTAAATTCCCAGTTTAAATTAGATAATTTTTTCGACATTCCGTTTGAAGTTAAATATTGTTCTACAGCCGATTTTACTCTTCCACCAATTCTTCTTAATCGTTCCCCGTCTGGTGTATTATTTGCCAATAAATTTTTAGCTCTTGCGTCTGATATAAGTTTAGCATATGCAGAAGAAGAACTGGAAATAACGCTTTCATCACTTATAAGTTTTAATTGCTTTCTCCCAGTAAGTGGCGCAACTGTACAGCTAGAAATCATTGTTAATGCTGTAATTAGAAATAAAATTTTTGAAAATTTTTTCATATATTATTTTCCTTTCTTGATATATCTTAAATTTTTTTTATAAACATCATATACATTTTACAATCTTTTTTTATAATT
>ERZ772924.1218-NODE-1218-length-12238-cov-15.003694_pt1 | contig 12238 bp, 9 predicted proteins | sample MGYA00512116_ERZ772924 | MGnify/ENA primary metagenome ERZ772924 (study PRJEB29015, sample SAMEA2737920) | human oral metagenome | biome: human oral; feature: human-associated habitat; material: dental | place: China | collected 2134 ...
GTGCAGAAGAGCTGGGATGCCCGTGAGCTGCCGCCCTACCGCATCCAGTTCGTGAAAGGGGGCGACGTGCTGGGGCCCAACGCCGTGGCGCTGCCCGGCAACCTCATCCTCATCACCGACGAGCTGCTGGGCCTGGCGGCCCGCCAGCCCGACCGCGCCGCGGTGCTGGTGGGCGTGCTGGGGCACGAGATGGCCCACGTCATCCATCAGGATCCGCAACGCATCCTGCTGCTGGCCTCGCTGCGCAAGTCGGTCAAGATGGTGCTGACCGGTCAGGGCCAGGATGACCTGCTGGCCTCGGGGGCCGACACCGTGCTCTACCAGGGCTACGGCGCCGACATCCGGCAGGCGGCCGATGCGGGCAGCATCCGCATGCTGCGGGCCAACGGCCATTCGCCCCAGGTCATGGCCGATTTCCTGAAGGCCCTGGAAGCCGCACGCTTTGCCAACCCGGCCTGGATGGTGGCCGCCCAGCGCGTGCCCATCAGCTTGTCTGCCCAGCCGGTGGATGCCCGCAGGCTGGAGGCATTCAAGGACAAAAGTGAGTAATCACTTGCCATTTGATCCTGCTGTTTGATTGCGCCGCCGGTTGGCCTTCATGGGCCGCCGGTCTCTTGCCGTGTTCATCTTCGGCGAGCGCGCGGGCATAGTCGGTCTGTTCTCATCGACCGGTCTCTGCCATGCCCAACGAACAACCGTTCCCGAGCGACGCCACTACCCACCCGGACAGCCATGCCGGATGCACGGCCCATGCTGCCAACGGCCTGGAGACGGCGGCCGCGGGCGTGGACACCACCGAAGCCAACCGCCGCCCCATCAAGGCGCGCGGCAACCCGTTCATCCAGCGGCTGGCGCGTCGAATGGCCGAGGCCGGCATCACGCCCAACAGCATCTCGGTGGCCAGCGTCGTGTTTGCGGCCTTGGGGGCTGTCTGCCTGCTGGTCAGCCCCGTCGGCTGGGGGGCCATTGCCTGTGCCGTGGGCATCCAGCTGCGCCTGCTGTGCAATCTCATCGACGGCATGGTCGCTGTCGAAGGCGGTCGCAAGACGCCCACCGGCGCGCTCTACAACGAAGTGCCTGACCGCGTGGCCGATTCGGTGTTGCTCGTGTCCCTGGGGTATGCCGTGGGCGTGCCCTGGCTGGGCTGGCTGGCTGCACTGGCGGCCGCCTGCACCGCCTACGTGCGGGTGCTGGGTGGCTCGCTGGGGCTGGTGCAGAGCTTCCGCGGCCCCATGGCCAAGCAGCACCGCATGGCCCTCATGACCGGCGCCTGCCTGCTGTCACCCCTCTTCGGGACCACCGGACTGCTGCACCTGGCCCTGATCCTGATGGCCCTCGGTGCGCTGATCACCTGTGGTATTCGTTTGCGGGATATTGCAAAACAGCTGGAAAAGGGTCGGTTTCAGGAAAAATGATCCTGTCCGAAATATCTGCTAGGATGGGGCTATTTCTTTTTGGTCCGTTGCTTGGCTCTCTTCGCATTTTGGAGTTCGTGTATTGATCCCTTCATTTTTTTTACGGCGTTTTCAGAAAAACGAGAATGTTTTTGGCTTCCAAATGTGAATACGTGGCAGAGGGCGGGGTCTTTGTCAACATCAAGATAGTCTCGAAGTGCCTTCGAGTCATTTATATTTAGATTTAGTTTTTTCGCTAGTTCTGTTGGGCTTAGGGGGAACTTATTTTGAAGGTCAACCTCTCGAACGGCTGCGGCATGTTCTTGGCTGTCGCTGGGTATCAATCTGACTCCTGGCAGAGTTTGATCGTTTTTCTTGATTTGAATCTTTATGGTTGGTCCCTCTCCGGTAATGGTTGCTGATAGGGGGGTGAGTTTTGGGAATATTGTGTCGAGTTCCGCTCCTTCTCGTATGGCCTTTTCGATTCTGTCTATGTCTTTTTTTGATATTTGAACTTCCTGTCCAGAATGGGCTTCCATTGCCAACAGTGCTGCAATCCTTCCTCTTGCTTCGTCTCTTGCTCGCCTGTTTGGAGATAGTAGTTCTTTGATTTGTGTAAACTCTTTGTCTAGCAGGATATTAATATCGGTCACGGGGGTTGTTGATATTGGAAGCACGCGAAGTGGTAGATTGTCTGCTAGTGTGTCATCGAAGTGTTTGGCGAGTATTCCATCTATGGCGGTTATTAGTGCTCGTGAGTTGATGTAAAGCAGTTCCTCCGATGAGACGAGCATCCAGTGCTGTGCTTGATCTCTCATTGCATCTAGGGTTCTAATGGCTCCTGCTTGGCCTTCTGTTATCCAAGACTTATTCAGGGCGGTTTGTAGCGCTTTATTTAGTCCGATGGAAATGCCTCTTTGTTTATCGAATACATTTTCTCCCTTTTGTATTAGCAGGCTCTTTAATAGCATTTCGCTGCTATGCTGAAGAAGTAGTAGGACGGTCTCGTGGCGGCCGTTTTCTTCGCTGTTATTGAATATGTTTAGACCTCGGGTTAGTGAGGCTATGGATTTAGATTTTAGGGTTTTTGCGTCTCTTTTGAGTTTCATTTTATTTGAAATGGCTTGGTTTGTTGGGTAAAGGGGCGGTTCAGGCAGGTCTTTGAGTATAGTGGTTGCCAGTTGTTTTCGGGGGGTGTTGTATTTTGTCAATTCATCTGTTGCTTATATTCCATACTGTCATTCGGGGTATTAGGAGGCGATTGTGCTGTAGCGGCGTAGAATACAGAATCATTCCTTTTCTTATTCATTCTATGTCTTCGATCGCTTTTCGACCGATTCTGGCGCTGGCACTACTGGCGGCACTAGTGACACTGACCGCTCCTGATGACGTGCAGGCGAACGGTGCGACGAAGACCGCCGCTGGCCAGACCACTCACACGCACTACCCGCTCACGCTGGAGAACTGCGGCCAGAAAGTCACCTATCGCAAGGCTCCGGAGCGCGCAGTCGCGCTGGGTCAGAACAGTGCCGAGATCCTTTTGCTGCTGGGGCTGCAGGATCGCATGGCAGGTACTGCCTTCTGGCCCAGCAAAGTACTGCCGCAGGTGGCCGACGCCAATGCCAAGGTGAAGCTGCTGACGGTGGAGATGCCCCGATTCGAGTCCATTCTGGCCGAGGAGCCCGACTTCGTGGCGGCTGCACTGCCTAGCCTGATGGGGCCCAACAGCAAGGTGGCCAAGCGTGAAGACTTCCAGAAGATGGATGTGCCCACCTACTTGGCACCTGGTACCTGCCTGGCCAGCGGAACGGCCAAGGATGCCTACGGCAGCCGTGACCAGATCTGGACCCCCGAGCTTCTCTACCGGGAGATCGACGAGCTGTCGCGCATCTTCGACGTGCCTGATCGCGGCCAGGCTCTGATCGCCGACCTGAAGGCGCGTGAAGCGAAAGTGCGCGCCCTGGCCGCAAAAGGGTTGGTGGCGGGCAAGACCAGGCCGTCCTTCCTCTTCTGGTTCTCCAGTCCGTCACCGTCTGCTGATGCCTATGTGGCCGGCAGGAATGGTGCCTCGGGCTACATTGCCGATCTGCTGGGGGGCACCAACGCCGTCACCAACGAGACCGAATGGCCGACGATGAGCTGGGAAAGCATCATCGCCACCCATCCGGACGTGATCGTGGTGGCCAGCCTGGATCGCAACCGCTGGGAGCTGGACAAGCCTCAGGCCAAGATCTCGTTCCTCACGTCCGATACTGCTACGCGTGAAATGCCGGCAGTGAAGAGCGGGCGGCTGATCGTGATGGATGGTTCTGCCATGAATCCGTCGGTGCGCACCATCTACGGGGCCGAGCAGGTGGCCAGGGCACTGCAGGAGCAGGCGGAGGCGCAGGCAAGCGGCGCTCCGTCGAAGGTGCCTGGCCCGAAGAAATCCGGCACTTCTTCGGACAGGTCTGAGTCCCGTTGATGCGCACGCTGGCCCTCTGGAGCACGCTGCTGGTTGCGGCGCTGCTCGTCATCGCCCTGGCCGTCGGTGTGAGCGTCGGTATCGGTGATCTGCCCATTCCACTGTCGACGACCGGACATGCCATCACCAACCGACTGGGCTGGACGCAGGTCGACATCAGTCGCATCCATGAGACGGTGATCTGGGACTATCGACTTTCCCGCGCACTGGCTGCCACCTTCTGTGGCGCCGGGTTGGCGCTTTCCGGAGCAGTGATGCAGGCGTTGCTGCGCAACCCGCTTGCAGAACCCTACGTGCTGGGCATATCCGCAGGAGCATCCACCGGTGCGGTGCTCATTGTCATCCTGGGCATGGGGGTGGGTGTCGTTGGCCTGTCAATGGGTGCCTTCGCCGGCGCATTTGCAGCATTCTTCTTTGTGGCGCTCCTGTCCAACGCCATGCGCAGCGGTCCGGATCGCACCATCCTGGCCGGTGTGGCTGCCTCGCAGCTTTTCAACGCCGTGACTGCCTACATTGTTACCACGGCTGCCAACGCCCAGCAGGCACGCGACGTGATGTTCTGGTTGCTGGGAAGCTTCGGCGGCGTACGGTGGCCCGAGTTCGCCTTGCTGGCGCTGGTCATTTCGGTGGGCCTGGTGGGGTGCCTGATGTACGCGCGTGTGCTGGATGCCTTCGCCTTCGGTGATGAAGCGGCATCGGCACTGGGCGTCAATGTCACCGCTGCACGGCTGGTGCTGTTCGCGCTCACTGCACTGATGACGGCCACCATCGTCAGCATGGTGGGGTCCATCGGCTTCGTGGGCCTGGTGGTGCCACACGCCGCACGCTACGTGGTGGGGCCATTGCATGCGCGATTGCTGCCAGCATGCGCGCTGGCCGGTGCCCTCTTCATGGTGCTGGCTGATATCGGCTCGCGCATTCTGGTGGATCAACAGGTCCTGCCGGTGGGGGTCGTCACGGCGCTCGTGGGCGTGCCGTTCTTCTCGGTCGTGCTTTACCGAATGCAGCGTGCTGCATGAATCCTCATGAATCCATGAACCTACCGATGACTGAAGCCTTTGAAGAAAGCGCAGACACCGCAAGAGGACAGGCTCACGTGGTCAGCATCACGGCCGAGAACCTGGTCTGGAAGATCGGCCGCAAGACGGTGGTCGATGGTGTGTCCTTCCAGGTGACACAGGGGCAGACGCTGGGTCTGCTGGGCCCGAACGGTTCCGGCAAGACGTCACTGCTGCGTCTTCTGGCCGGCTTGAGAAAGCCCTTTTCCGGTCGGGTGCTGCTCGATGATCAGGATATTCAACGCATGCCACGGCGACGGCTGGCGCAGCGCGTGGCTTTCGTGGAGCAACATGCCAGCACCACGGCCAATCTGCGTGTCATCGATGTGGTGAAACTGGGGCGATTTCCGCACCGCAGCTTTCTGTCGGGCTGGACACAGGCGGATGAAAACGCTGTCGAACGTGCCATGGCACATACTGGCATTGATCACAAGCGCCTGGACGGCTGGCAGAACATGTCCGGTGGCGAACGTCAGCGCGCCCACATCGCGCGAGCCCTGGCGCAGGAACCGAAGGAACTCTTCCTGGACGAGCCCACCAACCATCTGGACATCCAGCATCAGGTGAGTCTGATGCGTCTGGTGGCGGCATTGCCCATTACCAGCATCATTGCGTTGCATGATCTGAACCATGCCGCCATGTTCTGCGATGCGCTGATCGTGATGCAGCAGGGCAAGATCGTCGCGCATGGCACCCCGACCGACGTGCTGACCGAAGCGCTTCTGCGCGACGTTTTCCGTGTCGAAGCCCGCGTGACGGCTTCACCCTTTCACGCGGGGCCGCACATCCACTTCCTGCGGGAGGCGGTGCGCGGCGTGCCTTCATCGGAGAGCGGCTGAAGCAGCCTTACTTCGCTTCGGTACCCGCGTAGGCCTTTGCGGAGTAGTGGATCAGTCCGCCCTCGCCGGCATAGGGAGCACGGTCTTCCACCACGTACTGGTCCACGAAGTTCAGCTTGTCGCCACGTTTCCAGTTCTGGGGCACTGACCACGCCGTGCAATGCAGGCGGCGCACATGGGTGGTATTGCCGTTCCAGCACAGCTTAGCAACGCCCTCGTTGCCCTTCAGCAGCATCAGCTGGTCGTTGTGGCCGGCGGCATCTGCCCACTGAACCAGCGTGCCATAGGGCACTTCCGAGGTCAGCTTGGCCGAGAAGGGCTTGTCCGTGGAGAGGGTCGATTCCACGGGAGCAGGCACGTTGTCGATTTGCCCGCCACCGGGCTTCGCCGGATCGAATCTGGCCGAAATCTGGATCTGTGCACCCACGCTGAAGCCGTCAGCCGTCACTTCCAGCGGGACCTTGGCCGTCCAATAGTTGAAGCGGCGCTGCGTCATGCTGGTGTTGTTGTAGTAATACGGCGTGCTGTATTCGTTGATGGTGTGCTTGCCGGCGGCAGCGGGCTGGTAGGCCGTATGGGTGCTGGAACATGAAGCGTCGAACATCCAGCTGCTTGGCCACGTCGGCGCGTCCGGCCGTCTGACATAGTTGCTGGGTTCCAGGATCACATCCGTCTTGATCTCCGGATACTGGTCCGAGACCGCCTTGTCGGCGCGGGGGCCATCCAGTCCGGAGGCCAGAACGGCCATGGCGCACGCCTTCTGATCGAGCATGGTCAGCAGCACGTCGCCGCGCACACTGTCGTTGGAAATGGGCGCCGAGGCCGCCGTGCCTTCGCGAGGCTGGCTGGCCTGCGTGGCCGCCGCTGCCGCAGGATCGCGGGTGACGGCGCTCTCGCTGGCCGCGGGTTGCACATCCTTCGTGGCCAATGCGCTGGCGTTGGCCGTATCCGGCAGGGACTTGGCTGCGGTGCTGCTGTCAGTCGACTCGGAGCCGCCACCGCAGGCGGCCAGTGCAGTCAGCAGCGCGGCGGCCGTCAGGGACAGACGAAGATCAGGTCGGTTCATGGGAATCTCCCGGCAAATAGCCTATGCGTTGATGGAACCTGATGCCGTAGCGGTGCGGTGCATGCCGGGCAGATGGATACTCCGTCTGGTGTCCCAGTCGGGTCGCCAGGCAGGCTCAACGATCAAATGTCCTGAAAGGGCTTCAGGCGCGCCGACGGCACCTGCATGGTGGGGAAGGAAATTGCCGGAAATATTACGGTGCAACGATATTTGAAAATTACTGAAACTAGTTGTATTGGATACCTGACACCCATGGTTTCCGGGGTTGCGGCTTGTCAGGGTGAGGGTTGCAGGGGAACACACGTCATGGATGTCGGCGAACACGGACCGGGAGCCGGGTTGCAGTCCACCGATTCTCTGCTACCCGGACTTCCGGCCCGTGTCGCCGGATGGACGTATCAGATGATCATTCGCTGCGGTCGTTGAAATAGATCATCCCACCTTCACCCGCGTAGGGGGCGCGATCCTCGATCACGTAATGACCATCGGACTTCAGCGTCTGGCCTCGCTTCCAGCCGGCGGGTGCAGACCAGGTTCCGCAATGCAGGCGCCGCACGATGTCGGTGTTGGTGTTCCAGCACAGCTTGGCCTGACCTTCGTTGCCCTTCAGCAGCATCATCTGGTAGTTCTGCCTGCCGCCATCAGTCCATTGCATCAGAACCCCATAGGGAACGGCTGAGGTCAGCTTGGCAGAAAACGGCTTGGTCGTCTTCATGAAGGTTTCGATTCCCTTCTGGTCGGTGCCGGCTGCGGAACCCGACCGGGTATCGACTTGCCGGACTGTCTGGACTTCTGTGCCCAGGCTGAAACCGTCACGAGTGATGGTGAGAGGCGTGCTTGCGGACCAGTGGTTGAATCCACGTGCAAAGACGTAGCCGTAATAGAACGGTGCAACCGTTTCGACCACTTTGTAAGAGCCTTCCTTGGGCTGCGTATACTTGAAATAGGCGGAGCATGTGGGTCGGAAAGTGAACGATGGCGGTATCGGACCCTTTTCCGGATCCTCGACGTAATTCGTCGGAGCAAGGGTGTTATCGGCGTTGATGTCGGGATACAGGGACCTCAGAGCTTCATCAGCCCTCTTGCCGTCCACACCGGTGGATTGATGGACCGGTCCGCAGGTCCACTGGTCCAGCATGGTCAGCAGTACATCGCCGCGTACGCTGTCATTCGAGATGGGGGGCGTGTTGGCATTGCCCGCGCGGGGCACGCTCGATACCGAAGCCTCGGCGCCGGTGGCCTGTTCGATCGTCTGGCCAAAGGCCGGGCCATGTGTGGCTGCGGCCGTCATGAGCAGCATCAGGGCGGCTGCCGTCGGTGACATGCGATGTATCGTTTTCCGGTTGGTCTTCATGGTGCTTATCTCCTGAATGAAGCTGGGTTGAAGGTGAACGAGGCCTGCGGAAGGATAGGCCGGATGCTCGTTGGCACATCCGTCGACCTCGTCGTGATGTGTTTATTGCCTTGTTGCTGGCCGGATCAGAGAGCCTTCACTGGCCTTTCGCCTTGGACGTGTAATAGATCAGCCCTTTTTCATCCTTGAAGGATGTACGGTCTTCGATCACATACTGGTCCAGCAGCTTGATGGTCTGTCCGCGCTTCCATCCGGCGGGCACGCTCCATGTCGAGCAATGCAGGCGACGGGCGGCGTCCAGGTTGGCGTTCCAGCACAGTTTGGCTTCACCCTCGTTGCCCTTGAGAAGCATCAGTCGATAGTCGTGTTTCTTGTCGTCCTTCCACACGGCCAGCATGCCGTAGGGGATTTCCGAAGTCAGCTTGACAGACAGGGGGATGGTCATCTTCAGCTGGAGGTTCTCGGTCGGCCAGTCCCTTTTCCATCGATTGAGTGGCTCATCGGGTTGACGCTTGTCGTCAGAGATGTAGAAACGATCGCGCCGCGTCTCTGTCTTGATCGTTTCGCTCAGACTGAATCCGTCGGCGGTGATAGTGAGCGGGATCTGCGCATCCAGTACATTCAAACCATGCTCCGGAAGCACCAAGTTGGCAGACGATGGGTCGTCGTACTGAGGGTAGGACGGATACGATGGGGCACTGCGTTCATGAACAGTATGGCTGCCTGCAGGGGCGGCCCGGTATCCGAATCCCTGGGCACAATCGGCATCGGTGCTGAGCACGTTAAGCGGGCCCCCTGCCTGATTCTGCGGATCATTGTTGACATAGTTGCTCGGATCCAGCGCCACGCCGGCTACGGCCTTTGGATACTGTCTCTGCTGGGCGTCGGTGGCTCGGCCACCGTTCACTCCTGTGGACAGGATGACGGGTGAGCACGCCGCCTGGTCCAGCATCGTCAGCAGCACGTCCCCACGCACGCTGTCGTTCGAGATCGGCTTCGAGGCTGCCGTGCCGGCCCGGGGCTGGCTCATCACGGTGGCTTCGGCACCGGCAGCGGCCTGAACGGTCGTCTGGGCGACGGCGGCATCATGGCCTGCGGCTGTGGCCAGCAGCAGTGTCAGGGAGGCTGCCGCCGGGGTGATGGGGGGCATCATTTGCATGCGCATGGATCTTCTCCTTGTTGGGGCAGGACGAACCGACGACCGGAGATTGACCTTTGTGGCAGCCGGCTCTCCTGCTTTTCATCACGGTGCCGCTTCCATGACCATCCTTTGACGCATCCTGCCGGACGGAGCCACCTGTCGGCAGGGCGAATTGTCGGGTCGGCTTCGTGCAACCGCAGGCACCATGCTAGCCAGCGATCCCTGCTGCGCGTGTCTTTGGCTTGTGATGAGTGCAAACTTCCCGAACGGGATAATGGTCCGGGCTGGACAGGGAAAATCGGTTATGGCACGCCAGCCGACGTAATATCGGGACGGCACTTTGTGGGCGACTGTCTGTTACGGGGAGAATCAGGTTTGCCGAGTGAGACCAGACAGAAAAAACGCCCCGGCATGCGGGGCGTTCTGGCGCTGTCCTTTCGGGGCCTGCGTGAGGCCAGGGATGATGATGCAGTAAGAGTGGGTATCGCCGCTTACGGCTCTGACCTCACGACCGCCATGACGGCACTATCATCTGCCGGCTGCAGCTGGCATTGCATTGTGGCCTCAGGGCTGCTGCTGCACCGCTGTGCGGAAATAGCGCACGCCACGCTCGTTCGGATAGACGGTGCGGTCATCGACGATGTACTGGTCGACTTCCTTCAGCTCCTGGCCGCGTTTCCAGTTGGCGGGCACCTGCCACACTTGGCATTGCAGTCGCTTCACGATCTGCATATTGATGTTCCAGCACAGCTTGGCCTGATCGGTCTGGCCGGGCAGCAGCATCAGCTGCACCGTGCTCTGGCCCGAGCGCCACTGTTTCAGCACATTGGTGAATGCCACCGTGTCGGACAGCTTGAAGGCGAAGGCGCTGTCGGCCTTGAGCGTGGCGTCCTCATTCTCGGGCTTCAGGGTGGCCTGCACGTTGTCCGGGTAGGGATTCCGGTCACGCTGAGCACTGGCTGTCATGTTGGCCGAGAGTGAGGCGCCTCTGGCCGTGACGGTGAGCTGCGGCGTAAGTGCGATGTTGTTGAAGCCCTTGTTCAGGTTCACCGGTTGGGTGCGGCTGAAGGCGTAGGAAGCCACGTTCAGCACATAGGTGCCCGGCTTGGCCGGCTGGTACAGGAAGGCGTTGCAGGGCCGGCTCAGGAAGATGGCGCCGTTGGGCGGCCACTTGAAATCCGGGTTCTCCTTGTAGGTGCTCGGATCCAGGCTGAACTGGACCTTGGCATCCGACACCTCGTTCTGCGAACGGGGGTAGGCCGGGCCATCCACGGCGCGGGTCTCGGACAGATCCTGATGGCAAGGCACCTGGTCCAGCATGGTCATCAGCACATCGCCGCGTACGCCGGCCGAGGAGATGAGCGCCGCGGCCGTGTTGGCAGAACCATTGTTCGCGGCGCTGTTGGCGCCCCTCGCACTCGCGGATCCGGTCGAAGTGCTCGTGTTCGTGCCGCTCTCGGCGACCTTATCCGTCGTGCCTGCGCTGCCGGTCGTGCTGCCCGCATCTGTCGTGCTTGTCGCGCCGGTTGCAGCTGTCGAGTCCGTCGTGGTGCCTGCGGTGCCGGAGATGGGAGCCCGTGGGCTGGAGGAAACGGTCCGCAGGCTCGAATCACTGCCATCGCTGCCACTGCCGCAGGCAGCCAGCAGCAGGGAGAGTGCGGCGGCCGTCAGCGGGGCTCCAAGTCGATATGTCTGCATCATGAACCTCCTGTCGTCGAACACGGCAACGGCGATCGGGACGTACTGCGTCCCGGCGATGCCGTCCTCACGGACAGGATACGAGGAACACTGGCTGCAGATCGAGCGTGATGCGTCTGCTTGGGCAAAAGCGCATCAAATCGTCAGCGGCTGGAAATGACTGTTACAAATTTCAGGGCTCTTGTGGTGTGTTCGCAGCAATGAATTCATGTAGGGACGCGGGCCCTGAATGCAGGAACCGCCTGCCGGTCAAGGCCGGGCAGGCGGTCCGAGGCCTGCAGGAAGCAGGCAGGGGGCAGGGCTGACGTGATCAGTCGTTGCCCGCACGCCAGTAGGACGTGCCTTTTTCGCCCTCGTAAGTGCTGCGATCGTCCGCCACGTACTGCTGCACCTTCATCATCGTGCCCTGACGGAAGTTGGAGGGCACGTTCCAGACGGTGCAGTGCAGACGTTTCACGTGCTGCAGGTGGGTGTTCCAGCACAGCTTGGCCTGACCAGGCTGATCGCCGCGCACCAGCATGATCTGGTAGGAGAGGTTGCCTTCCTTCCATTCCTTCAGAACGCCGAAGGGAACCAGCGCACCGTTACGGATGGTCAGGTCACTGTCGGCGGTCCATTCATACCGCTGCACGTCCGGTTCCTGGGCTTCCGGATGGGCCTCGGCATACGCACGGCCCGGATCCTGCTTCTCGGCCAGGTGCACGACATTGCCGATGCTGAACGAATCGTTGCTGACCCGCAGCGACAGTCGAGCGCCGAAGTAATGGAAGCCGCGTTTCACGGTGGCCGGCGTGAAGCGATAGACCGGGTTGCTGTCCTGGTGAATCACATAGGTGGTACCGGGACGGGCAGGCGCGTACATCTGGTCGTCGCTGCAGATGGCATTGGGCGCATGCGACGGATTGCCGTCGACGCCAGGGCGGCGCACGTAGTTGCTGCCCGTCTCGTGGTTGCCGGGTTGCGACAGCGTGGTGCCGAAGACCGTTTCGGGCGTGTCGTCCTGAGCTTCAGGAACCGGGTTCCCATCAGGGGCAAATGACAGTACACCGAAGTTGTCGCACGGTCGCTGGTCCAGCATGCTCAGCAGCACTTCACCACGCACACCCTGGGACGACAGCGCGGCCACGGCGCTGGGTACGGCGGGCTGGTTGCCGTCAGTGCTCGTGCCCTGGTTGCGGCCCGCACGGTCATCGTCGGGCGTGACGGTCGGCGTAGCGGGGCTGG
>ERZ772924.1220-NODE-1220-length-12212-cov-10.866743_pt1 | contig 12212 bp, 10 predicted proteins | sample MGYA00512116_ERZ772924 | MGnify/ENA primary metagenome ERZ772924 (study PRJEB29015, sample SAMEA2737920) | human oral metagenome | biome: human oral; feature: human-associated habitat; material: dental | place: China | collected 2134 ...
AACTCCTCCTTATAGTCGTCAAACAGTCGTAGTTGAACAAATAAAAGCTCCGTCGATTTATTATTTGTTGAAAAATTTTATACTAAATTTACTATTTAAGAGATGAAAATATAAATTAATCTTTCCAATAGATTGATTTATTTTTCAAAATGAAAATTTTTCCAGCAAGTACATCTTACAAAATGCTCTTTTTCCACTTCATGCAATGTTGGATTTTTTTCGTGTTCACTTTCCTTTATCCATGGAATCCTTTGAGAAAAACGACATCCTGTTCTCTCTAATTTTGTTAGTGACGGAACAATTCCTTGAATTACGTGTAATTTTTCAGTTTCTGTGTCAAGTTGCGGGATTGAATTTAGCAGAGATCTTGTGTAGGGATGTTTTGGATTATTGAACAAATCATTTACGTTTGCGATTTCTACAATTTCTCCAGCGTACATTACTGCCACTCTGTCCGCCATTTCAGCAACAACACCCAAATCATGTGTAATCAGAATAATTCCAGCGTTTATTTCACTTTGCAAAGTTTTTAATAAATCCAGTATTTGTGCCTGTATTGTAACGTCCAATGCTGTTGTCGGCTCATCGGCTATAATAATTTCAGGCTTGCAGGAAAGTGCTATTGCAATCATTACTCTTTGACGCATTCCTCCCGATAATTCGTGTGGAAATTGCCTTGCTACACGTTTTGGATTTTTTATTCCTACATTCTCTATTAATTCCAGAATTCTGGCTTCTCTTTCGGTTTTGGACAATTTTGTATGATAAATCATTCCCTCCTCAATTTGTTCTCCTATTCTCATAAGTGGATTTAAAGCTGATAAAGGATCCTGGAATATCATCCCAATTTTATTTCCTCTAATTTTATTGTATTCTTCTTCATCAATTTCTACCAAATTTTTCCCTTCAAAATTGATTTCCCCTGTCAATTTTGTGTTAATCGGATTATGCAGTCCAATAATAGAAGTCGCAAGCGTACTTTTTCCACATCCCGACTCCCCCACTATTGCGAGTATCTCATTTCTTTTAAGTTCCAGCGAAATATTATCCACAGCGGGAAAATATTCATCTTTTATCCGAAAACTCGTAACAAGATTATTAATTTTTATCAATGTTTCAGTTTGATCCATACTTTTCTCCTCTAAAAGTTCTTTGTTAAAAATTTATTTTTTTATACAGGTATTGTAACATAATTTTTAACTTTTTACTCTTATTTTTTAAAATTTTTATTACCTTGTTAATTGACAATTTCAAATTTTCCAGGTATAATTTATTAAAAATGCGAGTGTGGTGGAATTGGTAGACACGCTATCTTGAGGGGGTAGTGGCTCTTAGCCGTATGGGTTCAAGTCCCATCATTCGCACCATTATTTAATTTTAGACATCCAATTTTATTTAGCGAGCGTGATGGAATTGGTAGACATGCTATTTTCAGAGGATAGTGGCAGTAGCCGTACGGGTTCGACTCCCGTTGCTCGCACCATCAATTTTATTACTTTTTTCAATATCAAGAATCTATTCTTTTCAATTATTCAAAAATTTATTTGAACTTATTCAAAATTAATTTAATTATTATTCAATAATTACTTACAATTTTTTCGTTCACAAAAAAAGCATCTAATTGATTTTTATCAAAAAGATACTTTTCTTTTTTTATATTTCATAGTTTTCAAAACTTATTTATTTTTATTTTCTTCTTCATCAATTTTAGCCTCAATCATCATAATCAAATAATCAAGTTCTAATTCCCCTCGCATTGCAATCATTTGAAGAGTCGCTACTTTAGACATCATCATATACTGAATAGGATCTAAAAGTTTTTTGTATTCTGGGGAAATTAATGGCATATATTCTCTAATATAAGGATATTTTTTAACAATATCCCCTATTACAGTTTTTCCAGTCAAATTATACTTGCTTGTAAATACTTCTCCTGTTTCTTCTTTTTTCTCATCTTTGGCTTTATTTTCCCATGTTACAAGCCTTCTTTCTCCTGTAAGGCTTCTAATTTTCGTAACATCCTGCATCATTTCCAGAACACCTTTAAACACTCCATTTTCATCTCTTACTGCCACATAATAGATATAAATGAATTTTCCACGCATTTCTAGCCAAAAATCAATCTCGTCCTGCTCCCCTTTTCTAAAAGCGTCTATTATTTCCAGTACTGAACTGACGCTTTCTCTTGGATGGCAGTTTTTAACATCACGCCCTATAACTCCTGCACTTCTTGGGAAAACTCTATGTTTGGTATCTGTATAGAACTTCACAATTTCATTTTCATCCACAAAAGACAAGTCTACAGGCATATGCTGGAAAATAAGATTAATCTGTTCAAGTGTCAATTTCCCCTGCTTTACATCAAAAACTTCATTTTCTTTATTTTGGCTTCCCATATTATATTTTGCCATAAGACTTGCAAGGTCATTCATAAAGTTTCCAGCATTTTGATTATTCTGAACACCAGTTTCTGATTTTAGAGTTTCTTCTTTTACAGACTGGTTACTATTGTCATCTTGTTTTTCTATATTTTCAGGATAAAATCCAGTTGGTTTATCAATCAGGAAATATCCAATTTCATCATCTCCAGCACGCATTTGTTTAAATTCTTCTTCACTAATCATTTTCATCGAAGTTGGAAAAAGCACTTCTTCTTCCTTATGCATGATGTCAAGCGTCAATTCCCACACATTTTCCTGTTTTTCCAAAAATTCTTCAATTTTATCATTTTCAAGTAATTTATATGCTTCACTTATGCTATCTCTCACGTTATTATCAAAGCTCCACATTATTCTTGATGGACGGTCAAACCCTTTTTTTTCTAATATTGAAAATAATTGATGCTGTTTTCTTGCAAGATGGGTAGGATTAAATTGAGATAATTTTTCATAAAGTTCAAGCCATCTGTTCTTTATAAATTTTTTCCCAAACTCTTCTTTCATTTCCGCAATTAGCTTTCTAGCTGCTTCATTTTCCAAAATATACGTATTTATCGGATGTCCCTCAGGCAAGTCAAATTCATCCTTTACAATAATATCCTCAAAAAGTCCCAAAACATCATTCATCTTATCATGAACCGTATTATCATCAAATCCAAGTTCTTTAATTTTTTGCTCTGAATAAGCAAATTCGCTTGCTGTCATCTTGTCAAAATTCTCTTTTATTAATTTTTTAGTAGTCTCAAAGTCAGTCTTTCCTTCAATATAATCTTTTTTTATTTGCGTCATTTTCTCAATTTTTTCAAGATCTAATTTCAGATAATTCTTCATATCCTGTTCCATAATAACCACCTTCTATTTTTTATAATCTTTTTTCAGCCAAATAAAACTTCTTTGTTAAAATTTTAAAACCAAATTTTATATGATTTTATTGTCTAAATAATATACACTATTAACATTTTATATCAAATTTTTAAATTATAGCTATTTTTCTCAATCTTAGAAATATTTAATTTTATTAATTTGACGTAAAAAAAATCCAATTATATTTTGATTTTCAAACCTATTTTAACATATTTTCATAAAAAAAAGTGTGATAAACAACACACTTTTATAAATATAAATCAAATTATTATTAATTTTCTCCCCATACTTCATCTGCAATTTCCTTAATAAATCTAAGTTTTGCCCATTGCTCTTCTTCTGTAAGCCTATTTCCTTCCTCTGTTGAAGCAAATCCACACTGTGGACTCAAATAAAGCCTGTCTAGCGGCACATATTTTGAAGCCTCTTTTATACGTGCAATTACACTTTCTTTTTCCTCTAATGTCGGATTTTTAGAAGTTATTAATCCTAAAACAACTTTTTTATCTCCAGAAACTTTTGCAAGCGATTCAAAAGTACCTGCTCTTTCTGTGTCAAATTCCAAATAATAGGCATTTACATCTTCTTTTCCAAAAAGCTCATCTGCAATTTTGTCATATCCACCTTTCCCAAACCAGGTAGAAGCATAATTTCCACGACAAACATGCGTATTAATTACCAAATCTTCTGGATTATTTTGAAATACCCTGTTATTTATATTTAGAAATCTTTCTGCAAATTCTTGTCTGATAATTTCTTTATCCCTATCACTTTTTTCAATAAATGAAGCAATAAAGTCATCGTCTACAAGACAACCCCAAGTACAGTCATCAATTTGCAAAGTTCTAAGTCCTTCGTTATACAAGTCATTTATAACAGTTTTGTAGGCACTGACAATATCGTCTTCCAATCCTATAAAATCAGGATAAACTTTAAGAAGTGCCGCCACATGCTTATCTTCCCTTACTAATTCTGCATAAAATTGTGCTGGAGCAGGTATTGTAAATCTAGCTTCCACACCTTTTTTATCTTTTACTAAATCTCGCAAAAATGTATAATGTTTCACAAATGGATGATTTTCCCCACTAATTTTTCCAGTAACAATCGCAGTATCATCACGGGTAACAACTCCATTAAATTCATACCCTTTATCAGCATGAATATGCCCAATCCCATTAAATCCCCAGAAAAAGTCCAAATGCCAGTAACTACGTCTAAATTCCCCATCTGTAACACTTGTATATCCTAATTCAATTTGCTTATCCACAATTTTTCTAATTTCTTCATCCTCAACTTTTTCCAATTCTTTTTTATCAATTTTTCCCTTTTCAAAATCATTTCTAGCTTTTTTTAGTTTCTCAGTTCTCAAAAAACTTCCTACAGTATCGTGTCTATGAGGTGCGTTTATTGTACACATATTATCAACTCCCTTATTTGTTATTATTTTATGAAGTTATTATATACAAATATCTGCTTTCTGTAAAATACATTTATTTTTTAGTTTGTTATAACTTTTGTTTATATCAATGTTCTTTAATCTTATGGAATTTCTGTATATTTCAAATGCTCTTTCAAAGCCTCCACATAAACTTTCCCATAAACACTTAGTTCAATATTTTTCTGCATTATAATTCCAACTTTCATATATTCGTCCACTTCCAGCGGTTTTGCAATAATATTTTCTCCATTTAGCTCTTTACTAATTATTCCTGTACTCACAGTGTATCCATTAAGCCCAACTGCCAAATTAAACAAAGTCGCTCTATCTCTTACTTTTATATTTTTATCTCTGTCAAGTGTACTCAATATTTCTTCTGAAAAATAAAAAGAATTATAATCTCCTTGCTCAAATGACAAATACGGATATTCCTTCAAATCTTCAAGACTAATGCTTTCCTTTTTTGCTAAAGGATGATTAAAACTAATGAAAACATGTGGCTTTGCAGTAAATAGCTCGATAAATTTCAAGTTATTTCTTTTTATCATTTTCTCAATTACAGTTTTATTTGCTCCCGAAGTGTATAAAATTCCAATTTCACTTTTTCTCTTGCTTACATCTTCAATTATCTCATTAGTCTGTGTTTCCCTAAGTGTAAAATCATACTTATTCTCTCCAAATTTCTTAATCACATCCACAAAAGCATTTACCGCAAATGAGTAATGCTGAGTTGATACCGAAAACCTACGAGTTATCTTATTTCCCTTTTTATATTCTTCTTCCAATAAATCCGTCTGTTCCAAAACTTGCCTAGCATATCCCAAAAACCTATCTCCTTCAAGTGAAACAATTACTCCTTTATTTGTCCTGTTAAAAATGGTTATATTCATCTCATCTTCCAGCTCTTTTATTGCTTTCGTCAATGCTGGCTGTGAAACAAACAGCTCTTTTGCAGCCTCACTTAATGTCCCTTTTTCAGCGACTGTTACTACATATTTTAGTTGTTGTAATGTCATTTCCTTCTCCCTCTTTTATTCACATAATCTTCTTAATATTTCTCCTGCATCTTCTATATTTATTATCTATAACCAATACTATTTCCCATTTAAATTTTTAAATCTTGAATTAAATAATCTTTATACATATTTATCAAAAGCAAGTTGTTATTTTTACATACTTTCTATGTTTAATTGGTTAAATAAAAAGACACCTATAAAAGTGCCTTTCTATAAATAACTATTTTTTCTTAGTTTCTTAAAATTTTTCCCAGATTCCTGCTTTTGTTAAAATGCTTTTAACAGTTTCAGTTGGCTGTGCTCCATTTGATAAGTATCTTAAAATTTCTTCCTCTTTTAATACTACTTGTTTCCCTTCTTCAGCAAGTGGGTTGAATGTTCCTAAGTAAGCAACTGCTTTTCCATCTCTTCTTGATAAAGCTTCCATAGCTACTATTCTATAAAAAGGAACTTTTTTTCTTCCTAATCTAGTTAATCTTAATTTTAACATTAAATTTTACCTCCATTTATTTAATAACTTGAAAATTTATTATTTTAAGTATGATATGATTATACTAAAAATTTAAAAAGTTGTCAAGTTTTTTTTCTTTACGATAAAGAAATCTCTTATTTGACAATATGGCATGAGATATCATTTCCGCCCTGATTAAGTATGGCATTGTTTCCCTTTATATGAATCTCATTTTTTCCATCGCTGTATCGTAAGCCACTTGCAGAAACAACTTGATCTAATTGAAAACTGGAATTTGATAGTTTATCAATAAGTTGAATTTTATCTGCTGTAATATAGAGTACGATAAATTCTTTTCCATTACAGTTAAATCTTTGAGAGGAAATTTTTTTCCGGGTATCATTTATTACTGGATATTTTTTTACTTCGTTGCCGCTATTACTATACGAAGTACAGCTCAATAATAATATGCTGCCAAATATTGTTATTAATTTTTTAGTTAATTTTATCATCGATATACCTACTTTTTATTTGATAATAATTTTATGATGTCTGACTCTAAATTTAAGCATTATGGGCTCTTACTCCATATTTAAAATATTTTCTCCAATAAGGACTTTTAAGAGAAGATATGACAACTCCTTTTGAAGATGAAGCATTTATAAATAAAGAGTTTCCAACATAGACAGCTGTATGGTTTATTCTGTTTTCAGGCTTGAAGTAAACAATATCTCCTGATTTTAAATCTTTAGCTGCAACTCTTCGTCCTTTTTTTATTTGCTGAGTTGAAACTCTTGGTAATTCTTGGTTAAAAGTTTCACGGTAAACTCTACGTGTTAAGGCTGAACAGTCGATACCGTCTTTTGAATCTCCGCCTAATCTGTACTTTGTACCTTTCCATTTACTGTATGAAGTTAAAAGTTTTTTTTCTATTTTGACTCTACGTTTTTCTTGAGCTGAGCCTGAAGCCATTACTTTAGTGTGCTTTTGTCTTAATTCTGACATTTTAGTTTCAAGAAGAGGACTTGTGTTTTTTGATGGGATACTGTAAATCCCTGTATTTTTTCCACTATTGCTTGTTTTAGTGCTTGAATTTTTATTTGGAGTGTGGTTACTGCTTACCTTTTTACTTTTTGTGGTCTTTGCCTGCAGATTTGAACCTACAAAGGCAGATACTACACAGACAGCTGTTATGAACTTATTTTTTCTCATATATTTTTTTATTCCTTTCAAAATTTATTTTATTGTCATAGCAGAGCTATTTAAAACTCAAACATTTATGTATTTATGTAATTTTTAGCAGTTTGATTTTATTTATTTGAGTATTTTTCAATATGATAATTGTATCATTTATTTAAAAAAAAGTAAATTGATTATTTTTGGCAGAACAAAAAATGTAAGGTTAGCTTATAATCAATTGCCTATATTTATTAACTTAGCTGAGGAATTTTAATAAAAAAAGTGCCATTTATCTCATAACGGATATTTTTTTCATTTTAGATAAAAAATATGAGTTACAAGTAAATAGCACAAAATATTAGAATATTACATTTCTTTAAATGTCAATGTTTTTCCATCGTCTGTCGTAAAAGTCAAACGATTATTATCTAATTTAATTTTTTTTGAATTTTGTAAAATATTTAAATACTGGCTTTCAAGTTTCATAAATTTATCTGGTCCTGCCATTTTTGTAGAGCCGATAGGTCCAATCATAATAATATCTGATGCCATTATATAATTTGAAAAATAGTTGTTTACTCCTGAATCGCCATGTATTCTGTCTTCTGAAAAATTAAGAGTAATTCTTATTTCATTTGTTGTCAATATCTTTCTCATTTTTGTGTCAGAAATATCAATAAGTTTCCAGCTAGTATTCAATAATTTTTTTTTCAAATTTAAAAGAGAAAGTGAATCCTTGTCATTCTGATTAACTGTATTTGACTTTTTAAAAGTCCAAATATCGCCAGCTTTGTTAGTTAAAGTTAAAGTATCCTTGTTGTATTTAATCACAGGGTTGGATTGCAGAATATCAAAGAAATCCTGTTCGAGATTCATCAGATCTTGAGCACCTCCTGTTAAAGTTGAAGTTACTGTAGCAGAAAGAGTAGAATTCCTGTTTAATTTATAACTTCCTGAATATCCGTTAGTTCCTCCAAATCCGTTGATATTGTATTTTAAGAAATTAATTGTAACATTTGCTTTTTCTGGAATACGGGAATTCCGTCCATTTTTCCTGATTTCTGTCAATTTCCACGAAGTTCCGTTCAAATTAGTGCTAACAGCGTCTCTTTTATTCACAGCCGCATTCAAAAAACCACAGCATAAAAGAAGCATTGTAAAAATTCCAACTAAAAAAAATCTTTTTTTCATTTTAAAAACCTCTTTTCATTATTTTTTCTCTTTTCCTTTGTTAATTCAATATTATCATATTATCATTAAAGAATTATGAGAATTTTAAAAATTATTTGGTTTTTATAAAATATTTTTATTCAGCTTGAAAATTTTTCAGTTATTTGTATATATTTTTTCGTTTTTATTATCTGATTCCAGTTTATTAGAAGTAATATAATTATGGAATAAAGAAAAAACCACCACGAAAATAATTTGAAAGAGTAAAAAGCATAACAAATATTTCACTCACAACAACTCTAAAACTTACCCATTCTAAATCAACCAGTATTGGAAAACATTTTGCAAAAAGCTGAAAAACCTTCAGGTTGTAGTTTCCTGCAGATTTTTGGAGGTATAAAATGGTAATTTGTCATCTGTTTGCTAAAGATCAGATACAATCTTGAGGCGGTGAACCTCAAAAAATATTATAACATAAAAAAATAACCCAATCAATAATAGATAAGAGTATTTTTTTCACCTGTTTAGTCTGATATGGACGAATTCCATTATTTTGCTAATTGTAACGCAAATTTTTCATTTTTTCAATCATATAATTTTTATTTTTTTATAAATTTATGATAAATCCAGTCAACTATAATAGCTATTGCATTATCCCCAGATACATTTGCCGCTGTTCCAAAGCTGTCCTGCGTTATGTAAAGAGCAATTAGAAGCGAAGCTAAAGGACTGTTTGCGGCGATTCCGACCATTCCTAGAAATGGAAGTGCTGACATTATTGCTCCTCCAGGCGCTCCAGGCGCGGCTACCATTGCGACTCCTAGAACTAGAATGAAAGGGAAAACTTTTGTTACATCGTAAGCCATATTGTTCATCATAAGAACTGTAACAACACAGCTTGTTATTGTAATGATACTTCCTGCTAAATGGATTGTGGCACATAATGGCACTACAAATTCACGTATTTCAGGCGATGTTCCATTTCGTTTTGCACATTCCAGATTTATTGGGATTGTGGCTGCTGAAGATTGTGTTCCAAGTGCTGTAAAATAGCCAGGAATCTGATTTTTCATACAAGTAAATGGATTTTTTCCTGAAAGTCCTCCAGCGAATACAAATAAAGCTGAAATATATAAAATGTGAAGAATTATCACACAAACAAATACTTTTAGGAAAATAGAAAGTGTCGTAAACATCTGTCCGCTGTAAGTCATGTTCATAAATGTTCCAAAAATGTAGACTGGAAGTAGAGGAATAACTGAAGTGCTCAGTAATTTTGTGATTATTTTTGAAAACTCACGAAAAAGGTTGTAGGTAGTTTGTCCTTCACCATTATTCCTAAGCCAGCTTATTGAAAGCCCCATTATAAAGGCAAAAACGATTGCTGAAGTTACATCAAACATTGGTGCGAGAGGAATTTCGAAATAAGCTGTTAAAAGATTTTTCTCAGGATGTTCTATTGCCGCAAAAGAGGCAAAATTAAGAATTTTTGGAAAAATATTAGTTGCCATAAGATAAGATAAACTTCCTGCCACAATTGTGGAAACATAAGCTATCAATGTAGTAATTCCCAGCAATTTTCCTGCTCCTTGACGTAAATCTGAAATTCCTGTCACAACAAATCCGATTATCATAAACGGAATGACAAAAGATAAATATTTACTAAATAGTGACGAAAAAGTCACAAAAATCCTAATAACAGGACTTGGTAAAATTAATCCTAGCAGGATACCAAGCGTTATTGCGATAATTAAACGTGGCACAAGCCCGATTTTTTTCATAAATTTTTCTCTCCTTATATATTTTTTGTATAACTAAAATAAATCCCGCAACCCAACCTCAATATTACCAATTAACATACGGTAGTAAAATTTACAGTAATTTGTACAAATGTAACAATACTGGGATTAATTATAATTCTTGTAATTTCCCCGCACTACTTCATCTTGTAAGATATTTTTTCCCCTAATATCCAAAGGTTTATGTTCACCTTAATAATATCTACACCTAAAATTTATTTTTATTATATTTTTATTCTTCAATCAAATCAATAGTCCAGTTTGCCTGCTGTAATTTTGTATCAGTTTCACGGATTTCCTTAGACAATTTATCCAGCTGTTTTTGATGTTCTGGAACATTAATCGTACTAAAAACTTTTATTTCCGTTGTGGAATAAAGATTTATCTTTTGGCTTGCAATTTCTATAAATTCACGCAGGATTCCTGCTTTTTGTGAAAGCGTGTCCTTTTTTGCAATTAATTCGACTAATGAAATTCCGTCAATTTTTGAAAGAGTATTTGTTTTGTTTATTTTTATTATTAAATCATTTAATTGAGAAATTAAGCTGTCTAATTCAGTTAATAGAAGTTGAGGATTTTCAGCAGGTTCTTCGTGTTCCTGAACTTTAGCATTATTGTTAAGTCTTGTTTTTAATTGTGCAATTCTTTTTTGAATATCTGCACGTAAAATAAGAGCTTCAGCAATTTTCATTCTATGATACCTCCGATTTTTAATTTTTTAGTACTTAAAGTATAATAGAAAAATTAGAAAATGTAAAGGAAATTTTTATGTTTTTTATTGTTGAAAATTATATGCAAGATATTTTTTTAACTTGTAAATATTTGTTGTAATGGTTACAAAATTATGATAAAATTAAAAAGGAAATTTTGAAAAACAAAATATTACTTACTAAAAATGAAAAAATTAAATTAAAATATGCAAATGGAGGGAATTATGGAATTATCAAAAGGTAAATTGCTGAATATTTATGAGCGAATGCTCAGTATAAGAAATTTTGATTTGAAGGTAAATCAGCTTGTAAAAAGAGGAATGGTCCCTGGAATGACACATCTGTCAGTAGGAGAGGAAGCGGCGAATGTTGGAGCTATTGCGGCGTTGAACGCTGATGATCTGATAACATCTAATCATAGAGGGCATGGGCAAGTTATCGCTAAAGGGATTGACTTGAATGGAATGATGGCTGAAATTATGGGAAAAGCTACTGGAACTTGTAAAGGTAAAGGTGGTTCAATGCACATTGCCGATTTAGAAAGTGGAAACTTGGGAGCAAACGGAATTGTTGGTGGTGGACACGGAATGGCAGTTGGTGCAGCTTATACTCAGAAAGTAAAAAATACTGGAAAAATAGTAGTTTGTTTTTTCGGAGATGGAGCTACAAATGAAGGAAGTTTTCACGAAGCAATGAACTTGGCGTCAGTATGGAATGTACCTGTGATTTTTTATGCAATTAATAATGGATATGGAATAAGTACTTCAATTAATAGTGTTGCAAAAGTGGAGCATCTTTATCAAAGGGCTGCAGCTTATGGAATGCCAGGATATTTTATTGAAGACGGGAATGATGTTCTTTCAGTTTATGAAACTTTTGAAAAGGCTGTAAAGGATGTGAGAGAAGGAAAAGGGCCTGTATTTATTGAAAGCGTAACTTACAGATGGTTCGGACACTCAAGTTCTGATCCTGGAAAATACAGAACAAAAGAAGAAGTTGACGAATGGAAGTTAAAAGATCCTAACTTAAAATTCAGAAATTACTTACTTGAAAATAATATTGCAACAGAGGAAGAATTAGTAGAACTTGAAGAAAAATCAAAAAAACAGATTGAAGATGCAGTAGAATTTGCAAAAAATAGTCCAGA
>ERZ772924.1221-NODE-1221-length-12210-cov-3.604360_pt1 | contig 12210 bp, 12 predicted proteins | sample MGYA00512116_ERZ772924 | MGnify/ENA primary metagenome ERZ772924 (study PRJEB29015, sample SAMEA2737920) | human oral metagenome | biome: human oral; feature: human-associated habitat; material: dental | place: China | collected 2134 ...
CGAATGAGCTGCTCTACCAACTGAGCTAAATCAGCATTATACCGCCTCAGAGGCGATAGTGGAATTATACCCGAGGAGGATGCTTCTGTCAACCCTGAAAATAAATTTTTTCGCCCGCACAAATTTCAACCTCCCTCTCATTCTTTTCTCATTGCAGTTTAATCATCCTTTGGAACAATACGGACAGGAGTGAATACAATGATAAAACAAATCCTGCGCGCGGCTCTCTGCGCGCTGATTCTTACCGCCGCCCTCTCGGGGAGTGCGCACGCGGCGCCCGAGATCATCGAGGCGGACGGCGTCTATATGATGGGCGACAACGACACGCCGCGGAGCGCCCGCGATGCGGCGCGAAACGAAGCGATGCGTGCAGCGACGGAGCAGGCGGGCGTCTACATCGAGAGCTACAGCGAGACACAGAACTATACGCTGACGCGCGATGAGGTCCGCATGGTCGCTGCCGCAGTGTTGCGCGTCCTGCACGAGGACGTGACGCCGGAGCTCATCGAGGGAGCGTGGCGTTACCGCGTCCACCTCGTCTGCTCCGTGGATACGGAGGGGATCGACCTCAAGGCGCTCGCACAGAACAAGGCGGAGCTCGCACGCCTCACACAGGAACGCGACGCATTGAAGAGGGCGAACGACGATCTCATGCGCCACTATGAGCAAAAGGATTCTGCAGCAAACGCCGCGACCGTCACGGACAGCGACAAGCTGAACGCCATCTTCGATGATGTATCAGCGATGATCCTGCGCGGCGAAACCGATCACGCGGTCGCAGACCTCTCTCTCCTCCTGCAGGATCCGAGCGTTACGGGTGACGCACGCGCCTATGCTTACGTGCTGCGCGGGCGTGCTTACTACGATCAGCACAGCCGCGCGCTCGCCCGCGCCGACTTTACGGCGGCAGAGCGCACGCCGCACACGAACGGCACCTATCCCATCTGGAGACTCTACGAGTACCGCGGCAGGATCGCCTATGACGAGGGGCGCTATGACGATGCGGTGAATGATCTCGTGAGCGCATGGGATGCCTCGGACAAGACGGACGACGAGCTCCGGATGACCCTGCGCCGCGCCGAACGCAGAGCGGAGCAGGAACGCCGTCATCGCGTGCGCGGGGACGGCGGTGCACGCAGCTGGGGCATCGTCATCGTCCCATAGGAGGATATACCATGCGCATACAACTCTATGCGGCACTCCTTGCCGCGCTACTCGTCCTTTCGCTTTTTGGACAGACAGCAACTGCCGCCCCACAGATCATCACCGCCGAGGGCGTCGCCATCATGGGCGAGAGCGACATGCCGAAGGACGTGCGTGCAGCCGCGCGGCGCGAGGCGATGCGTGCAGCAACAGAGCAGGCGGGCGTCTACGTCGAGAGCTATACCGAGATGCAGGACTTCACCCTGACGAAGGACGAGGTGCGCATGATCGCGGGCTCCATCCTCCATATCATCAAGGAGGAGGCGATTCCCGAGGTCATTGAGGGAACATGGCAGTACCGCGTCCGCCTCACCTGCGAGGTGGACACCTCCGAGGTCGACATCGCCGCCCTCGCGGAGAAAAAGGCGGAAATCGCGCGCCTCCAAAAAGAACGTGACACCCTGGAGGCACAGAACAACGCCCTGCGCATCCGCGATGAACAGCGAAAGCGTGCGGCAGAGGCGGCGCGCGGGACACGCCTTGAGGACTCCCTCCCCTACACGGCGATCTTTGACGAGACGCTGCGCCTCATTCGGAGCGGTCAGGCAAAGGAGGCTACACTTGAGGTCACACGCCTCATCGGTGACCCGCGCGTCACGGGCGATGCACTTGCGTACGCCTACTGTCTGCGCGGCATTGCATACTACGAGCTGGGCGAGGACAAGACCGCCATCCAGAACCTCAGGAGCGCGGACGAGATCTCACGTTCGAGTGCGCTCTATCCCCTCTGGCGCGGCGATCAGTACTACGCGCTCATCTGCGAGCGTCAGAAGCGTTGGAAGGACGCCGCCAAGTTCTTCCGCCTCGCGTGGGAGGCATCGGACAAGACCGACACACAGCTCAAAGAACAGCTCGAACGCGCCGAAGACCGCGTCGGGAAAAAGCGCGGCGGCATCGGCGCGTTTCTCGGCGGCATCGTAAACGGCGTGCTCAGCGTCGCCGGCGCCCTCGTTGGGATCGGTTGATGAGCACCGGTGCATATGCCGATAGCGCCCCGCCTTTTGTCCCGCTTTGACAAAAATGCTCTCTTCCGCTATACTTTCCATGTTATGGAACAGTCATGCACGCCCCATGTTTTATGGAAGCCCTGCTTCCGGACCCAAAGGAGGATTTTCATGTACCAACCTATGCGCCGTGCGCTCTCCGTCCTCGTGGTCGGCGGACTTCTCTGCGCGCCTGCCGCGCTCCTGTCTGGCTGCTTTGGCGGCAGCGACATGAAGGGGGAGGATGCCGCTTCGGCTGTCACGAGCATACTCGCCGGCAACACGACCGAGGACAAGATTGATGCCATCTCGCCCTACCTCGACGCGACCAACAACTACAATCACGTCATTGTCACGTTCGATTTCGCCATCTCCCCCTCGCTCGAAAAGATGCGCAGCGGTGAACGGCAGACGAGCATCTCTCTCCCGCATTTCGCCGCTCTGAAAAAGGATCTTGAGGAAGCGCGCGCCAACCCGAAGTCGGCGGGCGTCTTCCAGGACATCGACGCGGAGGCGGATGAGGTACTGAAGATCCTGAATGACCTCGCACCGCTCGCGGAAAAGATGGAGAGCTACTACTCCTCGAAGGGCTACCTGACGGACGACTATGCCGCCGCTGCGCAGATGACTGCACAGTACCTCCCGCTCTATGACAAGTTCGAGCCCGCCTATGACAAGTTCGACGCCGTCGTCACCGAGCGTTTCAAGGAAGTGCGCCTCGCTCAGCTCGAAGATATGAGGAAGGAAGGCAGGACGAACGCCGCCAACTTCCTCGAGCTCTCGATCAAGACACGCGATCTCGCGGATATGCTCGACAATGAGAACATCGACAAGGCTGCCGCCGAGGCAAAGATCGCGGAGATCAACGAGCTTGCGGCAAAACTGCCGGATATCCCCGCACTCGCCTCCTACAAACCGAACCTCAACCGCTTCATCGGCACGTTCCGCAGCTATGTCGCGGGCACGGAGGACGCCAACGAGGTCATCGACGACTTCAACGGTCTCGTACGCTCCTCCCAGAACCTCGATCTCGGCGAGCTCGACAAGAAGAAATAACGGACCGTCCTCAAAAAAGTGACGCAGCGCCCTGCTGCGTCACTTTTTTCATATCATGCACACGTCCCCCCCTATACGTGCGCGAAAATTTATGGTATGATGAAAAGGCAGAAAACACGTGCATTCCTTTGACAAACGAAAGGAGCGTACACACGTTATGAAGAAACTACTCATCGCACTCTGCCTCTCTCTGGCGATGGTGCAGACCGCATTCGCCCAGACCGTCACCGTCGACGGCGTGGGCGTTGACCGCGACTCTGCAATGCGCGATGCCGCACGCGTCGCGGTCGAGCAGGTCGCCGGCATGTACATCAACTCAAATACCGTCGTCTCGAACACCTCTGTGGAGATGGACGAGATTCTCTCGCACGCGCAGGGCTATGTCCAAAACATTCAGGTCATCAGCGAGTCCATGAATGGCGGCGAGTACCGCGTCCGTGCGAGCGTCGACGTGAACACCGACCCGAACTCGGCGTTCATGAAGCGCATGGATGCCGTCATGCGCCTGAACGATCCGCGCATCGGTGTCGTTATCCTCACGGATGATTCGGACATCGATCACGACTTCTATGGACTCCCCGGTCATGACACGATCCTCGAAACGGCACTCAACGAGCGGCTCCTCGCCGTCGGCTTCAAGCACGTCGTCGATGTGAGCCTCCTCTCGCAGCTGCAGGACTCTGCTGTGCTGAACGCCGTCTATCGCGGCGACAGCCGTCTCCCATACGCCGGCGATGCCTCCGCGCGCCCGATCGACTACCTCGTCATCGGACGCAGCCACGCAGAGGGCTACAAGGTGAAGCTGCCGGACAATCAGGGCGGCTACGTCGAGACACAGATGTCCTCGGCACGCACACACCTCGACCTCAAGATCATCTCGTTCGGCACGAGCACGATCATCGGAACCTACTCCGTCGATGGGCAGGGCGTCGAAAACAGCCCTGCGCTCGCGGCACGCAAGTCGCGTCAGGCGGCGGCGGTCAAGGCGGCGGAGAAGCTTGAGCAGCAGTTCCTGAAGGCAGCGGCAAGCGGATTCTCAGGCATCCAGTTCACCGTCCGCGCGAACGACTTCTCCCTCGTCGAGCAGCTCGTCAAGGAGCTCAAGGAACTGCGCGGCGTGCAGGATGTCTACGTACGTGGCACGAACGCGGGCAAGACGACCATCGACATCGCCTCCGCGCAAAAGCCGTTCACCATCCTCCAGATGCTCCAGCGCAGCACCAGTCTCTCCATCTTCGTTGAGAGCACCAGCGACAGCGAGATCAAGATCACGCTGCGCTGACGTTTCATCCTCTCGCAGGCAATAAGCTGCCGCATGAGTACTCGTGCGGCGGTTTTTTATTGTTTTCCTGAAAAACTTTTCATTTTTCCGAAACTGGTTTCCATCCGAAAGGCCCTGTAAAATCGCGTCATTACAAGCAACAATTCAGAAAATAGGACTTTTTAACCTGTCATATGTTACAGTTCCCATTTCTTTTAAATTATGCTAAAATAACAGGCGACATCGAATATGTCAGTATCCATGCACCCACGGCAGGCAGCCGCGTGTTTTCTGCAAGAGTCACATCCGCCCATCCGCGTGGTGCACGCAGGGAGCCATTGGATCATTTTAAGGAGGAATTCTATGTTGAAGAAAATGATGGGCATCCTTGTCCTTCTCGGTGGGCTGATGATGGGATCCGTCTGTCAGGCGGGACTCTACGACAACCCCACCGTTGCAATCATGCCCTTCCAGAACAAGGTGCCGGATCGGTGGGACGGCTTCAGCGACCATGCGGGGGTTGCAACCGAGGAGCTCATCACCCTCATCAGCGACCGTCCCGACGTGTTCCAAGTCTATGAACGTATCGAACTCCAAGGGCTCGTGGATGAGCAGAGTCTCGGTATGACCGGACTCATCGCAGAGGACACCGCTGCCGAGGTCGGCAACCTCAGCGGTGTCGAGTACAAGATCTTCGGCGCACTCACAAACCTTTCGGCGAAGGAGGACTCCTTTGGTCTCGCCGGTCTCACGGGCGGTCTGCTCGGCAGTCAGGCAAGTGTCGTGGCAAATGTCTCAATCCGCGTCGTCGAGGTCTCGACGGGACGCGTCGTCCTCGTCGGGCAGGGCAAGGGCAGCTCGAAGCGCGTGTCAGGCGGCGTGGCCTCAGATGGTGGCGCGTTCATGCTCGGCTCTGCGAACGTCACCGACGAGATGGCGTTCAACGCCGTCTCCAAGGCGATCAAGGATGCCGTCAACGGCAAAGAGGGTCTCTTTACGAAGATGGGCGTCAACGACAAAAAGGGAAAGAAACGTTAAGTGCTTCCTTAAGAGAGCACCATCCGCCGAAAAGTTTCATTTTCACAAAAAGGAGCGACAACAATGAAGAATTTGAAGAAGAAGGCACTGGTCAGCGCCGTGGCAGGCGTATTTGCATTCGGGGCGGGCTTCTATGCCGCACCGAACTCCTCCCTCCCCTCCCTGACCATCATGCAGGCAGCCGAGGCAGCCGCTCAGTGGGAGCAGGGCACAATCACAGCCGAGGGCTTCGGCACGCCACCGATGGGCACCTACGGCTCGAAGGCGAGCATCATGGCGCGCCGCGCTGCGATTGTGGACGCACAGCGCAACCTCGCCGAGCAGATCAATGGCGTGCAGGTCGATGCGGAGACAACCGTCGAGAACTTCGTCATCCGCAGTGATGTCGTCAAAACCAAGGTCAGTGCGCTTATCAAGGGTGCCATGGTCGTTGAGGAGCAGATGATGCCCGACGGCGCCTACCGCGTCGTCATGTCCATGCCGATGTACGGTATGCAGGGTCTCTCCTCTGCCATCATGCCTGCGATCCGCGACAACACGCCGCCCACGCCGCCCCCGCCGGTCATCTCCGCCACCATCACGGCTGAGATCCGGGCGCAGGTCCAGACGAGAGGCGTAGGCTACACGGGCGTCATCGTGGATGCGAGCGGCATGGGCCTCAAGCCCAGCTTCTCCCCCGTCATCTATGACACAAACGGCAGAGCCATCTACGGCGTCAGCAATATCAACTACGATCAGGCGATCTCGCAGGGCATGGTCGGCTACTCAAGCAGCGTCTCTGCGGCACAGGCACTCCCGCGTGCTGGCGGCAGCCCGCTCGTCGTAAGAGCGGTGCAGGTGCGCGGCGGCAACAACTCCACCAACCCCGTGAACGTTGTCGTCTCCGTTGACGACGGCGACCGCATCCTCGCGGCGAATGCGCAGAGCCAGATGCTCATGAACGGCAGCGTCGTGTTTGTGCGCTGAGATAGAACGAACCATATTAAAAACACCTCTGCACTATTTTGATGCAGAGGTGTTTTACATTTCATATGCCATTTACGGATTTCCGTCATCCTGCCGTCCGAGGTTTCTGTGTAAGCGCATCCTCGCACGACGCAAGCACCTGTCCGGAGTAACAGTAAAAACTGTAAAAGAGTTCCGCCGGGAACACATCCTCGTCCTCCCAGCGCAGTTCGTCCTCCTCCTCGTCGTAAACCTCCGACCAGAGGTATTCTTCGCGCAGGAGATCGGAGAAGTACGGCAGGGGCGCGGCGTGCTCCATCACATCGCCCATGCGGACGCATTCAGCAATCAGCAGGAAGTGCTCCAAGAGCCGCTCCGCAATCCTGCGCGCGATTTCATTGTCTGCCTGCGCGGCAAGTGCGCGCCGAAAGATCCGCACGAGGAAGACGAGCGCAAACGGCGTTGCGTGCCAGAGCGTGCCCTGATGCTCCGTGTTGATGATCAGTTCGTAGAGGGCATCCTCCACCGCTGTAAGGTCGTCCATGGACTCCAACACGGCAAAGTACCGAGGAAACGCCGTTGCGCGCCCATAGGGCGTCGTCAGTCGATGCCACGGCACATCATTCACGGTCAGCATCGCAATATAGCGTTCATTCTCAGTCATTCGGATCCCTCCAGTTATGGTGCCCTTTCCGGCGCAAGCGGCTCCCCTTTCCCTGCTGTGGCGGGGCAGCCGGGCCTCCCTCAATAACTCGGATACAGCCCGTCCCAGACGACGCGGCGATAGTGCGTACGATCGGTGTCGCCCTCCGTGGAGATACAGAGGATGCGCGCGTCCTTGCCAAGACCGATGCGGTCGCGCAGGTAGTCGAGGCTATGGTTTTGCATGAGCTCGGCAACGAGTCCCGTCGTGACCGCGCCGCTCTCACCCGACACAACGCGCGCATCCGCGTCCAGCGGATTGCCGAGGATGCGCATGCCCTTCGCAGCAACCCATTCGGGTACGGAGACGAAATGATCGGCATAGTCCTTCAGGATCTCCCACGCGATCGGATTCGGCTCACCGCACGAGAGCCCCGCCATGATGGAGTCAAGGTCACCCGTCACAATATGCCGCTCGCCGTCGCTGGCGGCAGCCGTGCGGTAGAGGCAGTCCGCGCGATTCGGTTCGACGATGGTGATCACGGGGCGCTTTTCCCCATAGCGCGCGGTAAAGTATCCCGTGACCGCACCCGCCAGCGACCCAACACCTGCCTGCAAAAAGATATGCGTCGGCGGCTCACCGAACTGTTCCGCCGCCTCATGTGCAAGCGTCGTATAGCCCTGCATGATTCGGAGCGGGATCTCCGTATAACCGTCCCACGCCGTATCTTGAATGAGCACCCAGCCCTGTTCTTTTGCCATCTTCGCCGCATGGCGTACGGCATCGTCGTAGTTGTACGTCGTAAAGGACGCCGCCGCACCGAGCCCGCGAATATTCGCAAGGCGCTCGGGCGACCCGCCCTTGGGCATGAAGACGTGCGCAAAGAGCCCGAACAGCTTCGCCGTCCACGCAATGCCACGTCCGTGGTTGCCGTCCGTCGCCGTCACGAGCGTGACACTACGCAGGCGCTCGCGATACTCCGGCTTTTGGAGGCTTTCATATGTCATCTCGCTCTCGGGGATGCCGAGATCCTGTGCGAGATAACGCGCAACAGCGTAGCTGGCACCAAGTGCCTTGAATGCGTTGAGACCGAACCGCTTGCTCTCGTCCTTCACCGCGATCCGACCGAGCCCGAGTCCCGCCGAGAGACGCCGGAGATCGGCAAGCGGCGTCGGTTCGTAGTCCGGCAGACTTTGATGAAAACGCACGGCACGCGCGGCAGATTCTGCCCCGAACGCCGAAACATCCGTCTGCGTCGCATCCATGTGCGTGAGCTGCACGGATTTGATGGATTCATTCATGATGCATTTCCTCCCGATCAACAATAGTTATTCCATGATTTTCTTTCATTATAGCACAGATGATATGTGCTTGTAAGAATAATAAAATATATTCTTGTAGATATCCATTCACTTTTCTGAAATTTCTGCTTGACAATCACTTTCATCCATTCGTATAATAGGATACAATCTCAAGGGAATCACTGATAAAATGAAGTCTGTCAGATTGGTGCAGATTTTTTGTCCTGCCAAGGAGACAAACCGGACGCATAGCAAAGGCTATGTGGAGGATTCTAGGGCACAGTCAGGGCGAAAACAGATGCATCAAGATGGCAGTGCTGAATTTATCAGTGCTTCCCAAGATTAGTTGGCAGGAGACAACGCCACAGACACAATGCGCGTCATTGGAAACACAGGCACACCTCCTCCCCTCAGGATTCAAAAGGAGGAATTTCCATGAAGAAAACTCTGGTATCCGCGCTCAGCGCAGCACTCGTCATCGGCGCAGCATCGACGACGTTCGCGGCGGCGAATCCATTTTCGGATGTGCCGCGCGACCACTGGGCGTACGATGCCGTGACGCAGCTCGCCGCCGACGGCGTGGTCGAGGGCTACGGCGACGGCACGTACCGCGGCGACCGCAACATCACGCGCTACGAGATGGCACAGATGGTCGCGAAGGCGATGGCAAAGGACAACCTGTCCTCCTCGGACCGCGCACTTGTCGACCGTCTCGCGGCGGAGTTCGCCGACGAGCTGAATAACCTCGGCGTTCGCGTGTCGAACCTCGAGCGCAATGCCGATATGGTCAAGTGGAACGGCGAGCTGCGCTACACCTATGAGCGTGTCGGCGGCGAATTCGTCGGCAAATATGTGGGGCAGCGTCAGACGAACAACGAGCTGCTCTTCCGCCTCAATCCGACGGCAGAGGTGAACGACCACTGGTCGGTCAGGGCACGCCTCGACGCGAAGACGAATCTGAAGTCCGACGCGGGAAATAACGGCACGGTCAAACTCAAGCGCGCGTGGGCGGAGGGCAAATACGGCGCGACTGTGGTCCGGCTGGGCAAATTCCCTGTCTTCACGGAACAGGGTGTGCTTTTCGACGGCGAAATGTCGGGCGCGGGACTGACCCTCGGTGCCGACAGGACAGTTTCCGCCACGCTCTATGCAGGCCGCTACAATCTCGAGGACTCTGCATGGGGGGACGAGATCACCGAGGCGAAAGAGGCGGGGAGCTACACCGGCGGAACGGCGGCAAGCATGCAGGGAATCACGCTGAACTGGGATCCCTCGGATCGGTTCCACCTCGGGGTGGATTACCTGCGGCTCGGCAACAACAAGCTCCTGACGGGCATGATGGACGTGAAGGATCCGCTGAATTACTACGGTGTCGGCATCACCTACCGTCCCGTGCAGACAGTCTATCTCTCGGGCGGCTACTGGAAGACGAACAGCCACGAAAGCGCCGAGATCAAAAAAGAGCACATGAAGTCGTACAACATCGAACTCGGCTACAAGGGCGCAGAGGCATCGGATCCCGGTTCGTTCGGTGTCTATGCCGCCTACCGCTACATCGGCGGCATGGGCACGATCGCCCCGACGTTCGACGGCGCGATGTGGAACACAAAGGGCTGGGAGATCGGCGGTCAGTACACGATACGGAAGAATATTGTCGGTTCGCTCATCTACTTCCAGGGCAACGAGATCTTCTCTGCCGAGCCCGAGGGCAAAACAGGCATCAAGAAGGGGTTCGGCCGCGTCGAGTTCTTCTTCTGATTTCCTGCTTTCACGCACAGATACCGCAGATTTCGGTCTGCGGTATTTTTGTGCACAGAGATATCGTTGACGCACGCAAAAGCGTACGGTATAATGAACGCATGGAAAGGAGGAGCGTATATGACTGCGATCAACGCCACTGCGGCACGTCGGAATCTCTATCAGCTCATCTCAGAGGTAAACGAGAACCGCAGACCTGTCATCATCACGAACACACGCGGTAAGAACGCGGTTCTGCTCTCCGAGGAGGACTGGAACGCTGTACAGGAAACGCTCTATCTGAACGCCATCCCCGGTATGACCGCGAGCATTCTCGCCGCTGACCACGAGCCACTCGATACCTGTGCGACGTATGACCCAAACGAGGCGTGGTAATGTACCTCATTAAGTTCAGTAAACAGGCGGAAAAGGATAAGCCGTGCCTCAAGGCTGCGGGACTTGAGGCAAAGGCAAAGGCACTGCTGAATCTCATGCAGGATAACCCGTTTCAGAACCCGCCGCCCTACGAAAAACTCGTCGGCAATCTGAGCGGGAATCTTTCGCGGCGTATCAACATCCAACATCGACTGGTATACGCCGTACTGGAAAACACCAAAGGCTATGCTGCGCCGACAGGAGAGCTCTACGATGGCATCATTCTCGTCAAACGGATGTGGACGCATTACGAATAGACAAAGGAGGAATCACCATGCAGATTCGATACGAAGTCGAACACGGCCGCAGCGCGGCGTATGACGGAGAGAACCGCGTCGGCATCGCGGAGTTCGAGGATGCGGACGGACGTTGGGTCATCACCCACACAGAGGTCGATCCCGCCTACGGAGGACAGGGCATCGCCCGCCGCCTGATCGAGGAGGTCATTGCGGCGGCGCGCCGTGACGGTGCGAAGATCGTCCCACTCTGCTCCTACGCAGACAAAATGATGCGGAGAACAGACGAATATGCGGACGTTCTCGCGGACTGAGCGTACACACAAAAAGCCGCACGGAGGCATTTAACCTTCGTGCGGCTTTCGTTTGGCATGGAGAAATAAACAGCGACGCGTTCAAGGCGCCCCTTTCACAGCTTGCGCAGTTCCCCTCCCCCGTGGCGGTCAACGTCATCCAATCACACTTCGCTAACGCTTGTGTTCTTGGAACGTTTTCTCATACGAACTGTTGCCCAATCAGCTGCGTCCTTTCGGACTTGCTTCTTGGACGGGTCAGCAACGGGGGAGGCTTTTGTATGCGGCGTATCGCATACAGCGCCCCCCTTCTAGTACGCCGCCTTCCAGACCATCGCCTCGACAGCGGCTTTCACATCTGTAACGGGGCGACGGTTCAGCCCCTGCCGCACGGCGCACTCGGCGACGGCGACCGCAACGGCAGCGGAGAACTCCGTGAGACGCGCAACGGGCGGGATCACCGCCGCACCCTTTGCCTCGGGCGTAAGGAACGCGCCGAGCGCGTGCGCCGCAGCGGAGATCATCTCATCTGTGACGAGCCGTGCATCGACCGCCATACTTCCAAGCCCAAGCCCCGGGTAGATGAGCGCGTTGTTCGCTTGTCCGATCTCGTACGTCGTGCCACGGTAGGACACGGGATCACGTGGAACGCCCGTTGCGACCATCGCGCGCCCGTCCGACCAGCGGATCAGATCCTCCGCCGTCGCCTCGGCAAGTTCCGTCGGATTGCTCAGGGGGAAGATGATCGGATGGTCACACCACGATGCCATTGCACGCACGATGGTCTCCGTGAACGCGCCCGGCATCGTCGACGTGCCGACGAGGATGGTCGGCTTCACTGCCATCACGGCGGCGGTCAGGCTCGTCAGCGAGTCCGCATGGTCGAACTCACTGCGGCTGCGCGCAAACGGCTTTTGCTCGGGCGTCAGATCTCCCATATCGTCAAACAGCAGTCCCTGCCTATCCACAAGGTAGAAACGCGCGCGCGCCTCCTCCTCACTCAGCCCCTGCTCGACCATCTCGCGGCAGATGCGCGCCGTGATGCCCGCGCCCGCCGTCCCCGCGCCGAAGCACATATA